>ERZ1026846.295-NODE-295-length-39531-cov-6.031335_pt1 | contig 39531 bp, 40 predicted proteins | sample MGYA00380153_ERZ1026846 | MGnify/ENA primary metagenome ERZ1026846 (study PRJEB33269, sample SAMEA4719789) | human gut metagenome | biome: human-associated habitat; feature: organic feature; material: feces | place: Cameroon | collected 2013-10 ...
CATTTAACGCCTCGGGACGGTCAATGGTCACGAGGGCGATGTTGTCTTTCTTTTCAAATCGTACTGTCTGAGACATAGCAGTTTCCTCCTGATTTTAAATTTGGTGGGGTCATTTATGCTTTTGCTCCTATAACGTAGCAATTACCGTGCCAACTTCTGTGGTGTTTTCGCTGATTTTCCTTGTAATCTCTTTGGTACTTTCCGCCAAAAACGGTGGCCATTTTGCATTCCGCAGGCCATTCTCCCCAAGCGAGCAGAAGCTGTCTGAGCGGATTATTCAGAAATGGATAGCATGCGATAGTTACTTTCCCCATGATGTAGGCACGGGTCGGCGGTTCTTCGACATCTCATAACTGTTTTATTCAAAACTCGTTCGTTTTTTTGCGGTATCGCCTCTTTCTATTCAAAATCGAATATAGTATAATCTAATTTGAATAGGAAAGGAGGGCGCGCTATGGCAGGAACCAACATCTCCCGACTGTTTCCGGAGGACATCAACCTGAACGACCTGTTTGAGATCCTCAGCCCGCAGAACAACCTGGTGCTGGCGGACGACATGATGCTGTCCAACGCCAGCGGCACCATATTGCAGGTCAGCGAGACTTATGAGAAGAACTTCGGATTTGCCCACGGGTCTATTGTGGGCAAATCCGCCTTTGACCTAGAGGCGGACGGCACATTTTCCCCCTGTATCACGGCAGAGATCATTCGCACCAAAAAAAAGATTACCACCACCCAGACCATCAACCACACCCACACCAATGTGATGACTGTGGGCATCCCCCTGTTTGACAGGGAGGGAAACCTGAAGTACGCGGTGTGCTTCAACACCGTGTCCATGGAGCAGATCAACGCCATCCACCGGAACTTCCAGCAGATGCAGGATTCCCTGACCCAGTACTCGCAGGAGATTGCTGAATTGCGTACCCGTAACACTGCCACCAGCCTGGTGTGGAAAAGCCGATCCATGCAGCGGCTGTGGACGCTGATGCAGAACACCGCCAACACAAGAGCCAATATCCTCATCACCGGCGAGACCGGCGTGGGCAAAAGTGCCGTGGCCAAGGCCATCCATGCCATGAGCGACCGCGCCGACAAGCCCTTTATCGAGGTCAACTGCGCGGTGCTCCACGAGAACCTCATCGAATCGGAACTGTTCGGCTATGAAAAAGGAGCCTTTACTGGCGCGTCCAGCACCGGTAAGATTGGCAAGATCGAGCTGGCCAACGGCGGCACGCTGTTTCTGGACGAGATCGGCGAGCTGCCGTTCCACATCCAGTCCAAACTCTTGCAGCTGATCCAGGAGAAGACCATCGAGCGGGTATCCGGCACCAGACGCATTGAACTGGACATTCGGCTGATCGTGGCCACCAACCGCAATCTGGAGGAGGAGGTGCACCGGGGGTTGTTCCGCTCGGACCTCTTTTACCGGCTGAACGTGATTCGGCTGCATATCCCACCTCTGCGGCAAAGGTCGGAGGACATCCTGCCTCTGGCTCACCGGTTTTTAACCCGGTTCTGCGAGGAGTATCACAAGGATCTGACGCTAAGCCCCCGGCTTCTTTCCTATCTGGAACAGTGTCCCTGGCCAGGTAACGTGCGGCAGCTGGAGAACATGATGGAGCGACTGGTGATCTGCGCCCTGGATCCGGTGGTGGATATCGGGATGCTGTCCAGCGAGCAGATGGGCGGCGCGCCCCTGCCTCGATCCATTGAGGGAGGGACCCTGACCCAACAGATGGAAGCCTTTGAGGGACATATCATCCGGGACGCCTACGCCCAGTACGGCACGACAGTGGCGGTGGCCAAGGCACTGGGAATCTCTCAGCCCACGGCGGCGCGGAAGATTGCTAAGTATGTGAAGGAGAATGGGGAATGATGTGCGCTGTGCTTTCTAATGTGAGATGTTTAGTCGGGTAAACGATTCTTGCATGTGATACGCCACCGTGGAATATGCACGCTCTTCCATTTCATTCTACCTTTTGCAAAAAAAGCGCAAAGAATATCCGCGAGGAAGTTTTCTTTCCCCGCGGATATTGTGATTATTTCGTTATATGCTCTGCTACTGTATCAACCTCTTAACGCTTTCGCCTTCATCGATTTCAGCCGGGTAAACGATCCGACGGGAAACGCCTTCCTTTTGACACATTTTTTGTACCGCCAATTCACCGGCGGCCCGCCCCATTTCGTAGCTGTCAAAGCCGATGGTTGTCAATCTTACCTTAGCATTCTTGACAATGGGCGTCGTATCAAAGCTGAGGACACTTATATCGTCCGGAACAGCAACATGGTTCCGGCACAGGCTGTTCAGCAGGCCTACCGCCATTGCATCGTTGGATGCAAACGCAGCGGTATACCGCTCCTTGTTTTGCGCCAGATACTCTCCAAATCGCTCGCCGCTGGCTTCCGTCAAATCGCCAAGCAGTATGTCTTCACTATCCAACTTCAGTCCGGCGTCATGCATGGCATCCTGGAACCCCAGCAGGCGATCCTGGGTGACGACAGAATTGGCATTTCCCGTCAGATACACAATACGGCTGTGTCCTGCATCAATCAGATATTTGGCTGCCATATAGCCGCCCCGGTAGTTGTCCACACAAACCGCGTCTGTGTCTGTGGCTCGCAGATAGCGGTTAATCAGCACCACCGGACAATTAATCTTCTCCAGTAGAGAAATCAGCTTCGGAGTTTCCGCTACATTCAACAGCACAACGGCACCAAAGCGATTCTGATCGGCAAAACGGATACACTCCACTTCTCTTTCGGGGTTCGCATTGCTGAAGGCCTGGAAACAAAAATATCCCTTTTCACCAAGGTAAGCTGTCAATCCCTTGAAATAATCAATATAAACTTGACTGATCAGGTTGGAAGAAACCACCAGGACAATTTTGGCGTTCTGCTCATCCTGACCTAACTGCGACCTTTTGAAATCATAGCCCAGCTCAAGCGCGGCACTTTCAATCCGGCGACGTGTTTCTGCTCCCACATATCCACGGTTGGATAATGCACGAGAGACTGTTGCGGATGATGTATTCGCTAATTCTGCGATGGATTTAATTGTTGCCTTCATAGTTTTGGTGTCACGCCTCTCATTTTATCGGTAGCCTCTTTACTGTACGCTGTGCTCTGACGCATAGGCATCAAGGTAGTAGATCGCATTGATCAGCATATCTCGGGAAATATAGAACGGCATGTTGCATACATTCCAACGCTTGTCATACACCGCATCTACCAACTTCTCTACATATTCCTTGCGATTTTCATCTGTTAAGCCGATATCCTTTGTGCAGACAGGCAAACCTACGCTGTGACAGAAGTCAAATACTCTCGCAAAGCGTTCTGTATTATCTTGAAGGATTAGCTGAATCAGCGCACAATACCCCACGCCTTGTCCGTGCAACAGTCCTGTATTGGGCAGAACATAGAAGCCCGCCTGCAATCCGTGTGCGATGGAAACACCCGTACATTCAAAGCCGAGGCCTGACAGGAGGATCGTTGCCTCCGCAACATCCTCATAGGCGGGCGTCCGTGCGTGACATTTTGCAGCGCGCAGTGCCTCTAACCCCTTTTTCAACAAGATGTCATAGGACAACTTTGCCAGAGCCATGGCCATTCTGGTCGGCTTATATGCGCCGTCACCGACATTACAGACATTGTTGTTGGCATAAGATGCCTCTGCCTCAATATAGGTCGCCAAAGCGTCGCCGATTCCGGAAATCAGCATCTTGATGGGGGAGCCGATCGTAATTTCGGTATCCACCACCACATAATCAGGGTTTTTATAGTGTACCATCAGATACGGCATACAACCGGGATCATTGATGATGGTATGCGTCGAGGTCGGCGCATCCGTTGCCAGAGATGTGGGGACGCTGATAAATGCCTTGCGGAATGTAGCACCGACGGCTTTGTTAATATCGCAGGTCTGTCCTCCGCCGATACCGATAAAGGTATCCGGAATCTCTGGCAGTGTCTTGCAATACGCCACAATACGGTTCAGAGTCTCCGTAGAACTCGCACCGGAAAATTCAACGACATAGCAGGTCATGCCTGATGCTTCAAACAAAAGCGGCAACCTTTTTTTGTAGTCATTGTAACAAAAATTATCAACAATTGCAAGCGCGGTATTGCCATAATTTGCCGCAAACTTAGGCAAATTGTTAATCTCACCAGGTCCCTGTATGTAGCGAGAAGGGCTTCCAAATGCACGTGCTTCTTTTGCTTTTCCTGCTGGCATAGAGATTCTCCTTTCCGGTGCTTAATAGCACTCGCGGTAGATGGCTTCCTCGGAAGCCAGATCGAAGGGATAGTAGGCGTTGGTCATCAGACGTTGCTGGTTGGCCTCCACGCTGAGAGGGAATGTCTCGAAATCCGCTTCGGTAAAGCCACAGCTCCGCAGGGGGCGAAGTGGCAGGATGCGCTGCAGCAGATCGCACAGGTATCCGATGGCATTTTCCACGCTGCAGCCGGTGATGTCGGCCACAAGCTTCTTAAAGCGCACAATTTCACCGTCGGGATCGTTGCGGTCATAGTAGCGCAGAATGGCACCGAACAGCATATAGTTGCTCTCGCCGTGAGGCACATGATAGGTGCCGCCCAGGGGGAAGCTCATGCCGTGAACGGGACCGCAGCCTGCCTTCAGGAAGGCGATGCCGGCAAAGAAGCTGGCCGTCACGAACTCGTCCAAATACTCGAATCGAGCGTCCTGACCCTTCTCGTCAATGAGCTTGAAGCCCTTCAGAATCATATCCATGGCCTTCTCCGAGAACATCTCGCTGGTGATGGTCTTGCGGTGGGGGCTCAGGAAGGACTCGGTGGCGTGAACCAGCGCGTCGATGGCGGAGCAGGCGAAGGGCTTGTAGGGCAGGGTGCGCAGCAGTTCCGGGATCAGGCACACCTTGTTGGGGATGATGTCGTCGGACACCAGCCCCAGCTTGGTCTCACCGCCGGTGAGCTGGCCGTCGATCTCCGTCTTCACGATGGCCACGGAGATGTTGGTGCACTCGCTACCGGTGCCGCAGGTGGTGGGGATGGCGATGACGTCCTTCTCGTGGACAACAGGGAAACGCTTATAGTACAGCTCGTGGACGCTGTCGGGCCGCTTGCAGCCCAGCAGCTTGCACAGATCCATGATGGCACCGCCGCCTACGGCGATGACGCGGTCATAGCTGTCGTAGGGGATGGCGTCGTACATGGTCTGGATCATAGCCTCGGAGGGCTCGCCCGCACCAAACTTCTCTTGGAACACGAAGCTACACTCGAGACCCAGCTCCTTCATGAAGGGGGTGTAGATGAACTCGTTGGTCAGCACCACGTCACGCTCATTCAACTGGAACTCCTCCGCCATCTGGGCGAAGGTCTGGAACTTATACACGGTGGGCGCGAAGATGATCTCGCGCTTGTCCGCCATCAGACTGGCGGAAAATGCATCCATTGCCATAATTCTGTACTCCTTTTCTTATTTTCTCGCGATTGCTCTCTTCACGGCGACCACGATGTTGGCGGCCCGCAGGCCGTATTCGTCCATCAGGAACGCCTGGGGACCCACCTGGCCGAACTGGTCATCCACGCCCACGAACTCCTGCACGGTGGGGCGGTTCTTGGCCAGGCAGTTGGCCACGACGCTGCCCAGACCGCAGGTGACGTTGTGGTTTTCGGCGGTGACGATGGCACCGGTCTCGGCGGCGCACTTCACCACCAGTTCCTCGTCCAGGGGCTTCCAGGTGAACATATCCACCACACGAACGGCGATGCCCTCGGACAGAAGCTGCTCATAGGCCCTCAGTGCCTCGTCCACCATGATGCCGGAGGTGATGATAGTAGCTTCATCCTTGTCGCTCTCGTGGAGCACAACGCCCTTGCCCAGCTGGAACTCCGTGCCGTCGCCGTAAACCCGGATGATGTCCTTCCGGACAAAGCGGGTATAGGTGACGCACTGGCAGTCCGCCACCTGCTCGGTAACGGCCTTCAGCTGGGCATAGTCGCAGGGGTCGGTGACCACCGCCTGGGGGATGGACAGGTACATGGCGGCGTCCTCCAGCGGCATATGGGTGCCGCCATTGAAGGCGGCACACACGCCCGCGTCGGAGCCGAACACATGGACCGGCAGATCGGCATAGGCAGCGGACATGTAAATCTGGTCATAGATACGGCGGCTGGCGAAGGTGCCGAAGGTGTGGAGATACACCCTCTTGCCGGTGGCGGCCAAACCGGCGCACACACCGGCGGCGTTGGCCTCGGCGATGCCTGCCTCATATGCCTGGTCGGGATAGGCGGCCATCAGCTGCTTGGTGTTGACGCAGCCCATCAGGTCGCAGTCCACATAGCACACGCTCTTGTCGGCGGCCATCATGTCCTTCAGCGTCAGGGCGAAGGCGTCACGGCAGGCGCGACTGTCCTTTTCATGCTTGGCGATCAGTTCCCGTTTCATTTCCGCACCTCCTGCAATGCTTTCTCGGCGGCGGCGATGGCCTCCTGCCATGCCTCCTCGCTGGGCTGGGAGGAGTGCTCCCGCTTGGGCTCGGCGAAAGTGGCACCCTTGCCCTTGATGGTGTCCAGCACGATGCAGGAGGGCACACCCTTCTTGTCATAGGCGTTCTGGATGGCCTGATAGATGGCCTCCACGTCGTGGCCGTCGATCTCCTGGGTGTACAGGCCGAAGCCCGCCGCCTTTTTGGCGATGTCGCCGTGGTCAAGAATGTCGGCGGTCTTGCCGTCCAGCTGATAACCGTTGTTGTCGATGATGTAGATGAGGTTATCCAGCTTGTGGGCGTAGGCGAAGTGGAACGCCTCCCACACTTGGCCCTCGTCGGCCTCACCATCACCGATGACACAGAACACGTGGTTGTTGCGCCCGTCGATCCTGTTGCCCAGCGCCGCGCCGGCAGCGGTGGACGCGCCCTGCCCCAGCGAGCCGGTGGTCAGATCCACACCGGGGGTCAGCTTCCGGTCCGTATGACTGGGAAATTTGGTGTGGGGCTGGTTCAGGGTGTAGGCCTCCTCCATGGGATAGAAGCCCATCAGCCCAAAGGTGGCATAGGCCACCGGGCCTGCATGGCCCTTGCTGAGCACCAGCCAGTCACGGTCGGGATCGCGGGGTTTCTTGGGGTCAAAATGCATGACCTCGCCGTACAGCACGGCCATCAGATCGGCCAGATCCATAGAGCCGCCCACATGACCGAAGCCGCGGGAATGGATGACCTTCAGCGTCTCCAGCCGAATCTGAGCCGCCAGAGTCTCAATTTTTTTCTTGTCCATTGTGTGTCCTTTCTTATTGACCGGTCACACCCAGTAGCTTCATATGCCGCCGGATGTGATCCCGGATCACGCTGTCCAGCAGTGCCTTGTTGGCTCGCAGCGTCCGGTAGATATCGTTCCGGAAGAGGGAAGTACCCTGTTCGTCTTTGGCTTGCAACAGGAAGCCGTAGGTGATGTGCATCAGTTGGCGGGTGTCCTCTATGTCCAGCAGGTTGGGCAGGTCTTTTTCGGGGATGCTGTCTATATCCGGCATCCGGTTCAGAGAGGTGGAGACGTGGTAATAGGCCCGTGCCTCCTCAAAGTGCAGGCGGCTGAAGGCCGCCATGCGGCGGAACAAGGCCGGGTCGCACATGGCGATGACCCGCACCGCCTCCACCCAGCTGGTTCCGGAGGTCTTTAGATGGAATCTTCCACCGGTGAGTTTGCCCACGTAGGGGAAGATGCTGAATTTGTCGCTACCGGAGTGGACGCTGATCCGGTATCCGAAAGCCTCGGCGATGGCGGCGTGAACGGCGAATTCCTGCTGGAACTGATCCGTGTCGCCTCGGTAGTCTACGCCCTTCTGGAACTCGCCGCAGAACCGGGGAGCCATACTGCCAACCCTGACTTGTCGTGCTGCCAGCTCGCGAGTAATAAAATAGTGAGCCTCCGTCGCAGTGGGAACCTCTGTTTCATCGACGGAAATCTCAAATGAAACGGCATGGGGCGCGGCGGCAATGGCTCTCCTATATACCGTGTCCATAAAATCCAATGCCGCTCCGTAGGTCAGCAGCAGCTGGGGGAAGTTGTCCGGGGAAAAGGTGACACTCTTACCCTCCGGCAGGGGGAAGGTCTGACCGCCATAGGTCTGCGTCCAACTGTCCATTTGCGCCTGGGGGAATTTTTGGCGGCAGCACTCCCACGCGGCATCGGCATCCATGCGGTAGGCGTCGGGGTCGATGTGCTCCGAGCAGTCCAAGGTGATCATGGTGGCACCGTCCCGAATGGCCGCCTGAACCTCCTCCAGGGTCTTCAGGTGGTCACCGTCGGCGGCGTAGCCGCCGTGATAGCCTACCTCGAACACCTGCCATGCCACGTCGTCCAGCATCCGGCGATAGCTGCGGCCCGTCAAGGTCAGCTCCCGCTTGGACTGCTGAGCCAGCACCGGAAACACACGGGTGCCGGAGAGTGCCGCGATGTGGGCACCGGATACCAGCCCAAGTCGGTCGCCCAGACCCATGGTCACATCGTGACCCTCCAAGCTCACGGGTTTCAATTCCGGAAAGTACTGCTGCAATGCTAGAAGATTGCCGTGGGTCAGGGGGCATTTCAGAGCACATGCTTCTCCTACCCAAATGACATCCCCCTCAAACGACGGAGGTCTTTCGCCAAATATCAGCATCGCAAGAAATTCTTGGCGATGTGCTAGCAAAAACGCACTGCTTTCGCTCTCGCACCAGGATGCCTCGGTCGGCAGGTACCCTGCTTTGGTGCATTCTGCCAATATTTTTTGTTTATCCAATGTCACATCAGTCCTTTCATGCCCGGTTCTCCATCGAGTAGGCTCAACGTAGTTCGCGGCTTTTCTTCGCCTTGCGATACCGTAAAACGGTACGGATAAGGCCGAATCCGCCGCCCACGGCAAACAGAAGTGTGAAAAAAGCCAAGCCATACACGCCGGTTTTGCTCTGGTCTCCATTAAAGATCCCAAAAGACAGATACAGGGCGATACCCAACAGCACAACGCTGGCAAGCATCTCGATCATCAATCGGCTTCCTAATTCAAAGGTCAGCATCTTGCGTTTTTCCACAGCATTTCCTCCTTGTAGTCAAATAGTCAGCACGATTTCGGCTCGCAGATTTTCAGGTAGTCGATTGCTTTTTTTGCCGCGGTGTCGCGATCCGGTTCCGGAAGACATTCCACTGTCACATACCCGTCATACCCTATGTCGGCAAGAGCCTGCATAAGTCTGCCAAAATCAAACTGACCACTGCCGGGGTAACGTCGAGAATTGTCTGCCACATGAAAGTAACCTAGCTTTTTGCCGCACAGGTGAATCGCTTCATAGGGATCCATCTCTTCCAGTCCCATGTGATAGGTATCCAGGTGGACATAGCACTGATCCAGTGCATGAGTACAGATAAAGTCCAGAGTTTCCTGTGCTGTATTAAAGATGTTTGTCTCATAATGATTGATGACTTCAATCATTATCCGCACGTTCCGCGGCCGCGCATAGTCATTCAGCTGAGACAGACCGTTGGCCAAGCGTGCCATATAAATATCGCGATCTCCGCCTTGGGGGACGGAACCCTTGACCCATCCCAACACAATATCCACACCCAGCTTCTGCGCCTGATCGATATACTCCTTCAAGCCCGAAACGGCACTTTTGACGTTCTCTGGATCGTCGCTGATCAGGCAGTAATGCAGTTGCGTATAAAGACGTCCTGTGACCAGCATACATATATCTCCCTTTTTCTGGTGACGCATATGCTCGATACGATCCCATTCAAAGTGAAACGACGGCAATGTGTGAAACTCTACCGCGTCATATCCATAAGCTGCGGCCGTCTCCATGTTCTCATACAGGTCGCCTGCCAGAGGCAGAGGTGCCGTCAGGGGAGAGACCTCTGCAAACGAAATGCCATATTTCCAGTTACGCATATATCTTTCAAAGCCTCCGCGAGTTTTTACTCTGTTATACAGGAAAGGTGCTGCATTGACCCATGATCACAGACCTAGATATGCCTTTTTAACTTCTTCGCTCTGCCGCAGGTTCTCCGCCGTATCGCTCATAACAATATGACCTGTCTCCACCACATAACCGCGGTGTGCTACCGTCAGGGCTGCATTGGAGTTCTGCTCTACCAAAAGAATAGTTTTTCCGTCTGCGTTGATCTGTTTGATGATCTCAAATATCTCATTGACCACAATAGGAGCCAGACCCAAAGACGGCTCGTCCATCATCAAAATCTTGGGATTCATCATCAGGCCACGACCTACGGCCAACATTTGCTGCTCACCGCCGGATAGTGTGCCTGCCAGCTGAGAATTTCTCTCTTTCAGCCGGGGGAACAGGTTGTATACATACTCATAGTCCTGCTTGATTTTGTCCGTATCCTTCCGTAGAAAAGCACCCATCTGCAAATTCTCCCGGACAGTAAGGTGCGAAAAGACCTGGCGTCCCTCCAGGCACTGAGCGATGCCCATGCCTGTGATCTTATGGGCACTCAAGCCAAGGATCTCTTTTCCTTCAAACAGGATAGAGCCCTTCTGCCCGCCGCGGATCAGTCCTGAAATTGCCCGCAGCGTGGTGGTCTTTCCTGCACCGTTGCCGCCGATCAAGGTAACGATTTCGCCCTCATCCACATGGAAGGAAATACCATCAACCGCTTTAATATGACCGTAGGAGTAGGAAAATTGATTGACTTCAAGAATCTTATTCGCCAATGAGGCCACCTCCCAAATAGGCTTCGATCACGTCGGGATTTTCCTGAATATCCTTGGGTGTACCCTGTGCGATCTTCTTGCCAAAGTTTAAAACACTGATCTGGTGCGTGATGTTCATGACCAGCTTCATATCGTGCTCTACCAGCAGAATCGTCATTCCGCGTTCATTGATCTTGCGGATCAGTTCTGCCAGATCTACCTTTTCTCGTGAATTCATACCGGCGGCAGGCTCATCCAACAACAGCAGTTTGGGGTTTGTTGCCATGGCGCGAGCGATTTCCAGCTTGCGCTGTTCACCATAGGGCAAATTCTTTGACTGGTACTCCGCCTTATCGGTCAGACCCACAAATTCCAGCAGTTCCATGCATTTTTCATGGATCGCCTTCTCTTCAATCCGCTGCTTCGGGGTTCGGATGATGTTGGTAGCTAGATTGGAACGGATGGTATGATGGCAGCCGATCTTTACATTTTCCATCACTGTCATTGAATGGAACAGGTTGATGTTCTGATAGGTTCTGGCAATGCCCTTACAGCAGATTTCATAGGGCTGTAAGCCGGTGATGTCCTCATCCTGCAAATAAATCTTGCCGCTGGTGGGGGCATATACACCGCTGATGACGTTAAAAAGTGTCGTCTTTCCGGCCCCATTGGGTCCAATCACGCCAAAGATCGCATTGTCTTCAATCTCAAAGCTGACATGGTCAACAGCGGTCAATCCGCCGAACTTAATTGTGGCCTGGTCAATTTTCAGCATTCTTCATTCCCGCCTTTCCACCGCGTTTTCTGATTTTGTTTACCAGATCCTGGCCGAGGCCGAAGCAGCCACGCGGCATGAACAGCACTGCAATCAGCACCAGTACGCCGTAGATCAGGGTCTTATATGTACTGAAGCTCTGCAGAGATTCATTCAGGATCGCAATGACCGATGCACCGAAGATCGGACCTACCGGGTTGCCCATACCGCCGAACAACAACATGGTCATTTGAAGGTTGGACTGGGCACTGTTGAAGGTCTCGGGGCTGATAAAGCCGATGAAGTGCGCATACATGGAACCGGCAACCGAAGCAAATACTGCGCTAATCACAAAGGCAAGGATCTTATATCGGCGAACATTGATGCCCATACCGCCTGCCGCCACGGTATTCTCACGAATCGCCATAAACGCACGGCCTGTGGAAGAGTGAACGATACGCTGTTTGATGAACAGGAACAGTGCCAGCATGATGAAGCTGAAGATTGCAAAGCTGTACTTGGAATGCAGTTCATATCCGAAAATGCTCAGATCCGGGATCTTGCGGATGCCCTTCATAGCGTTGGTGATATTGGTCGCCTTGCACAGGAATACATACATCATGTTGCCAGCGGCAATGGTCAGTAGTGCCAGGAACTGGTGCACCAGCTTGGATGCTGGAATTGCCACGATCACGCTTAGGATCACAGTCAGCACGATACCAGCAAGCATGGCCAGCCAAGGATTTACACCGTAATTCACACTGAGGATAGCGGATGTATACGCACCGGTAGCATAGAACATCGCGTTGCCAAGAGAAATTTGCCCAGAATAACCAAACAGCAGATCCAGACCAGAAACGGCAATGGAATAAATTGCGCACAAGACAAAAATCGTCTGATAGTAAACGCTGCCCCTAATCACTAGCAGCAAAATGACACCGGCCAGGAACGCCCATGCGGCAAGGGGCACTTTTTTCAAAGCTTTCATGAAATGCAATACCTCCTTTTCCCGGTGTTAGCGATCATAGACGTCACCCTTTAGGATGCCGCGGGGCATGAATACCATGCACAGTGCCAATATGCCAAAGGTAATGAAGTCTTTATAGTCAGAAGTAATATAGGCGGCAGAAAACGTTTCTGTGAAGCCGATTATGATACCGCCAATAATGGCACCGTACATATTGCCGTAACCACCGATCACGGCGGAAGCAAATGCCTTCGTGCCGATGCTACTGCCCATTGTAACGCTGACACCCTGAACCGGTCCCAACAAAATGCCGGCAACACTGGCCAACGCGCAGGACAGACCCCAAGTAACGCCAGTGGTCAGATCTACGTTGATGCCCACAGAGCGGGATGCCAATGGATTCATAGCGGCGGCACGCATACTGGTGCCGAAAGTTGATTTGTTCATAAAGAGGTGGATCACCAGCATGGCGACCACGGCAACAAAGATGCAAACGAAAGCCTCAGGCTGGACACGAGTGCCGAGGATTACGATCACGTCCTTGCTGAAAATGGCAGGGAACTGCACAGCGGTGGTGCCCCAGATATGCTGTGCGGTGTTGGCCAACACAATGCCCAGCGCGATGGTACCCAGAACAATATAAATGTCCTTTGCATTTTTGCTGAGGATAGGGCGGATCAAAAAGCGTTCGATGATCATACCGATCAGGAACATAATCACCATCGTGGCAATCAGTGCCAGGGTAAAAGGCCAATGCAGGTATCTGTAAAACGTCAGGCCGATAAAAGCACCAAACATCAGCAGTTCCCCCTGACAGAAGGTCATCAGACCAGAGGCGGAATAAATCAAGCTATAGCCCAGTGCAATCAAACCATAAACGCTTCCGATAACCAACGCATTGATGGTTAGTGATAAAAGCATAAACAGTCCTCCTTTTCAGTATCTACTCTCGGAATTTGCTGGTGTCGGTAGGATAAACATTCTTGAAAACAGCCGAAGGGGGACATTTACCGCAGCGATGTGTAACGTCCCCCTTCGGCTGTTATGTCAGATTAAATGCGAGGATATTCTTTACCTGTTCGCCAAATAGCTGTCCAGCGTAACGATCTTACCGTGGTCAATGTAGTAAGTAGTTCCGCTGACAATGCCCTCGCCGGAGCCGTCGGAGAAATCAAATTCGCCGGCAATGCCAGTGAACTTGTTACTCAGAATGGCTTCACGGATCATATCGCCATCGGTGCTGCCAGCCAGTTCGATCGCCTGGCACAGGATGTTCATGCCATCATAGGCGCGATAGGCGACTTCGGAGACAGGCAGGTTGCCGTATTCAGCTTGATAAGCTTCCAGGAAAGCACGCTCGGCATCCGTCTGTGCATCCTCCACAGTCTTGGGCACGAAATAGCAGCAGGAGAACACGACGCCGTCAGCATAGTCACCGGCAATTTCCAAGGTCTGCTGGTCAGCCAGAGACTCAATGCCGTAGATATAGCCTTCATAGCCCTGCATCCGCAGCTGCTTCACAATCTTGCCCAGATCCTCGCCGCCGCCATTGAGCAGTACGCCATCGGGGTTGGCTGCCAACATCTTGGTGATCTGACCGGAGAAATCCGTATCACCGGAGGTGTAACCTTCCTGAGCAACAACTTCCATTTTGCCGCCGTCCTTGATCAGACCCACAACGGTCTCGGTTGCCAACTGGGCATATTCAGTCTCAGCGGACAGAGTGGCGATCTTGGTGGCACCCAGCGTTTCCATGGACTTGTAGCAGTCGTTATTGAACAGGGCGGAACACACAGTAGGACGGAATGTATAGGACAGACCAATGTTTGTCCAAATCTCGGAAGTACCGGTACCGAACTGAACGACCTTGGCTTCTTCTGTGACATCAGAGGTGGCCAGAACGGAAGAAGACAGATGAGAACCAACAATACCAACAACGTGATCCTGTTCCACCAAGCGGGTGGCGCACTTCACAGAAGTTTCGTAGTTGCCTTCGTCATCGTACTTGATCAGTTCGATCTGCTTGCCCAGGATACCACCGCTTTCGTTGATTTGCTTAACAGCCAGCTTGGCAGCAGTCTCACCGGAAGTGCCGACAGATGCAGCAGACCCGGACAGCGGACCGTACCAACCAAGCTTGATGGTGTCGCCTGTGGAACCAGAGCCTCCGGTCGGGTTTGCGTCACTGTCTTTTTCGCCGCAGGCGACCAGACTGAGTGCCATAACCAGCGTAAGCAATAGTGCAAAGATTTTCTTCATCTTTTTCATCCTCCGTCATTTGTTTTTATTCTTTAACGGGTTTGATGAGTCCCCGTCAAATACAAACCGATGGAATATCTCATAGTTTTACACATTTAATCGTATGCTTTTTTTCGGATTTCAACATGCCCGTCTATTTTGCTGTGATTTTTATCAAACGCAATGCCTATCGCTGGGACGTCATTTGTGATTGATGTAAGATTATCATGCCATTTATGAAAAGTCAATGCGGCAAAAGTGAGAAAAATTCCACTAATATGTGGTAACATTGCACAATGATTTTCGCTTGGCCTGGGTTGTCAACTTCAAAGGCAACACCGCACAGAAGAAGTAAAATGCAGCCAAACGTGATATAATAGACACACGGATACGCAGATGACAGCTTCTGCATTCAGTGCTGAGTTGGCGCAGGTACGGATAAAAAAGGGTTTCTGACTCAAATCGGACGGATTATCCTGGGGAAGGAATGACTATCCCTGATTCAGCTGTGCCATAACAAAGGAGAGTGCGACAATAAGCCCTATCCGCTGGAGACCTTACTGCGGCTGTGTCTGTTGAAGAATCGGTGTGACTTGAGCAATGAGGTCACCGTAGCAGAAGTGATCAGCATCTGTGCATTTCCTAATTTCTGCGGCACCTGCTGAAGCTCCGGGATTAACTGCGTCAGGGCGATGTAGTTGCGAATGGTGTCGCCGCTCACACCGACTTTTTGTCCGATTTCGTCATCGCTGCGGGACTTCGCTGAAATTTTCGGCGAAGTCAGATCTGTCCGCGCACCCTGCCGCTTGATGGCCTCCATCTTCATCTTGTACGTCTTGGCGCATTCGGAGGGAAGAACGTTCTCACGTTGAATCTATTCTGATATGCCATGGCATAAAGAAGAGACACGCTATGCGTGTCTCTTCTTTTCTTTTCCCGCACGCAGGAGCGCGCCTCTGCGGTTCATTTCGCCCCCCTAAAATGGGAAAAAGCGCGGTGACCACCGCGCTTTTTCTCTTCCTGCCTGTACGTTCCCCTATCGAGACCCCCAGCCATTACATTGATGCTATTATACCACACATTTTGAAAATGTCCAGCGCATTTCACGAAAAGTCCCAACATTTCCCGCCGTTTTTTACGCATATCGCGCCGCAGGACGGCAAAACTACCGTTGCGATACCCAACAAGGGCATTTGCCCCACAACACGAAAGGAGATCACAACAATGTCTACCAAGAACAGCAACAAGCTGAATATCCCCGAGGCGAAGGCCGCTATGGATAAGTTTAAGATGGAGGCCGCCTCTGAGGTCGGCGTGAACCTGAAGGACGGCTACAACGGTCACCTGACCAGCCGCGAGGCGGGCTCCGTCGGCGGCCAGATGGTCAACATCATGTCACCCGTACGAACTGCGAATTATGAACGGGCAGACCGTACGGCTATGGGCCATGTTCAGCGCATTTGTTACACAGCTACCGTCACAGCCTGACATACAATCAGAGGCCGAGAGCATTACGCTCCCGGCCTCTTTTGCGTTTGTACCTGTTCTGCATCCTATGCCCCGCAGGGCATCAGAGGGCGCAGAAAATCCCGTGGATTTTCGATTGCCCGTACCACACATTATTCTCCGCCTTGCGTTGACTATTGACAATACGCCAAACTTCACCCGTGGCGGGCTACATGGCTCTTAACAAGACTACACGCCACTTTGTAAACTAATCCAACAATAAGCTGCATCTAAACCTCTTGCGTCAAAACCGCCGTTTAGGGTAAAAATAACATCTATTGTTCAATTTCGGACATATTCAAATTTGTGATTATCGAGGAAGTCACCAAGCTGTATGTAATAATACACCGTAAGCTTATTGTCCGCAAGTTCGCTCACATCAAAGGTATACCAAGCTGCTTCTGTTTCATCATCCCAGTTGCCATCACTGGGGTCATCAATTCCTTTCCGGTATGTGTAGGCTTTAAAATGAGTATCATTATCAACAGCGAACCCACTGAAAACAGCATCTGGAAAATGTCCTTTTTCAGTTTGCCGAATCATACATGGTTGCCCGTCTGTATATTGCAGTTCCATAATGTGGTTGTAACCATCATATATTTTTCCTAAATATTGGTATTCTGTGCATGACCATTCTCCCGCTAACAACTCCCAGAGTTCATCAATCGTTGTGATGATATTCGTGTTCATAGGTGTTGAGGGAGTATCTGTGGGTTCAGAAGAAACAGAATTATCCCGGAAGCTGGACAAGATAGCAATAATTTCTTTCTCCTCTTGCTCTGTAAATTCTCCGCTGGGAGAATTGGCAATCATCGAAATATGACCGCCGTACCAAAAGGAGAATGTCGGAAGGAGCGGGATAATACATTCCTGAGTTTCGCCCACTTGGTCTTTTGGTAAAAGCGCATACCGCACACTGCCATTTTCAACAGGCGTATAATCTCCACCGCTATATGTATCATACTGCCCGATTATTTCGATTTTGGCAACCATAAATCTGCCTAAGTCTGAATAGTCCGTGGCCTGAATTGTGCCGGGAATAAAGCTTGCGTCAGCTACTTGCTCAACAGTAACTTCGTTGATCTCACGGGTCGGGCCGGTCAAGTCACGCATACCGCCGAAGTTCCAATAGGTAACGGTAACGCCAGACGGATTGGATAGTATGACTTCCTCCGAGGTGGGGTCAACCGTTTCACTCTCAATGCTCCATCCATCTGGATAGCTAAATGTAAAGGTTGGAGCAGTAATCTGATTAACGTCACTAAAGCGTGTTGTGTAGGTGTTACTAAGTTCCTCTGCGGATATAATAGCCAAATTTTCATCTTCCATTGGTCCATTTTGTTCACTCTTATTTTCAATACCATTTGAACATCCGCTAAACAGTGTCATTGTCAAAACAAGGATGACCAATATACATATCTTCTTATTTTTCATACTTTCCCTCTTTTTCCTTCTATTTATGATTGTTGGGTCTAATCTTTCGAACAATAAAGCGAATCAAAACAAATGGGAGGATAATCCATCCCGAGATAAGAGAAAAAGCAACCTTAGTACACCAAGTGCCAAATACTTTATTCCATATAGTTTCATATTTAGGGGTAAGCAGATCATTCCAAATTGTATATCCAAACGGAATCGAAAATAACATGTAGGTCATGCCAACCATATCACGTTTATCTGTTATGGGGGGTACGGCTTCAATATGGATAAGTGCTGCTGCCAGCACGATAATGAGAACCCCTATAATACTGGGAATAATAAACTCTGTCCAGTTTTTGAATCTTCCCCCGGTTTCTTTTAGCCATTTTCGATATTCTTTGTGCTCCTGCTTTAACTTCTCATTTCCACACTGATAACAAAGAATGGTTCCATTTTCATCTCTCACTAAACAATCTCTACATATGCCAACACCACACCTTGCACAGGTGGCTACTGCTAATCTTCCAGGATGATAATAGCACCCACTCGCTCGTAAATCCATCACGTTTCCTCCGTTTTATAGTTCATAAGGCCAAGCAAATTTTTATAGTGATATTTTGCTTGCCATAGGACACAGCTTTGTTATATTCGGCCATAAAGTATACTTTATCTAAATCGTATCTTACTATTTTTCCCTTTTTCACAGCCATCACCTCAAATTAAGTTTCAAAAACTACTGTACACAAGATGTTCTCTTGCACAGGTGATTATACCATAGAAAAATTTCGCTTACAATAAGGAAAATCTCTTGTTTGGAGGTTTCCGTGAAAACAGAATTAAACTATAAACTGGTCGGGCAGCGAATCCGCGCCATACGAAAAAAACGGGGCATGACGCAGGAGCGATTGGCGGAGCTGGCGGAAATCAGTCCGCAGCATTGCTCAGGAATTGAGACAGGGGCGGCAAAGGTATCGCTCCCGGCATTGGTAAAGATTGCAAATGCGCTCAATGCCTCCATGGATGAACTTTTGCTGGATTCAATTTCAGCAGTAGCAAAGCCGGAAATGATGAAAGAGGTTGAAGCGGTATTCGCAGACGCCTCGGCGGATGAAATGTACTTGATGTTGTCACAAGCCCAAAATATTAAAGAAACTGTGCGGGTAAAAGGGTTGCTGTTGACTAAAGATTGAAAATTGGTAAAGGGGTATCTAATATGACGCTCAGTCAGTTCTTAAAAGTGTTATATCCTTATTGTAATGAGGGAGAAAGCAAATCGGAATTTGAATCTATCGAAATCTTAACCTGTTAGCGGCTGTTATAAGCCGTTAATAAAATCCTCCAAAATCCTTGAAAATAAAGGATTTTTCGCAGTTTGCTCACCCATTGCCGTTATACGGTTTCACATGGTGTTACCCTTGCCCTCATCACCTCATAAGGGCAAAAGCAAGGGCAGAAAAATCTGGTAAAACAATATAACAATATGTGGCAACCGGGAAACTGTGGCATATACGCGAACTAATTATACGGAGGATTTTGAATATGGACAAGTGCATTTATGATGAAAACAACGGTCTTTGGTACGAACTGCAAGGCGATTATTACATTCCCTGCCTGACGATCTCGGAGGAAGAACAACGGCCTATCGGCATATGGGGACGGCGACATCTAAGGTATATCCGAGAACATCGCAAAGCGCTCTATACCGGGTTGCTCCTCGACGGGAAGCTGAACGGCTACCTTGCCGATCTAAACGAGCAGGCGGCGGACATGTTCTTACGGATGGTAAAAGAACTTGTCGAAAAGGAAGGCATCACGGAAACACTCAAAGCAGCAGACCAAATGGAATGGGTACGGCAGATGAACGCAGTACGGGAAATAGCAATGGAGATCGTCAATAATGATTTAATCTATAACTAATGCAATATAGCGGTTGAGGCAAGCATCTCAACCGCTATTTTTAGTTCATTGCTGTCCTGTATTGTCCATAAAAATCCGTAAAAGTCAAAGAAAGTCCTTGATTGTCATGAGATGAGATGATATACTTAACAAAATGGGAGGAGTATGCTATGGCTGATGAAATTTTTACTGTCGCTCAAACGGCACAGTATCTTCAAGTTTGTGAAAAAACGGTACGACGTCTTATTAGTGCAAATAAACTAATCGCCTCTCGTGTGGGTGAAGGAAATCGATCTCTAAGAATTAAAAAATCTGATATAGATGATTATTTAGCAGAACACGTCAATAAAACGAAAGGAGTTACTGTCAATGAGTGAAGAATTAATTCAGAAAAATTTGGTAGAAGCTCCTGAGAAAATGGGCGATTGGAATTTCTACAATATCGGAGCTACGACACTCAAGGCATTAAAGGGCGCAAAAATCATTCCTGACAGAGATTACGATGAGTACGAGACAAAAAAGCCGGATGCGCTTATTGTCAAAAAGCCGCTGGTTATTGCCGCAATTGAATATAAGGTTCCTGCACAGTTGCGCACAGACAAGCAAATTGAAAAAGCTATTGAACAGGAGCTTGGAACCGCTCAGGTTTTACAGGCAAAAGTATATATTATTACTGACGGCAAGAAAAGTATCTGGGTCAATCCCGCAAATGGTCATGAGATTCTGCAGGAAGACGGCAGTAAAATCACGCTTAATTTTGATAAGAACAGTGCAGAGTGTATTGTTCTGATCAATAAAATCAGAGCATCTATCAACGCAACAAACGACACTATAAAAGCCGCTGCTTCGGTTGATCCACTGCCGCTGGCTGAAAAAGTTTGGCAGGATTTATGGGCCGTATCTGGTGCTACGCCGGAGAATTGCCTATACACTTTCGTTGAAATCTTTATCTTCAAATATCTCAGCGACCTTGGGGTACTCAAAGGTATGTACTCGTTTTATGACCTTTTGAGCAAGTATTCAGGAAATAATGAAAATGAAGTTCTTGAATTCTATGCCTCAACAATTCGTGTGAAGATAAAAGAGCTCTTCCCCGGCAATCCCAAAGATAAAACCACTATTATCAATGGCACTATCTTTGTATCCAAAGATGATAAGGCTGTGTCCGGATATGCGACTGTATTCCATAAGATTCTGAAGCGTTTCAATGATTTTGGTACGCTTGAAAACATTGACTACGATTTCAAGAGCAAACTCTTTGAAACATTCCTGAAAGAATCCATCAGCAAGAAAAACTGGGGGCAGTATTTTACGCCCCTGAAGGTCGTCCGTGCCATTGTCAATATGGCAGACATTGAACCTGGCATGAGTATCTGTGACCCTGCGTGTGGTGTTGGCAAATTCCTGCTCGAACCCATTTTGCATAGTCTGGATCGGCTGTATGCTGTAAGCACAGACGAGGCCGGAAATGAAAAGCTGCTGCCTCAAATCACCATTTCCGGATTCGACAAAGGCTTTGACAAGGATGAGCAGAAGACAATTATTCTTGCCAAGGCAAATATGCTGATTTATATGTCCGGCATGATTAAAGAGCACCCCGGACTGACGAAACAATTCGCAGAACTGTTTAACAAGACCTTCACATTGCAGACGAACTCCATTCTCGGCACTTTAGCGAAGCCGATTACTGAGGAATATGACTTGATCCTCACGAATCCTCCGTATGTCATGAGTGGCAGCAGCAATTTGAAGGAAGAAATCGCCAAGGACGACGCTCTAAAAAAATACTTCTCCATAAGTGCCATGGGTATTGAAGGCTTGTTTATGGAGTGGATCATCCGCGCCTTGAAACCCGGGAAAAAGGCATTTATCGTCGTCCCGGACGGTATTATGAATCGCAGCAACGATAAAAAACTGCGTGATTTTATACTTGAACAGTGTAATATTGATGCAGTGATTTCTCTGCCGCTGAACACATTCTTCACTACCAACAAGAAAACTTATATCCTTGCGTTGACGAAGAAAGTTGCTGTGAATGTTGGTGGAATTGCTACGTTGCCGAAGCAGACAACGCCTGTTTTCACTTATCTGTGCTCTGAAATCGGCGAAACCCGCGATGTGTACCGCTTTGACATCGAACAGAATGATTTGGAAACCGCTTCTGATCTGTTCAATATGTTCAAAGGAGCAAAGGCAAAATTCAAAACGGATGATAGACGTTGCAAAATCGTCGATATTGATGACTTTTATAACAGCGTTCTTTGGTCAGTCGATCGTTGGTGGACTCGTGAAGAGAAAATTGAACTTGGCATTGTGGAAGAAACTCAGGTGATGTCGATGAACGACTTCTCGTCTCTTATTGGCGACATCTCTTCCTCGATTGCAGAATACCAAGAGCCAATAGAAGAATTGTTAAAAAAAAACAAAAATGAGGTATCCTTTCGGTTAGTATCGCTATCCGATGAAACAGCATTTGAAATAATAAATAGCTCTCTCGGGAAAAACAGGCAGATTCTTTCACAGATTGATACAAAAGACAGCCAAAAGATACCTGTGTTTACTGCCGCTAAATTCCCCGTAGCCTATATTGATGAAATTCCAGATAAAGTACCGATTGATGCCTCGGAAGAGATTCCGGTATTTTCGTTTGCTACAAACGGAGATGGCTCAGCCGGAACAAATTTCATTATTCATACTACGCCGTTTTATATTAACTTGGATAGGCTTGCAATTAGAGCAATCGACCCTAACATTTTGACTCGTTATATCCCAATAGCTCTTCGTTATATGAAAGAAGAATATGGGTTTAATCATGCGCATAAAGCAAACGTAACAAATATTAGCCAAGTCAGAATGAAAATTCCGGTCAATGATGCAAATGAGTTTGACACGGATATGCAGCGTAATGCAATTGAAACCAACGAGTTGTATTTGGAGTTGATTGAGTCTACAAAGAATAGTAAAGAAAAAGTCGCTTCATTCAGACCACAAACAATTGTAAGCGAATGTGAGGTTAATAAATTTTCCCTTTCATATCTTTTTGATATTCAAAGAGGTAGTGGGAAATACACAAAGAAATACATTCAAAACCATACAGGAGAATATCCTTTATATTCAGGAAATACCACTGGCGTATTCGCTACGATTGATTCGTTCGATTTTAACTGTCCTTGTCTATCCTGGGCTATTGATGGTTTAGCAGGCTTTATGATGATTCACAATGAATCCTTTTCCGCAACGAATCACCGTGGAGTGCTAATTCCCCATGAAGATAAGCTTGGATTAATTGACCTTCAATATATGAAATATACTTTGGAGCCGCTTTTCCGTGCAGCCAAAAAGGGCCGCGAGGGCGACAATGGAGAAAATGAATATACTACATTGCCTCCCTTTATGATAGCTGATATCATGGTTCCGGTGCCGGTTGATGGTCAAGGAAACATCAGTCTCGATGCGCAGAAAGAAATCGCCGCCAAGTATTTAGCTATCGAGCAGTGCAAGAATGAAGTCATTTCAAAACTTGATTCTTTAATCCAGCAAAAGATTGAATTATAACAATAGGATAAGGTAGCCGGGTACGCAAATACCCGGCTGCTGTTCTATGTACGCACCGCCGAAAGTGGCGGTGTTGGTGTCTGTTGTCTTATCGTTCGTCCCTGTCTCGGTAGGAACGCTTTGAAGGCTTCTGTGCCTCGTCCCGTATTCTGTGAAGCTGTGCCACAACGCTTCTGCGCTCCGGCGGCTTCTTTTCTTCGGCTGGTTTTCCCTCGACCTGCTGCTTCCATTCCGCAAGCTCCCACTCATACTGCTTTACTATGCGCTCAGCCTTATTGTAGGCGGCCATGAATGCCTGCCCGTCGGGGTAGCCATATTCGCGAACCATACGGGAAATCCTGTCTTTGAGATCGCTGACTTTCTTTTCGGTGGCCTCTATTTCTGCTTCTTTTGCTTTTCTCTCCTTACCTTTGAAAATGCCTGTGATTTCGGAAAGCTGCGCTCTCAGCTCCGGCAGCTTAGTGTCCTGTATCTGCTTGATCTCCGATGCACACTTTCTGAGCCGGTGCAGAAGTTCTTTCATCTCTTTGAATACTGCCATGTCGATACCGGGCTTCGGTTTCGGCGGCAGCTTTGCCTGACGGATCAAAAGCTCCAAAATCGACTTTGCTTTCTGCACGATGGTACGGAATAAGCCCGGCAGCCATCCGTGTTCAGAAATGGAGTATTTACTCCTGTTTTGGATCTCCTCGTGCTTGATTTCAAGTACCTTCTCCTCCGGTACGCCGACCACCAACGCAAGATCAGCTGTGCGATTCCAGTCCTGGCGTGCTTCATTGTCAGCCCGTATTTCTTCTGCCAGAGGATTGTTCTTGCCAATCTTCTTTGTCGGCAGATACACACTGTTCTGGTCGAATACGGCAAGCTTTTCTTCCTCCCGAACACGAAAGTTGATCTGTTCGGTCAGCAGTTCCTTTACTTCTGCCAGAAAGCTCTTGCTTTTGAAAAAGGTGTCTTTTGTCGTAAACATGTGCTGCTCGTAGATTTCTCCTTTGGGAATCACCGTACAGCCTTTGCGGATTGTTCCATCTTCTCCCGTGATCTCTTTCTTCGTCCGTACCCGTTTTCCGGTCTCGTCAAAGTACACGGCGCGGGTGGCGATCTTGTTATCCGGTGTTTCCAGAAGCCGCCGCTCGGAAAAGATCAGATGGATGTGATAGTTGGTTTTTGTCTTGTTGTAGTGGAGTGCGGAAGTACATTCCACTCCGTACTGCCCCTTGAATTTCTCGGTGAACTCCTTCAGTACCTCATCGGGATCATACTCAGTGTAATTCTCCGGCAGGGCGATAATCAGTTCCCTTGCCTCAATACATTTTCCCTCAGTGCCGCATCGTTTAAACTCCTGCCTGCTTTCCCTTGCAAGGCACGTCCAGAATTCGGTATCAGCGGTGTCATAGACGGCGAACAGGTTTTCCTGTCTGTCCGGACCCCCGATATAGCTGATACGCCCTTTTAGATCGGGCAGCTTGCTCATCTGGATGAACGAATGCCGCGGCATGGTTCATCACCGTTCTTTTTTGCAACTGCATACGGCAGTTGCCGCTGCGGGGGTGGTCAGTGACCGACGGAGCAGCGATGGAAAAATGCCGCGGCATTTTTCTCTGTATCGAATGTGAAGGATACTTCCCGAACACTCGATACAGGCCCTCCGCAGGAGCGAAATACCCGGAGTACGAACCGTCAGGTTTGTGCGAGGGGTGTATTTCGCTCTCAGACGGCGAGGCCTTGAGAGACCGCTTTTCGTAAGCATTATACCACCTCCTTTACTTCGTCCCTGCATCGCAGGTTCCTTCCCTGATTGACGGTCATGAAACGCTCCAGCGTATCCGTCCGGATAATGGTTTTCCGTCCGACCTTGAGTACCGGGAGCTTGCCCCAGTCCACCAGAGCACGCATGGTGTTTCGTCCGATCCCGGACATTTCAGCCGCTTCTTCAATAGTCATACCGATTTTTGCAACGCTCATATCTTCTTTCTCCTTTCAATAGTTCTCATCCTGCAACGATGGCAACTATAGTATACGCAATCTGCTATCACTTGTCAACTCATTTTGCAACGTGTTGCGGAGGAAATATGAAAATGGTTGCAAATTGCTATTGCAAACTGCAACGGCATGTGCTATACTAACGTCAGTGAGGTGAATAAGCCTATGACAAAAGATAACAGCTTCACCGCAAAACAGGTCGGTGAAAGAATCAGAGAACGCAGGACGGAACTGCGGCTGTCCATGAGCCAGCTCGGAGACCGTCTGAGCGTAAACAAATCCACCATACAGAGATACGAGACAGGCGGCGTTGATCCGGAAAGAACGATCCTCATCGTGCCGATTGCAGAAGCTCTGGAAACGACACCGGAATGGCTGACAGGTAAATCCGACGCAAAAGAGTATGACAGCTATACCCTCTGCAAAAAGGCTATCGAGCAGCACATTTCCGATTACCTTGACAGCATGACAAGTGCCGTACAGGGCCAGCCGCACCAGCAGCTCCTGACCACCTTCCTCGGTGAGATCGTCGATCTCTATGCCCTGTTCTGCGAACACTTCGCAGCGGCAATGAAAGAGGTAGACAAGATTGCAGAGGATGAAGGACTGAAAGAATCTCTGAGACGGTATGCGATAGAATCCGGAGCAATCACGGAAAAGGTCTATCGCAAAGAGATGGAAGCACCCGTGGAAGATATGAAACGATTTATGGATGGTCTTTTACATATCTACGATGAGGGACGCACCAATGTAAAGATTGGAGACCTCCTCGGGATCAAGCAGGAAGCAATGAGAAGGCTTCCTGAAAAAGACGAATCCGTGGCACCTTGACAACAGAGTTTACCGGCTGATCTCAGCCGATAACGAATAAAGCGTATATGTCACAGACCCGGCTGCCACGGATAGAAAGGAGAATTATTATCTATGGCAAAAGGTTCTGTGAGAAAGAAAGGAAGCAAGTGGTACTACCGCTTCTATGTGGAAGATGAAAGCGGAAAGCTTGTACAGCGCGAGTTTGCGGGAACAACAAGTAAGAGCGAGACGGAAGCCATGCTCCGCAAGGCGATGGAGGATTATGAGGCGAAGAAGTTCGTGGCAAAATCCGAAAACGTCACTGTGGGACAGCTTCTGGATATGTGGGTGGAGGAAGAACTGAAACCCGGCAGTCTCAGCAACGGAACGGTATCTGCGTATCAGGGAACGGTGGGACGCATCAAGCAGTTCCCCATCGGAGAAAGAAAACTGAAAACCGTCACACCGGAGCATCTGCAATCGTTTCTCGATCTGCTCTCCTTCGGAGGGATGGATGCGAACGGCAAAGAGGTCAACCCCATCAGTAAAGGTTATATGCGCCTCTTCTCTGCAGTGCTGCAAGGTGCGTTCCGGTTCGCGGTATTCCCCAAGCGGCTTCTCAGCTACAATCCCATGCAGTATGTGGTCATGCGGAAGAAGCAGGAAAGCTACGAACTGTTCTCGAACGACAACAGCGACGAGCTGGCTGTTCCCACCATTACCTATGAGCAGTATGTAGCTCTGACGGACTGGCTCAAAAAGAAGAGCAATCCGGCGCTTCTCCCCATTCAGATCGCCTACTTCACCGGGCTTCGTATCGGAGAAGTGTGTGCGCTGACCTGGCAGGACATCGACCTGAAAGAACAGGTCATCACGGTACGGCGCAGTATGCGGTACAACGGGGCAAGGCACAAGACGGAGATTGGCCCCACCAAGCGGAGCAAGATTCGCACGGTGGACTTCTGCGACACGCTGGCAGAGATCCTGAAAGAAGCGAAGAAGGAACAGCACTTAAACCGCTTCAAGTACGGAGAGCTTTACAGTCTAAACTACTGCAAAGAGCTACAGGAGAAGGGCCGCAGCTACTACGAGCTGTACACACTGGGTATGGCGGAAGAAGTGCCGGAGGATTACAAGGAACTCTCCTTCGTCTGCCTCCGTCCCGACGGGGCTTATGAATCCGCAAGCACAGTCAGCATCATGTGCAGGACAGCGCAGGAGAAGGTTCCGGGGCTTGAGGACTTCCATTTCCATACACTCAGACACACGTTCACGAGTAACCTGCTCTCAAACGGCGCACAGCCAAAGGACGTTCAGGAACTTCTGGGACATGCGGATGTGAGTACCACGATGAATATCTACGCACACGCGACAAAGGAAGCAAAACGCTCCTCCGCAAGACTGCTGGATAAGGTGGTCGGCGAGTAAAAAAGAAAAGCTTTCCCTTGTTTTGCCGGATAAGGGCAAAAACAAGGGAAAGCAGTCGAAAACGGAGCATTAAAACCGCGATTTTCCTTGAAATATCAGGGATTTTGAGGATTGGGATAGATAAATCTGAATTTGTGGTACACATGGTCAACCAGATCATGGATGGACGGCCGGGAAGAATGCGTGAGGATGGGAGCTATCAAAATCCATTGAAAGATAAAGATACTCGCACACTTCTCAATTATTTTAATGGAGAGCGTTCTATATCATCAAAAGACGCAAGTACAATTTATAGTAGTATTAAAACAGAAAAATTTGAAAAGTACATTAGCAAACATTGCTCGATGGATGCACAATCACGTCTTTTGGATGATTTAACGCCAATAACGGCTGTCCCTAAAAATGAAATGACACCTCAGATTTGTTCGCAACTGTTTGAAACAATATTGCGTGAGTTGGCATCAAAATAGAATTATTAAAAATCTCTGTCTTTACAGTCATGTGACTGCAAAGACAGAGATTTTATTTTGTTCTCCGTTGTTCGCTGCTGTTCACCACTGTACCGTCGTTCTTCTTGGCAAATTTGGTATACTCATGTTGTCGACAGAGGTGACGACCTCACCATCTTCCCGCCGACGGGTGGGAGAAAGGAGCGTACACAATATGAAGATGGAACTCGTAGGCTACAAACCCCTCGACTTCGAAAGTAATGGAGAACGTGTAAAAGGCACCCAAGCTTTCGTTGCCTTTGAAGAGGAAGGCATTGAGGGAAAGCGGACAGACAAGCTTTTTTTCCGGGATGGTTTCGAACTGCCTGACCTCAAGGCTGGAATGACACTTGAAGTAGCGTTTAATCGAAAGGGGAAGCCGGAGGAAGTGACGGTAGCCCAGACAAACCAGCGGCTCAACCTCGGCAAGCAATAAGTCTCCAAAGGCTCCTGGCGGGGCCGCAAGGCCCCGCCGGAGTGCCAGAGGATAGTATTACCCTCTGGCACTTTGGTCGCAAGTCGCAACGGAAGGAGGCACCAAAATGCCGAAAGACCCACAGGGCCGCAAATGGCTCTTAACAATCAATAACCCCACCGAAAAGGGCCTTGACCACAAGGCTATCCAGAACGGGCTAACACAATTCCCAGCCCTAGCCTACTACTGTATGGCGGACGAGAAGGGGGAAACCTACCACACCCATGTTTTCTTTGCCCTGGAACACCCCACCCGCTTCTCCACCATCAAGCGGCGGTTCTCGGAGGCCCACATTGACCGGGCAGAGGGTACGGCGGCAGAGTGTCGGGCCTATGTCCAGAAGTCAGGCAAATGGGCCGATAATGACAAGGCCGAAACCACTATCGCTGGCACCTTCGAGGAGTGGGGAGAGCTGCCCATCGAGCGGCAAGGAGAACGGACTGATTTGGCCCTGCTCTACCAGATGATAAAGGATGGTATGAGCAATTATGAAATCATGGAGGCCAATCCTGATTATCTGGTTGCACTTGACCGAGTAGAGCGGGCGAGACAGGCCATTAGGGAGCAGCAATACCGTGATACTTTCCGCACCTTGACAACAACATACATTTGGGGCCCAACTGGAACGGGCAAGACTCGCTCCGTTATGGAGCAGTATAGCTATTCCGGGGTCTACCGCGTTACCGACTACGTCCACCCCTTCGACAGCTACGCTGGAGAGGATGTACTTCTCCTGGACGAGTATTCCAGTAACTTGAAAGTACGAGACTTGCTCAACTACCTGGATGGCTACCCGCTGACCTTACCGGCCCGCTACTCGAATCGGGTGGCCTGCTTTACTAAGGTCTATGTTATCTCTAACCTTTGCTTATCCAAGCAGTACCCCAACGAACAGTATAATTCCCCAGCAACCTTTGCTGCTTTGCTCCGCAGAATTCACAAGGTGGTACATTACACGGCTCCTGGTGAATTTGCGGAGTATGAGACAGCGGAGTACATGGACAATCCGTTGTTGTGGAGGTAACACATGAAAAAAGATATTAGACGGAAGTATGAACGCAGCCGCCGCTTTTGGACCGGTATAAGGGAAATTACTGTATACCACTACGCAAAATTACTTATACCACTGGCCTATCTTCTGGTGTTGTTTTTGGTATGGAAAATCTGCATTAGCGCTTTTAGCGTTCTTTCAAAAAATGAGATAGTAGTCAAGAGCGTGAGCTTTTCGCTGCTGTTTGTAGGCATTGTAGGGCTTGTAGAAGTTGTTGTTACCTTAGGCACGCCCAGAAAGGCACAAACCACCCAAAATGCACTGGTGGAGGCGGGATTTACCAATGCATTACATTCACCGCCGCTCCTGCTTTCCGTACGCAAGGCAGGAAGTCGGCACATTTACGAGTTTGACGCAAATAATACCCCCTTTTCACGTTGGGAACAGGAACGGGCCAAAATTGCGGCAGCACTTCACAGCACGATAGACCACCTTGAACCGTCTACGGATGGTCGGCGTGTACTTGTGTATGTTGCGGTAGCGTATGCGGCGCTACCTTCCAAAATTGATTGGAAAGCTGAGTACATTCCGAAGGAGGATTTTGTCCTTGCCCTCGGTATGGGGCTTTCCGGCCTTGAAACCGTAGACCTTTCTACCACGCCGCACCTCTTGTTGGGCGGAGGAACTGGTTCTGGCAAGTCAATTTTGCTAAAAAGCCTTCTCATGCAAAGTTGCCTAAAAGGGGCAACTGTAATCATAGCGGATTTCAAAGGCGGTGTGGATTTTTCACCGATATGGCATGATAACTGCCAAATGGTATTTGACACACAAACGCTGCTCCCTGTCTTAGCTGATTTGACCGCAGAGCTGGAACACCGCCGTACGCTTTTTGTTGCCGCTGGAACACCTAATATTGCAAAATATAATCAAGTTACGGGCGAGCAACTTACACGCTATATTCTCGCTTTTGACGAGGTAGCGGAAGTATTTGATATGAGCGGGCTTGATAAAAGCGAGAAAGACGTTGTAGCTCAAATTACACGGCACTTATCCTTGATTGCCCGTCAAGGACGGGCCTTTGGACTTCATCTGTTATTATCCACGCAGCGGCCCAGCGCCGATCTGATTCCGGGCCAGATAAGAACAAATCTGAGTCTCCGCATTTGCGGTAGAGCAGATGAAATCTTATCAAAAATTATCCTTGATAGTTCTGCTGCGGCTGAACAGATTCAGTTAAACGAACAAGGGCGCTTTGTTACGAATACAGGCCGGATATTTCAAGGCTTCTGGTTTGATGACAGTATGCTTGACACAAGCGGTAATCACGCTTAGAGACTAAAATAGCGGCCATGCCGCAAGCTACAATAAATTGCGTCCGCAGACGCCACCTTGTAAAATGACTTTCATAAATTAAAGTACGGGAATTTTCCCGCCATAAAATAATGCGGGTCAATATACGTTGTTTGCGGCGTACTTCTTCAGGAGGTACACCATGCATAAACGGCCTGACTTGGGAAAAAATAGCCGCAAAGGAGGTCAGCCTTTGCAGACTATTAACAAATCTCCCCCGGAGGCTTTTACCCGCCGAATCTGGTTGCACTATTTTAATGATACGCTCCGTGCAAAAGGACTTCTTTCAGAAAAGGAATGGCGTGAAATGCGCCAACTAATTGAACAGAGCTAAACGGAAAAAGGTGCTTGGAACAGCTGCTTTCAAGCATCTTTTTCTTGATTTCTTTTGCAAATGTTGATATAATATAAATGATGATAAAACGAACTTTTTGAGGTGGCAAGTATGGATATACATACCGCACGACAGCAGCTTAAAATAAAGTCAATTTATGACTTGCCTATGCGGGTAACGTATTATGCCCGTGTGTCCAGCGAAAAGGACGAACAACTTAACTCCTTGGGAAACCAGATTACCTACTATGAGGATTTCATTAAGAAAAATCAGAACTGGACGTATGTAGAGGGCTATATTGACGAGGGCCTGTCTGCTGCCACCACAAAAAAGCGTGAGAACTTCCATCGTATGGTGGACGATGGCAAAGCAGGGCTTTTTGATTTCATTATAACCAAAGAGATTTCCCGTTTTGCCCGCAACACGCTGGACAGTATCAGCTTCACCCGTGAACTACTGAACGCCGGGGTGGGAGTGTTCTTCCAGAATGACAACATCAACACACTGGATGAGGACAGCGAGCTACGGCTCACAATCATGTCGGGTATCGCACAGGACGAGTTACGCAAGCTGTCCAGCCGTGTGAAGTTTGGTCACGCACAGGCCATTAAGAAAAATGTGGTGCTTGGAAATAGCCGTATCTTCGGCTATGTGAAGGATGGCGGGCGGTTGGTGATCGACGAGGCCGAGGCTCCTATGGTACGAGAGCTGTTCGAGCTGTATGCAACGGGAAAGTACAGCATGAAACAGATTGAAAACCTGTTTTGGGAGAAAGGCTACCGTAACCATAACGGCAAAAAAATCGCCCACACTACCATGTCCGGCATGATTTCCAACCCCAAGTACAAGGGGTACTATGTGGGGAACAAGGTTAAGGTTATCGACTTGTTCACCAAAAAGCAAAAATTCCTCCCGCCGGAGGAATGGGTCATGTTCAAGGACGAGACAGGCGAAATCGTCCCGGCTATTGTTGACGAAAAATTATGGGAAAACGCAAACAAGGTTTTGCAGAAGCGGAGCGAAGATGTAAAAGGACGTCAGGGCATTTGCAACCATGCGAACCTTTTGACAGGCAAGCTGTATTGTGCTGATTGCGGCACGGCCTATTATCGCCGAGAATCCAAAGACAAGCAAGGAAACAAAAACAGCAAGTGGGTGTGCAGCAACAAAATCAAAAACGGTGCGGGGGCCTGTGCCTCTTTCCCTATCTACGAAGAAGAATTAAAACCGTTACTCTTTGAAGTGTTTAACGAGACAGAGGCCGACGCCGAGGCTCTGATTGAGGAATACATTGAAATGTATAAATCGTTGGAGGACAACGGCAATACCGCAAAGCAAATTGGTATGCTGCGGCAGAAAATTGAATTGGCGCAGAAAAAGAAAAGCAAGCTATTAGGGTATAACGCCACGGGGCAACTTTCCGACAGGGATTTCCTTTCCATGAACAAAGAGTGTGATAAAGAAATCGAGGACGCCGAAAAGCAGATTTACGAGTTGAAACAGCAGCAGCTATCCAAAGAAGAATTTCGCAAACATATTGATACCATTCGCCGGGTGCTGCATGACGCCAAACGTGACGCCGCACAAGGGATTATCAACAAGGATTTTATTGATAAGTATATTGACAAGATTTTTGTTACCCCGGAGGCGGATGGAACTATGCGGCTGCAAATCAAGATTTTTACCGGGGAAACCACAGACAAGTACCTCTCTAAACTCAGAGGTCGTACGGGTCACACGTTCAAGAAGATGATCGAGTCCTACGAGAAGAATATGTAACCATTCTTCCCCTAACCAAAGAAAACCACCCCTGTGGGGTGGTTTTCTGGTGTTTGGTACGGATGTTCATAAGGGATTTCGTAAAACAGCAAAACCGGAGTCGGCACACATATTCACTTACTGACCCGCACATTCGATTTAGGCTGCCTTCTTCGATATAATAATTGCAAAGAATCAAAGGAGGAACGGCAGATGAAGCAAAACTATTATCTTGCGCTTGATATGGCAGAACGGAGGCTTATCATCGGAAGCCTGAACGACCTGCGGAGCAAACTTATTGTAGCAGGGCGGTATACCGATGCATTTGATGAGTTGCTGCTCAAATTCGTAAATGCCAAGGTCAAAAAATTCAAGGTTATATATACGGTATAGCAGGAGGTAATGACTATGACGGAATTTGAAAAAAAGGGATGCACATACCAGGAGGGAGACTAGTTCTTGCCCAATCTTAAGATTGAAAAACAGGACGAGGTGCTGATCGGCGTATGGGGACAGCGACATCAGCGGTACTTGAAAGAGCATCACCGTGTGCGCTATTACAATTTGCTCACTGCCGGAACGCTGAACGGTTATCTGGCAGAGATTGAATCGCAGGCACAAACACTGTTCAATGACATTGTAATGCGACTGTCCGAAGAAGAAAATGCTACTGAAAATCTCAAAGCAACTGACCCAATGGAATGGGTCAGACGGAGCAATAATATCCGTAATCGAGCGGATGAAATCGTGAATCGTGAACTAATTTTTTTATAAAGGCCTATGGCTTGCGGCAGAACATCCGCAAGCCATATTATAATATGCACACGTCTTTCATCTTGCAAAGCTCAAAATTATCTTGATTTTTAGAATAGACGTGATATGCTAAAAATGTAAAGCAAAACGCCGCAACGCAGAAGGAGAACGGAATATGTCGGTAAATTACAAAAAACTCTGGAAGCTGATGATCGACAAAAATCTCAGCAAAACTGAATTGACGCATTTGGCTGGGATCAGCACTAACGCTATGGCAAAGCTGGGGCGCAACGAAGATGTTCGGGTGAATGTGCTGGAAAAGCTCTGCACATCACTGGACTGCAAGCTGGACGACATTGTCGAATTTGAAACTGAACAGAAGAAGTAACTTGAAAGGAAAGGGCGTGACAACATGGCCTATAGTGCCGAACTCTATGTGCACGACTTGGACAGGCAAGCCGCAGATGCTTTGAATCAATTCCCGAAGTTTGTAAAGCTTCTGGAATCGTATTCTGCCAATTACGATGAGAAGGCTGCTAAAATCGACCTTCTATCGACCGCGATCCGTCTCGGCGAAAACCAGATGCCGGAGGTATACGGTCTCTTGCCCCCAATCTGTGAGCAGCTTGGCATTGATACGCCGGAGCTTTATTATGTGAGGGACAGGCAGGCCAATGCAGCAACATTTGGCAGTGTTCACCCTTGCATCTATGTGACATCCGGGCTTGTGAATAAACTTCCGCTCAATCTGCTCCCCAGTGTTCTGGCGCACGAATGCGGCCACATTGCCTGCAAACATTCCCTTTATCACTCCATTGCAGCGCAGTTGGTTGGTGGTATAGACCGAAGCCCGTTAGTGCGTATTCCGGCCATTGGCAAGTATCTCACGCCGACATTAGTGAGGGCACTTCTATTCTGGGATCGTTGCAGTGAGTTGTCCGCAGACCGAGCTGCTGCTCTCTGTGACGGAACAGCGGACAAAACCATTGATGTATTGCTCCGGCTCAACGGCTATGGCAAGAATGTAGATCGGAAAGAATTTCTGAAACAGGCGCTTGACTTAAAATCCTTTGTCAACGATTCAAAATCCAACAAGCTGATGGAGCTGATGCTGGTGCAGGATGAAACCCATCCGCGATTGGCCACCCGTGCCTATGAGTGCTATGAATGGTCGCAATCAGCGCAGTACGCAGGAATTATTGACGGTACATTCACTTTGCCAGACAAGGCAAAAGAGATCGATCAGGAGTTGGCAGAGGATGTTGTATCTGCCGAGGCGAAAGTCGAAGCACCAAGCATTGATCGCCTGAACACAGAGCTGACCCGTGTCAATCAGGAGTTGGAACATTATACCAATCACGCCGACAAGGCAGATTATGCGTTTGCGGTTGCAAGCGGAATTATCTCCGGCGCAATAGACGCTCTTTTTGTTGGAGATGCAACGATTACAGGAAATGATATTGCGCTGTCTAATCGGCAGGTAAACAACTTCATTCAGGAATATGCTTCCTCGAGAGGATTTAATAATTCTCGCTTGAAAGACGCGATCCGAGAACTCGAGGATGCTTTCAAAGTTGCACAGGACAATGTTTGGAAAGGCCACGATGTTGGCATATCCGCAAAAAATCATCATCTCGCCGATTTAGCACACCACCCAACACCGACCGGCTTGATGGCATCACTTGTTGTACAGTTCCTCCGAATCGGAACCTTTGTCAACAAAGACGGTGAGTGGCATTTTTTCATTGTGGAAACTCACTTGAAGGACATAAAAGAAATTTTGATTCCTGCTGTAGTTACCGGCATCCTCAATTGGATGGCTTTTGTTGCTGAAAAGAAACTAAATGATCATGACTTGGAGGTTCCCAGAGGTCTTCATCATATCATACACCTACTTGCTTCTACGCCGCTGCTCCTTGAGGTCGTAAAATGTGCGGACAATTGGTTTGGACATTTGGTAAGCGATATGGGAGGCTCCAAGAATACGGCTGGCGGCGGCATGGGGATACCCGGTATTCTAATTTCCCTTCTCTACGAGGTTGCCAGCCTTCCTGTGCTAAAGGATTCGGGATTGCCCGTATTTGTGAATAATCTCTATGAAAAGCAGAAGATTGATTTGCGTCACGAGTTACCGCTCTATAAAGCGGCAGGGAAGCAGGCAATTCCGGTTATATTTAACGAACTATATATCCGAATCGGCTATTTCATTTCGCATTTGGCGGGTGAGCTTGCATCTGAAAAGGAAACAATCAACTGGGCTCAGGTTATTCCCTTCCGAAACCGCACAGTAGACCGAATGCTCACCATAGCCAGCATGACCTTTACCGTAGCCGACACCGCTGATGCGGCGATCCACGCTGCCATCGAATCCGGCGGCAATTGGGTGCTGTTTTCTGGTCGCTTTGTTACCCGGTTTAATTATGTGGGGGCTGGGCGTGCTGCTCTTTCCATCGTGCGTGAGGTATCCAATGAGAAGAAGGAAGCACAGCTCATTCACGAGAAGATGATCCTTTCGGAGACAAAGGCGGCACTGTTCCTCAAGCAGCTTCAGGAGTTTAAGGAGCAGCTGGATATGAAGGTCAGCAATTATCTTGCCGAGGACATCGAAGGCTTTATGTCCGGCTTTGCTGATATGCAGCAAGGCATGCTGACCGGTGATTCTGATCTTGTTATTCGGTGGAATGTTACCATTCAGAAGGTTCTTGGGCGAGAGCCGCAGTTTACAAATCAGAAAGAATTTGATGCTATGATGGAGTCCGATGCTCCATTGGTACTATAAAGGAGGTTAGGCAGAAGTGGATAAGAAGAAAATCGGAGCAGGTTTTGCAGGGGCTTTGCAAAAAGCTGCCGATGCAACTAAGGCAGCTAAACTGGCCGTGCAGGATATGGCAGCTGATGCAAAACAAAGTCGGGAGAAGAAAAAAGCCGATGCTCAGAAGGCGGCTTCGGCAAAGGAACTAATTGCAGCCGCTGAATCGGAAAAGGGCACTGCGCCAGTGGTGAAGAGCATTGCTACTCGAAACGCACTTCAAATCATCTACTATCTGATGGCAGCGGACGGAACGGTTTACCACAGCGAGGAGGAAAAGTTTGATGCCATAGGTGCAGCGCTTGACCCTTATTTTGCAGATAGCAAGCCCACTATCATCAAGGACTGTCAGGCACAATTGGAGAAGGTCATTGATTCGGAGGACTATTACGATGTTTTGCAGGACGGCGTAGAAGATGCGATTCAGTCCTCCAACGAAACAGCCGATACCTTCATCACACCCAAGCTATTGGTTTGGGATCTGTTGACCATTGCATACAGTGATGAAAGCTACGATGAAACCGAGCGCAAACTGCTCAAGTACATCGTCCGTAAGCTGCAAATCGACAAAGCTGTTTTTCTGGAAATGGAAAGCAGCATCCTGACAATACTGGATATTGAAAAAGAGATTGCGTGGATCAAAACGACAGATCGTCCGTACTTGACGATCGAAGCACGGGTAAATGAGCTTACAAAACGCCAGGCAGTGATCTTTGACAGTGTCAAAGACTTGATCACACTTTGATGGGAGGGGAAGAAAATGCCGTTACCGCTTTTGTTTATCGGTATTGCTGCTGCCAGTGGAATGTTCGGGATCGGCGGCACCGTAAAGGCCGGCTTTGATGCCAAAAATGCCAAGCAGATCAATAAGAGTGCCAATGAGCTTATTCAGGAGTCCACCGATTATCTGAATGCACAGCGGCTCGCCTGCGGAAACTCACTGACCCGGCTGGGAGCAGAGAAAATGGCTGTCTTGAACGGAACGATTTCCGACTTTTTGAATGTGTTCACACAGATTAAAAATGTGGATTTCAAGGAGACGGAAGGGCTGGATGAGCTCCATCGGCTTCATATTGACGAGCAGAAAATTGTAGAACTTCGCAGCATGGCACACTTTGCAGGCTCCGTAGCCGGTGGAGCAGTCGCAGGAACAGCCGGAGGCGCATTGGCTGCCTTCGGTGCATATGGTGCTGCACAGGCACTGGCTTTTGCTTCGACCGGAACGGCGATTTCTGCGCTGAGCGGTGCCGCTGCAACGAATGCCACACTCGCCTTTTTCGGAGGAGGTTCCCTTGCTGCCGGTGGGCTTGGAATGGCCGGCGGGACAGCTGTACTCGGCGGACTCGTAGCCGGTCCCGCCCTATTGGTTATGGGGCTGGTTGCTGGGAAAGCAGCGAAGAAGGGTCTTGAAAAAGCATACACCAGCCGAGCTGAGGCAGTGCAGATCGCAGCGCAGCTCAACACGGCATCCTTACAATGTGAGACCATCCGCAGAAGAACCTGTGTGTTTTACAATTTGCTGGCTCGACTGGATTCTTACTTTATGCCGTTGATCTACCAGATGAGCGACATCGTAAAAGCAGAGGGCGATGATTACAGTTGCTACAGTGCAGATTCCAAAAAGGTAATTGCATCCTGCGCCAGTGTGGCTGTGAGTATCAAATCCGTTCTGGACACGCCGCTGCTGACGGATGACGGACTGCTGACAGACGCTTCGGAGGGAACTGCAACAAATATTGAGGGTTTTTTGAAAAATTTGAAGATCGCTTATTGACGAAGAACTTTCTCCTATTCAAGTCGCAGAGAGGTTCGCCCCGTCGTAGCGAGCAGACTGTTTTTACTCCTATCGGAGCCAAACAGTGCGGCTGCTCCCAATGCTTGTGTCATCTTAGCGAGCAGTGCCTTTTTACTCCGTTCTACCGAGCTCTGTAAGAAGGCCTCGTTAGGGGCACCCTAATACCCACTGGAAGTTGAGTAACGCATAGATTTGAATTCCTGATGGTGGGATTCAGAATAGAAGAAAGTAAAAACCGAATACCAAAATACAAAGGCGCAGCCTTCGGAGTGATCCGTTGGCTGCGCCTCTTTTTGCGCTCAAATAATTTTACAAGAACACCCGCAATCATCGTTCCGTTCACAAAAAGTTCACAAAATTTTCTTCGTTTTTTCTGTGAAAAAGTTCCCAGTTGGTTAATGAGGGGGTCTATAAATGGATCTTCTCGCTGGCTACCTAATAGGGAGAATTTTTCACAGGGGGTTAATAAACAGCCCTTCTCGCTGGCTACCTATTGAGGGGTTCTACCCGTGTACCTTGAAAACGGAATGACCGTCCGATCAAGATATGACTTTGCGATGATACGAGCAAGGCGACGCCGCCTGACTGGGGGCAGGAACGATGATCGGGCAGAACGGCGAAAGAAATACAACAGAAAAGAGGTCAATACAATGCCGAGATTATCCAAGAAGGCAAAAGCTGAGTGGGCATTTTTCCTGCATCCGCAGACCGGACGCAGAACATACAACGAGATTTGCCGCAGCTGCACCCACGAGTGCAAGCAGAGCTGAACGCCATCGGCAAACGGCTTCCGGAGCTGGATAAGCTGATTCAGTCCGCTTATGAGGATAAGGTTCTGGGGCGCATCCCGGAGAGCGTGTGCGTCAATCTGCTCAACCAGTACGAAGCCGAACGTCGGGAAAAGCAGGAGCGTCATAAGGAATTGACCGGGCAGCTTGCCGCCAGCCGAGAAACGGAGTCCTCCGTGGACGCATGGCTGGACATGATGCAGGACTACGCCCAGCTTGAAGAATTAGACCGTCCCACGCTGGTGCGGCTGATTCAGAAAATTGAGATCAGCGAACGCTATACCGTGGACGATCACGAGGAACGGGACATTCACATTTACTACAATTTCGTCGGTTATATCGAAGCATAAGCCGTCATTCTTTATTCGAGGTTGACTAACGAGTATTACGCCAAGGATATTTCCAAGAAGCACCGGATCGTGAATAAGATGAAAGGCAATGCGGGAGTTCCGCTCTCTCCGCCACCTTATGGCTACATCAAAAATCCGGACGATCCCCGCTTTTGGGTCGTAGAGCCGGAAGCTGCCAAGGTAGTGCGCCGGATCTACCGCATGGCGCTGGAGGGGTATGGGCTGGCAGAAACGGCAGCACAGCTTGCCGCCGATGGTGTGGTCAATCCCACCTATTACTGGCGCAGCCGTGGGACAAGCCGGGGCGGGTCAAAAAGTACCGTGGAGCCTACCAAATGAGGACACACCACCGTCAAGAAGATCCTCACCTTGCAGGAATACTGCGGCGATGTCATTAACTTCAAAAGCTACTCCAAGTCCTACAAGATGAAAAAGC
>ERZ1026846.296-NODE-296-length-39501-cov-29.502915_pt1 | contig 39501 bp, 29 predicted proteins | sample MGYA00380153_ERZ1026846 | MGnify/ENA primary metagenome ERZ1026846 (study PRJEB33269, sample SAMEA4719789) | human gut metagenome | biome: human-associated habitat; feature: organic feature; material: feces | place: Cameroon | collected 2013-10 ...
CCAACGGAATCACAAATAGACAAAAATGCTTCAAATTTGATTGTATCGCTAATAGCTTATTTATCATGCTGTTAGCGATATTTTTTTATTGTATTATATACTAATGTCGATAATTTCTTTTGCTTATTGAAATTTCTTTGTTATGTATTTAAAGATATGTAATGGAGAGTATTGCAACATTATTGCAATAAAATTGCAATTATTAATTTAAATAATTGGTAGGAGTAATTGTACTTCTAAAAATAATAGAAGGCTATGTAAATGTAGAGAAGACTTAACATAGTAAATGTAAATTAATATGATGTAATACGTAAATTCATTATTTGAATTTGTGTGAGTGAATTAATGTATACAAAGGTATATATTATTTGAATAATGTAAGTATAAGTAAATAAGACAAATTAAAATATCTCATTTAAAGTTTGTTAATATGAAAAGTATTAACAGATTTACTATGCCAATTTAAGAGAAAAATTGTATATTTGCAGTACTTAAACCAACAATTATAAATAGCTATAAAATAGTGTGTTATGAGAGTTGGTTAAAGTAATACTTTAAGTAAAATATAAAGAAAAATACAGATATTATGGCAGCAATAAGAAAAACAAGAAGCAGGGATGAACTGAGGTGGCAGGCTGAGAGCGATGCTCAGACAATGGCAACTTATCAAGAAATACTTAGTGACAAGGCAAGAATGGGTAGAGCTATCAAAGTTGCGAGGTCTCAAGCAGCAGACCTTACAAAGAGAGCTAATGCTCTTCAGAATGTAGCAAAAACAAAATCATCATCTAAAAGAAAGTAGTTTATGTGTGGACAAGAATGTAAGACTGTACAGAAAATACAGATAGATTATATACAAGCATCTTCATTAAGAGAGCTTTTGAATAAAGTCAATAATCATAACAATGATTATCCTGAATGTGCAATACTGAAGGAAGATATAGTTGAAATCCTTAAGGAAGAAGAAACATTCATTATGCTTTATTATAGATAATGTAGTATATATAATAATGTGTAACTATCTAATCAGATACAAGTATGGTAAAGCAAGAGAGTGTAAATGAGATGGAACTTGACACAGTGGATTTCTGTTCAAAGTGTTATTCCCTAAAAATAAAGTATGAGGATTCCATTGGTATGGATTGCTGTGAGGACTGTGGCTGTACTGATTTCAAGACAGCATCTTTTGATGAATGGGAAAAACTATATAAAGAAAGATATGGCCATAAATATGTAGAAGAGGTTGGGGACATTAGGAAATCACCTATATTCCAGATGTCAAATGATAAACTGAAGATAAAGGTTTCTAATGATCCATCATGGAGGGAGATATGCAGAGCTATATATCCTACATTTCCAAATTGGCTCAGTAAGGCAGACTCTATTATACTATTGTTTGCAAAATTGTATCAAGAGAACAGATTGGATGATTTAAGAATGGAGCTGATAAACAGAAGTAATAACAAACACTAAGGGAGGAGAATAAAATGGAAGAGCAGAAGAAACTTACATATGAGCAACTTAATGATGCCTGTAATCAGTTATGGCAACAAAACAAGCAGCTTGTAAAGAGAAATAAGGAATTGGAACAGTTTGTTATGAACAAGAGACTTGATTATCTCTTTAAAGTGCTTGAATGCAGTAAGGAGTTTTCAAGTGATTTTATTGGAAACTGTGCAAGTGAGATTGAGGAAGCAATGACTATTCCTCAAGACATGGAATATAACAGCAAGGAGGATAGACATGAATAATACTGTTAATAAGCAAGGTCTGCCAAAGCCAAACAACATAGTAACAATCTCCACCTCTCCAGGTATTGAGTTCTTCAAATGGTGGTGTATATTTCTCAGACCATTCATAAATCTTACCAATAGAGAGATAGATGTTATTGCCAGTTTCTTGAAACAAAGATGGGAGTTGTCAAAAAGCATTAGCGACCCTACTATTCTTGATAGTATGGTTATGAGTGAAACAATCAAAGGCAAGGTGATAGAGGAATGTCAAATGACACAGCAACACTTCTATGTGGTAATGAGTAACTTAAGAAAGAATAATATAATAGTACACAACACTCTTAATCCAAGACTTGTACCAAACATAAGAAAGGATGATAATGGGTGTTTTCAGTTACTTATACTGTTCAAGGAAAATAAAAAAGCTGTATGACCTATGATGAGATTGTGTTAGAAGTATCAGAAAGATTAGGACTCAGCAAAGAACTTGTCAATAAGACATACAAAGCTTACTGGAAATCTGTCAAGGAACATATAACTTCTATGCCTCTGAAGAAAGATTTATCAGATGAGGAATTTATGAAGTTACAGCCAAATGTGAATATACCATCACTTGGTAAGTTCTGTGTTACCCTTGACAGGTATAAAGCATTAAAGAAAGGATTTAACAACAATAAATTAAAGGAGAAACAAAATGTTACATGTAACCAAAATTAAACCATTATTTGACCACTTGCTTATTACAGCAGATAGGTTTGAAAAGGATATGATACATAGTGGAGTTATCTTAGCAAACAAAGGAGACTTAAAGCTATGGCAGACAGTAGTAGCTATAGGCTCTGTTGTGAGAGACATTAAGGTCGGAGATAAGGTGATGATTAATCCTAATGACTTTGCAGTGAAGAAGTATAACAAGAACTCTGTACAGAATGATTTGGATAATAACCCAGTTTTGACTTATAACTTTCCATTTGAGACTATTGATGATGAGAAAGGTGAGCCAAAGGATTATCTTTATATTTCTGACAGAAATGTAAAATATGTGTTTGAAGGTATAGAGAAAGATGAATCACTGATATTACCAGGAAAACCAAAGTTGATAGTGTAAGAGTAGAAGTTTGCAATAGTCTAAGTTTTAATCGACTTAGGCTTTTTTTAATTATAAAATAAGTATGGAGAATATAAAGTTTAATAAGTGTCAGACACCTTTGGAGGATTTGCATTTGGAGAAATATCCCAAAGAAGTACAAGAGCAGTGGTGGGACTTTTTGAATAATGTGCCTTTTATTAAATGGATGGTGTCTGAGGATAGACTATTGGTTTCAGAATTACCAAGAGATAAGGAAGGTAGGGCAATAATAGATATAACACATCCACCTATACTTGAAGGAAGTGACTATTTCAGACCATCAGCATTAGCATACAAAAAAAATAAAGGAAGATACACAACTCTTAGACCTAATGCTAATCCAAATAGTGACTTTGGAAAATGGTTGTATGAGGAAAGAAGAAGAGGATGGAATGGCTATTGTAATCCTGATACAGGTATGTGGGTGACAGGGGATTACTATTGGATGCTTAACTTCTGTCCAATGCATCTTGTAGAGAAGAATAGTAATGGAGTAGCAATGAGAACAGTAGCCCATCCAAGATTTTGGGATGGTCAATTCCTTATGTCACACTATCTAAACCAAGGCAGGAGACATGGACACCATGCTTCAGCATTAGCTTCCAGAGGAAGAGGAAAGACATCCTTTGGAGCAGGACTACTTTCAAGAAGGTGCATAATAGGAGAGTCAGAGGAAAATAAAGAGGAAGTGCAGTGCATGGTGACAGCAGTAGATAGGACAAAGCTGATGGATACAAACATGATACTAAAGGTATTTAAGGATAATCTTGACCATTGTGCAAAATATACACAGTTTGCTTCACATAGATTGAAATCCTCAGACCAAGAAATGGAATGGAAGATGGGATATAAGAAGGCAGGAAGTGAAATAGAATATGGAAGTAAGAACTCAGTATCAGGAATTATCTCAGGAGTAAATCAGGATAAATTGAATGGTTCACGTGGAGTGTTGTATCTTATTGAAGAGGCAGGTATCTTTAAGAATCTCCTTAGCATGTATAATATGATTAGACCATCAGTAGAACAAGGTAATGATGTGTTTGGAGAGATATTTTGCTATGGAACAGCAGGTGATGATCAGAGCGATTTCACTTCATTTGCAGAGATGTTCTATTCTCCAATAGGTTATAACATGGAAGCACTTGACAATGTGTATGATAAGGAAGGTCAGGGAAGAAAACAATGCTGTTTCTTTTATGGAGCCTATATGAATTATGCAGATGATTATATAGATGAAGATGGAAACTCGGACATAACAAAAGCATTACTACTAATATTATATGATAGATATAAAACAAAGTATGGTTCAATAGATGTGAATACTATTACTAAGCGTATATCTCAGTACCCTATAGTTCCACAAGAAGCTATGATAAGAAGTCATGGTAATGTGTTTCCAGTAACAGAACTTAATGAGAGACTTAATCAGATAGACAATAATCCAGATGAATATGCAGACACTTATGTAGGAGAGCTTGTGCAAGATAACAAGACAGGAGAAGTGAAGTTTAATCCAACTGCTGATATTCCGATAAGAGATTTTCCTACCAAAGATAACAAAGTGACTGGGGCTATTGAGATATTTGAGATGCCAAAGAAAGGTAGTGATGGAAAGGTGCCCTTTGGTAGATATATCTGTTCTTGTGACCCTTATGATTCTGATGTTTCAAATACCATGTCTTTAGGTTCTATTTTTGTGATGGACTTATGGACAGACATGATAGTAGCAGAATATACTGGAAGACCTCCATTTGCAGAGGACTTTTATGAGATATGTAGGAAGATGTGTTTGTTTTATAACTGTAGATGTATGTATGAGCAAAATATCATGGGAATGTTCTCATACTTTAGTTCACATAATTCAACACATCTATTAGCAGAGACACCAGAATATCTTGTGCAGAGAAATATGATAGGAGGTATAGGATACGGTAATAAGGCAGTAGGAATTAGAGCTACCACACCTATTATAAATGGTGCATTCAAAATGATACAGACATGGTTGAGGAAACCAATAGTTATTATAGAAACAGATGCAGAGGGTAATAAAACAGAGGTGACAATACCAAATCTCTATAGGATAAAGAATAGAGCATTGCTAAAAGAGCTTGTGCTATGGAATCCACAGGGAAACTTTGACCGAGTGATGAGTCTTGTGCAATTGATGTTGTATAGAGAAGAGAAACTTGTGCTTGGTCATGGAGACTTGAGGAGTTCTGAGAATGTTAGTCGTGGAATGGAGAATGATGATTATTGGGAGAAGAACTATCCAGGAAAGAAGAAGGGAATGCTATGGTAAAGTCATAAAAAGACTGTATCTATATTAAGTAGAGGAGTGGTGTCAAAAACATCACTCCTTTTTTGCTCATTATTGTATAAGAGGATTTTTTATGAGGGCTTAGAGAAAAAATAAGGGATAATATTAAGCATTGATGTTTTTGTACTTTTGTGGAAAAGAAGAATTGTAGAACTAAAGAGAAGAAAAGTATGGAAGCATTAAGTTTTGACAATATCTTGGGTGAGAATGAGATTGATACTCTATTCACAGACCCAGAAGATACTACTGCTCAAGAAGAGCAAAACAATTCAGAAGAAGAGAATAATGACAATCCTTCTGATTCTGATAAAGAAAAGAATGAGAAAGAAACTACTGAGGTTGTTGACCCTGAGACTATGTTTGAAGAAGAGACACCAGAGAGCGTAGGTAGTGGAAAAGATAAAGAAGGTAAGGAAGATACTGTCACTGACGAGGAAGCAGATGGCACTTCTCCAAACAATAACTTCTACTCTTCCATTGCCAACGCCTTGGCTGTGGATGGTATCTTTCCTAACCTTGATGATGAGACAGTAAAGAAGGCAGTTGATGCTGAATCTTTCAGTGATTTGATTGAAGCAGAAATCAATGCCAGGTTTGATGAGAAACAGCAAAGGATTTCAAAGGCTCTTGAGAATGGAGTAGAGCCAACTGATATTAGGAAGTATGAGAGTACCCTTGACTACATCAACAAAATAACAGATGCAGCTATTGCTGAGGAGAGTGAGAAGGGAGAGCAGTTGAGGTACAATCTTATCTATCAAGACTTCTTGAATAAAGGAATGTCAGCAGACAAGGCAAAGAAGTACACAGATAGAACTATTAATGCAGGAACAGATGTTGAAGATGCTAAGGAAGCCTTGTTAAGTAACAAGGAATACTTTAGTAATGAATACAACAAACTACTTCAAGAGGCACAGCAGCAAGCAGATGAGGAAAAGGCAGATAGAGCAAAGCAGGCAAAGCAGTTGCAGACATCACTTTTGAAAGATAAGAATCTGTTTGGTGATATGGAAATCAGCAATGATATTAGGAAGAAAGCCTTTGAAACAATATCCAAACCAGTGTATAAAGACCCAGAGACAGGAGATTATTTGACAGCTCTTCAGAAGTATGAAATAGAGCATAAAGCAGATCTTCTTAAATACACAGGTCTCATCTTTGCAATGACCAATGGTTTCAAGGACTTTGATTCCTTTGCCAAAGGTAAAGTTAAGAAAGAAATGAAAAAAGGTCTTAGAGATTTAGAGAAAACCCTGAACAACACATCAAGGTCGAAGGATGGAAATCTAAGAATGATAACCAATCAGAGGGAAGATCCAGACTCCTTTATCAGTAAGGGGATGAAACTTGATTTGTAAGACCATGAAAAACAATAATAATAAATGCTTAAATGTAAATAAAAATGGCCGGAAAATTAGGTAAATTCCAGAAGCAGACATTTAACCATTGGAAAGGTACAACTAAGGCAAACCATCTTGGTGGTATTTTTCAGTTGCAGCCTCAGAAAGCAACATCTTTGATGGTACAGCTGCTTGCTTGGCATAAAGGTAAGACTCTTGAAACATTCTTGTCACAATTTCCAACAAAATCTTTTGACAGTGATGATGAGTACACATGGGATATTTGTGGTAGTTCATCAAGGAATATTCCATTGGTAGAGGCAAGGGATGCAGATGGTGTAGATGTATCAGCAACTTCACGTAATGAAGCAAATGTTGGTGTGAATGGTGAGCCATTCTACTTGGTATTTGCAGAAGATTGGTTTGCTGATGGTGAGGTAATTGTTGGTGAGCGTAATGAGGTATATCCTATTAGAGTGCTTGCAGATGGTAGGAATGAAGGAACCAACACTGTATATAAGGTAGAGTTGATGGGTGGTATCACCTCTGGTATTCCAGTAGAAGAGCTGCTTGCAGGAAAGAGGTTCTCAGTTGACTTTGCTCCAGTAGAAAAGGACTTTTCTCGTAAGGTTGGTGATGTACGCTTTTCAAGTCCTATAGCAATGAGGAATGAGTTTACAACCATTCGTATTCATACAAAAATAGCAGGCTCAATGATTAATAAGAAAGTAGCCTTTGGTATTCCTATTGTAAAAGAGACAAATGGTCGCTATGTGAAGGACACTGTAAACATGTGGATGCACTATGAGCAGTGGGAGCTTGAGCAGCAGTGGAGTGATTATAAGAATAATATGCTTGCTTATGGTCGCTCAAATAGGAATATGAATGGTGAATATCTTAATATTGGTAAGAGTGGTGAAGTAATTCGTATGGGAGCTGGTCTTTATGAGCAGATGGAGGCAGCTAATACTCTTACTTACAACACCTTTTCATTGAAACTTATTGAAGATGCTCTCTATGAGTTGTCAGCAGCAAAGCTTGGTATGGATGATCGTACATTTGTAATCCAGACTGGTGAGCGAGGAGCTATTCAGTTCCATAAGGCAGTGCTTAACACTGTGAGTGGTTGGAAAGCATTTACAATTAATGGAGACCAGATAGATATGGTAAGGAAGGTACAGTCGCCATTGCATAAAAATGCTTTGTCAGCAGGCTTCCAGTTTGTAGAGTTCCAGGCACCAAATGGAGTAACTGTACAAATTAAGGTTGATTCTCGATATGATGACCCAGTGCGTAATAAGATTATGCATCCAAATGGAGGCCCTGCTTATTCTTATAGGTATGACATCTTTGACATGGGTAACATGGACCAGCCAAACATCTTTAAGTGTGACGTAAAGGGCATGGAAGGTGACTTGACATCATATGAGTGGGGTCTGAGGAATCCATTTACTGGTCAGATGGGTAATCCAAATGCCTCACATGATGAAGATTCAGCAACCATTCACAAGATGACAACAATGGGCATATGTGTACTTGATCCAACAAGGACATTGAGTTTGATACCAGCTATTTTGGTAGCCTAAGATATAGAAAGAGACAGTGAGGGAGTAAGACTCTCTCCTGTACTCTGACTAAAATAAAATAAAAACAGAAAAACAAAATAAAAGGAGAAGTTGAAATGGGAAGAGTTAAGAAAGAAGAAAATCCAAATACAGAGACAATTATGCAGGATGTAGAATTGGATGTGACACCACAGGAGGAAGAGAAGGTAGAAATTCCGTTGCCTAAGACAGAGGCAAAGCCAAGTTATATGGAAAGGAAAAAACCAAGCTATAGTAATGAGACAGTAAATTGCTTGAGGAATGAGCGTATTATAATAAGGTTTGTACCAAGTCCTACAGCAATGGTGCAGCGGAAGGGACATATTCTGTATGGAGGTATGGCAGAGAATGCAACAAGAAGCTTTGTAGTGCCAAGGCTTAGTAAGACAGGTATGTTCAAGAATGTTCTTACAGATAGTGAGAAATCCTTCTTGGAGAAGGCAATGGGATTAGAAATCAATGCTCTCAGTATCTATAAGAAAGAAAACAACTTCTGGGATGACAGTAATCCAAATGGTATAGGCAGAGTAACACTGCATAAGCAGGATAACTATCTTGATCTAAGTATTCCAGAGCAGTACATACAGTATAAGATTCTGCTTGCCAACAAGGATTATATTGCAGCATCGATGGAAGAACTTGAGGAAAGACCAAAGGCAACATATCAGTTTGTGATTATCTCTGAGGGTGCAGAGGCACAGAGGAACCTCAGTAGGATGGACATCACAATGGAATGTTATACAGAATATGGTGCTGTTAAGAAGGACAAAGATACACTCAAGACTATTATAGAGCAGCTTGAGAAACGTCCTATCAGTCCTAATGTAGAGCTTGATTATTTGCAGAACAAGATTAATGATTATATTCAGGCAGACCCACGTAAGTTCTATACAGTGATTATAGATGAATATCTGCCAGCAAAGGTTCTTATCAAGAGAGCTGTAGAAGCAGGACTTGTAGGAACAAAGAACAATACATACTACTTGCGCAAAGATGGTTCTCCATTGTGTGAAATGGGTGAGGAAAGCACACTGAACAATGCAGCCAAGTATATCAGTTCTATTAAGCATCAGGAATTGAAGTATATGTTGGAAGCACAGTTGAAGGAAGTAGAAGAAGAATAAATTTAATTATATATGGAGTTTAGGGGAGGAGGTAAAAGCCCTTCCCACTCCTTTTTAAACAATAAAAATATGTCAGTAGAAGAGATGGATAATATGTTTGATGTGTTGTATAATAATATAACCTCAAACCAAGCACCAGGACTCAATGCCTATGAGAAGAGTATCTTCCTTACTAAAGGACAGGATGAGATACTAAAGAACTACTTTAATCCAAAGAGTAGAGGAAACAATACTCAGGATGGTTTTGATGGTAGTGCTAAGAGACAAATAGACTTCTCCATGCTCACTACTGTAGAAGGAACAGATGTTTCAGGCTTCAGTACTCCTTTGTTTGATATAAGACCTAATACTAAGAGTATTGTTCTACCTTCAAAGCTTATGTATGCCATCAATGAAATGGTGGAAGTAACAAGGAATAACAAGACTGTGCTTTTGCAGGTAATACCAATCAAGTTTGATGAGTATTCAAGATTGATGTGCAAACCTTATAAGAGACCATTGAAGTATCAGGCATGGAGACTTACTAATAATAATGTAGTAAACAAGGCAGATATTATAGTAGGTCCTACAGATGTGCTTACAAAGTATACTATTAGATATATAAGGAGACCAAATCCAATTATAGTATCAAACCTTGATGGACTTTCGATTGAAGGTAAAGAAGACAAGATGGAGTGTGAGTTAGACCCAATACTTCATGAGGAGATACTTCAGAGAGCAGTAGAACTTGCAAAAATAGCTTGGACAAATACAGGCCAGGATAATCTGCAAGCAGTAATACAGGCAGGTCAGAGGAGTGAATAACCATAAACAATAATGATATGACAACAGAAGAGTTTTCAAACAGCTTTGACACACTGCTTAACAGTTATGCTCTTACTTCCAACTTTGGTGAAGAGACATCTAAGCAGACAATAACTCTTGATGAATATGAGAAGTCAGTGTTTTTGACAAAGGCACAAGAGGAAATTGTTCTTAGCTTGTATAATGGTAAGAATCCTTATGGAGACGCCTTTGAGGGAACAGAAGAACTAAGAAGGTATTTATCAAATTTGATAACAGAGAAATATCTTAAACCAATAACAAACACCTCTGGTACACCTCTTGGTCTTGAGAGCAAGTCAAAGTTCTTCACTCTTCCAGAAGACTTGTGGTTCATAACATTAGAATCAGTGGTTATTGACAATGGTAAATGTAATGATGACATAATAATAAAGGTATATCCAGTCAAGCAGGATGAGTATCAAGTAATTAGAGATAATCCTTTTAGAGGAGCTAATGATAGAAGAGCATTGAGGCTTGACTTGTCAGAAGGTAATGTAGAGATAATCTGCAAGTACTTAGTATCTGTATATTATATAAGGTATATTAAAAAGGTTCCTCCTATCATTCTTGAAGACTTGCCAAATGACTTGACCATAGAAGGAAAGAGTGAAGCAAGCAATTGTATACTGCATGAAGCTTTGCATCAGAAAATATTAGATAAAGCTGTACAGCTGGCTTTGCAAAGTAGAGGATACAATATAAATAAATAATAGTTAAGGTCTACAATGTAGGCAATGTTTAATTAAATACATAAATAAAGATGAGTGTTTCAAGTTTGAATCAGGTAAGACACCTGTATGTAGCAACAAAGTCAGTAGCAGCAGATGCTATATTGTCAAATAAGGGAGAGTTCAAGGTGAAGACCTGTGGTGATATTGAGAAGGAGGTTTACTTTGAGGTACTTGGTCCAGATACAGTATTGAAGAGTGACAGGATTCCAGTGAAGAACATTAACTATGTCAAGGTTATCAAGGCAGCAGCTATGGCAACACCTATGAAGAAGGTGAAGGTAGTCTTGGACTCAACAGTTAACAGTGGTAATCCTATTGCTGGTCAAGATTATATTCTTCGCATTAACCTGCGTCAGTTCTATGGAATGAGTGACCAAGACCAGTACTTCAAGGATGCAGCAGTACATGCAGTAAAGGGCATGACAGCAACAGCCTTCTATCAGGCAATGGCAAAATCACTTAACCTAAGTTTCTCACGAGAGGTAGGAGCAAATGCAACAAGTAATCCATATCTCAAGTTTACAGCAAGTGCAGCTGGTCTTGTAATTGAGGAGCTTCCTCAGTCATGGCATCTTGGTACAGAAGCACAGGAAAGGGTATACTTTGATGTAGTACCAACTACAGTGTATGATGGAGTAGATGATTTGATATGGGGAACTGTAACAACAGAAGCTTCCACTACATCAGTAGGCAATGGTAAGAAGATGGCAGACCTTGAGTACTTCCTTCTTGGTGAGCGTGGAGACCAGTATAGGAAGATTGGTTGGCCTAATGACATTGAGACAGTAGGCATGATAGACCCAAGCAAGGACTATGATGTAATTGAGATTCATTATGCCTTTACAGATACAGGTGTTAACAGCTATAGGACAGAGAAGGACATGACCATTGCAGTACCATCAGAGGAAGGAGAAACCTTTACTGAGATTAACAAGATTATTACTGCATTCAATACTGCTACTGGTCTTACAATTAGTCCGCTTGCAAAAGAAAGTAGTGTAAGTGTCAAACACGCATAATATAATAGTCTTTGTTTCATAAACTATATGATAGGGGGATTGGGGAATGTATCCCTGATTCCTCTTTTTGTTTTACTTAAAGAAAGGAAGATATGATACTATTTGACCAGTTAAGAGTCTCGGATGATGGGCAGAGATTATATATCAATGTTCATGTGAATAAGGCAGGTTATTTTAAAAATAGATATATAGATTCTGTAGTGATAATGACAGCAGATAAAGTGTCAGAGACAGCACCAGGGACCCCAACCTCAGACTATGTATATATAAAGAAGATAGAAGACAATGTCAAGGAATTGGATTTAGTACTTACACCATTAGACTTAACAAGGTCATGGGAGACAGATCCAAAAGCAATAGCTTTTAATAGAGCAGATATGAGCAATACCTTGTTCTTTGTATATATAAAATGTAAAGGAACACCAGGAGCATGTACACCATGTAGGCTTGATGAAGAAACAACCCTTGGAGTAGTGTTTGATGAGAATATTCTTTATCAGAGAGTAATGGATTACACTAAAGAACTGATTGCAGATTGTAGTGTACCAACAGAATTTACAGACTTCATATTATTGTGGAATGCTTTTAAGGCAGCTATAGAGACAGAGCATTATATAGCAGCCATTAAGTTTTATAACAAACTATTTGGTGTTGTAAGAAGTGGTTGCAGCAATAATATAATAAAAACTTGTGGATGCAATGGATGAAATATTGTTTGAAGCATTATCAAAGTATTTTCATGCCTTAGAGTTAAGAGGATATATGTCTAAGAGTCACAGCATAAAACTATTGGTGCTGAGTTTCTACAGAGATTTTGTTTTCCATGACTATAAAGGCATGTTGAGTAAGAAAGATTATTGTTTTATAGAGAAAGCTTTAGACTGTATCTATGGAACAAGTTGTTTAATACCTTATCCAGATTATTTGAAAATGGGAAAGTTACATTTAGGAGAAATGACAGAGATGGCTCAGAGAGTGAAAGCTCTGGAGAACACAAATGTTGTAAAAGTAATGCATGGGGTTGAGGCAGATACTCAGTCAGATGTTATGGTAGTAATGGAAGAGTAAAAAAGTAAAAGAGTAAAAAATAAGGAGTTAGGGAGTTAAGGCAGGGTTTTATACTATAAATCAAACAAAAACTTCTTAACTCTTTTTGCTTTGGAGCTATACTATTTTTAGTACAAAAAGAAAATAGAATCTTAAAACTTTTAACTTAAAACAAGAAGAGATATGTTAGTAAAGGAAATTGTATATATGGTACTGGACTTAGCAAAGGCAAATACTTCAGATGATTCATTCTTCAATGAAGACCATGTGTTATTTCTACTAAAGAAATACAGGAGTTTTCTGATAAAAAAGGAGCAGGAGAAATTGAAGACAACTACTGACATAGCATCAGAGTTTGAGTATCAGCAGATATGCCTTGCCTTGGAGAAAGTACCAGCAATAGATGGAAGTCCATGTACAGGAGGATATTATCTTAGAACAGTGAAGAAGATACCAAAGCTACTTGAAGGTAATATGCCAAGAGTATATCCTATAGATTTCTATCAGGGTATAAATATTACTTATGTGCCAAGAGACAAGATGAGATATATAGGCACAAACAAGTTCTTGAGAAACATAATATATGTGTCATTGGGAACAGACTTGCATCTGTATCTTAAAAGTATAAATTCACAATTTCTGTATCTTGAGAAAATAAGTATGAGTGCTATATTTGAGGACTTTGATGAGATAGAGAAATATAAATGTGAAGGAGATACTACAGTATGCGATGTAATGGAGAGGGAGTTTCCAATAAGAGAATATCTGGTACCTACCTTGACAGAGCTTGTAGTAAAAGAACTTGTAGGAAGCATGTATAAGCCTGTAGATCAGAATAACAATGCAAGTGATGACATATCAAAGGTAGCAACAAAACAGAGTTAGGTATGGACTACAAGGAGTTTAGAACCAAACTCATGAAGACAGAAGGTCCAAAGAAATCAAAGGTGAGAAATTCATGGGGAGTATATGATGCCTATAAGCAAATAAGGAAGAATGATTGGTATGACATAGGCAGACCTTTGAAAGAGCATGAGTTCTATAGTATTGTCAGAGGAATAAATGACTTATTGGCTAAAGAGATAGTCAAGGGAAACACAATAAAGTTTCCTCATAATATGGGGGAACTTGAATTGAGGAAATACAAACCAGAGGTAAAGATTGTAGATGGAAAGTTAAAGATAGGTTACCCTATAAATTGGGACAAGACAATAAAACTTTGGTATAAGGATGAAGAAGCAAGGAAAAACAAAACTCTTCTGAGATATGAGCCAAAGTACATATATCATATAAAATACAATAAATATCATGCTATGTATGAGAACCAAGTCTTCTATGAATTTGATGTAAACAGATTTATAAAACGAGCATTAGTAAAGAGTATTAACAACGGTAAAACAGATACATTATGGTAACAGAGATACAATATACAAATATAAGGAGAGTGCTTGATGATTTAGTAGAGCATCCATTACTAAGAAACTTAACTCTTGAGCAAGTGGTAAGACATACTCTTAGGTTTATATCTCTGCATGGTTATCCAAGTCTATACCAAGACAAGATTGCTGAAATAGAGATAAAGGATTATAGAGGATTATTGCCTTGTGACCTTATATCAATAATACAAGTTAAAGACCTTAATACAGGGATTTGTCTGAGAGCAATGACAGATACTTTTGCTCAAGGATTGAGGTCAAAGCCAAGAGAAGTAAATGCACATAAGGACTTGTTGAATAATATTCAGAATGAGTATATACCACCAAGGAGTGAACATGTGGAAGAAATGTCATTCAAAACACAAGGTAGAGTACTATTCACATCATTCCCAGTAGGAAGAATAGAAGTGGTATATAAGGCAATACCAGTAGATGAGGATGGATTTCCGTTGTTGATAGACAATGAGACATATCTCAATGCACTAGAGGCATATATCAAAGTAAAGGTGTTCACTGTAAGGTTTGATACAAACAATATGTCAGCAGGAGTATTAAGTAATGCACAAACAGAGTATGCTTGGGCAGCACATCTATTACAGAGTGAAATGACAACACCATCAGTGTCAGAAATGGAAAGTATCACAAGGTATCTTAATACATTGATAAAGCCAGTGACACACTTTGATAATGGATTTAAGAACTTAGGAGATAGAGAATACAGGAGGAGATACTAATATGGCAAAGAAATATATCAATTGGAAAACAAAAGGCATGAACAAAGATATGTCAGTTTCTGCCTTTAATCCAGAGTTTGCTTTTGAGAATCTTAATATAAGACTTGCTACCAATGAAGGTAATACAATGATGTCTTGGGTAAATGAAAGAGGACCAAAGAAACTGAGACTTCGTGTAGATACTAAGCCTTGGGCTACAGAGAATATTGATGGTAGATATATCAGTAATGTTGATGAACAGACTAATGAGATAACTAATAAAACAGTTATTACAGGAATACCTATTGGTACTGCTGTGCTTAATCATAAGTTAGTGTTATTTACTGTCAGTGACTGTATATATGTCTTTGAAAAATCAAAGGATGAGAAATATGACCTTGAAGGTAAGGTTCTTTATTTTGATTCATTAGGATTTAATCCTAATTATCCTATAGAGACAATAGTATCTTATGAGTCAGAAAATATTCAGAAAGTATACTGGACAGATGGACTGAATCAACCAAGAGTAATTAATATAGCTCCTTCAATGGATTATAAGACAAATAAGTATATTAGTTCCTCTTTTGACTTTGTACCAGAGTTAGCTTTAAAGGAAACTGTGTCTGTTAGTAAGATGTATGGTGCAGGAGAGTTTCCTCCTGGAGTAATACAGTATGCTTTTACCTACTATAATAAATATGGTCAGGAGAGTAATATATTCTACACAACACCTTTGCAGTATATCTCCTATATAAATAGAGCAGGAAGTCCAGAGGAGAAGATAGCAAATTGCTTTAAGATTCAAGTAAACAATATAGATAAGAACTTTGATTATTTAAGGATTTATTCAATTCTTAGAACATCAAAGGATGGCACACCATTAGTTAAGAGAATACAGGACTTGGAGATAAAAGAGACTACTGAATCCCTGACCTATATAGATAATGGAACAAGTGGAGAGACTGTAGACCCCACAGAGCTTTTGTATAAAGGTGGAGAAGAGATAAAAGCCAAGACAATAGAGCAGAAAGATGAGACACTGTTTTTAGGAAATATAGTAGTAACAAGACCTTCTATTATTAGTATAAAGAGTACATTATTGAAGGGAAATGGAGTTACTAAAGAAGAACCTTTAATAAAAGATGAGTTAAATAAGGTTACAGCAATAGCAAAGCCAAGGAACTTTAGATTAGCTTTTAAATCTCCCTTCACTTACTATAATACCCTTGATACTAAAGGTGATTATCAAGGAGCCTCTTGTTTTAAATCCAGGGAATATTATAGACTTGGAGTACAGTTTCAGTATAAGAATGGAAAGTGGTCAGAACCTTGTTGGATAGGGGACAAGCAATGCAATGCAATACCATCAGAAGATACTGAGAAAGAAATTATAAATGTTCCAGAGTTTGAGTATAAGATAGGGGATGTAGAGGACACTTATTCAGATAGTATATTTAAGAGTTTATATGAACAAGGTTATAGGAAAGTAAGACCAGTATTTGCTGTACCAAGGACACAAGATAGAACTATACTATGTCAGGGAATAGGATGCCCTACAATGTATAGAACAATAGATAGGAAGAATAATTTGCATGCTATTGCATCATGGTTGTTTAGAACAGGATATTTTACAAATGATGCTGGTTCTGATTGGAATATACCAAATGGTAAATATACAGAAAAAGATGGATATACAGGAGGAGGTTATGTAGATATAAATGGAAATCTTGTATCACAGTATAAGGAACCATTTATTGTTTTTCCTTCAAATATTCAAGGATTCAGTTCTATATTAGTATCTCCATATCTGTCAAGTACAGAAGTTATGGGCACATTTAGTGACGATGATTCTTATAAGATAGATACAGCCTTTATGACCTTAAACTCTCCAGATGTAGAATTTGATGACTTTATGGTTCATACAGACTTCAAGGGATATGATTTAAGTACTGTTGGGCGTGCTACTTTTGAGAAGACCTATGGAGATATAAGTATTCAAACATCAACACCAACAATGGGTTCAGATGCAGCAGGATTCATTCATAGAAGTATTGTAGCTCCAGGATGTGGTGCTCTTATTTCAGGACTCTTTTATAATGATTATGTAGTAGATGACTATGAAAATGTAAAATATAGTGCTTATAATACCAGTAGTCCTCCTATAGATTTTCCAATCTATATGTGGCATAAGAATGGTTCTTTGAACAATGATGTAGCAAGAGATGGTAGAAGTGCTCAACTTTTAAAAAAGAGAATAAGTAACTATAGATTTGGTTCCAATATTGAATATGCAGAAATAAAAAAAGCTCCGATATTAGGAGCCTCTGATATTCAATTGTTCAATGCTGACTATCTATCTGTAGTGAAAGTTAATGGAAAAGTATATCAAGGAAATGTAGACACTATGGTAGTTCCAAGTGAGCCTTCCCCTTATTATTTAGTAGGAGATCCTTGGAGAAAGGGTGTAGATACAACTTATAAATCAAGAAGCTACTTTAGATTAACTCTTAAAGATCCAAATGACACCAGTTCAGAAAATGGTATATGGGAATTATATAAGAAAGATGATACTTGGGGTTGGTATAAAAGAAGAAAAGAAAACAATGATATAGGTGATAGGGTAAAAGGATTGGTTCAATGGAGAGATGGTGTAAGTATAAAATATAAGTCTACTCCACATTTGGTAGCAAGCATTGGAACAGATGTTTATACTTGGGTAGGTACAGAGTCTTTAAGTATGGGACAAGCTCCTATAGTTGAAGTTTTTAAGGCATATAACAAAGATGTGATATTTGGAGGAACATCAGATGAAGCATTGCAGGCAGCCACATGGATACCTTGTGGACCTTCAGTATCATTTGATGAAAATACTGAGCAATGTACATTAGAGTTTAAATGGGGAGACACATATTTTCAGAGATATGAATGTTTAAAGACATATCCTTTTACTACAGAAGACAAAAATCAAGTAATAGAGATAGCATCCTTTATGGTAGAGACAAGGGTGAATATAGATGGAAGATATGATAGGAATAGAGGACAGTTAAGTAATTTGAATAGGACTCCTCAAAACTTTAATCTAATAAACCCTGTTTATTCTCAGATGGATAATTTCTTCTTATATAAGATAATGGATGAAGACAGTTATAAAAGCACATCATTTCCAAATACAGTGACTTGGACTAAGACCAAGCAGAATGGAGCAGATGTAGATTTGTGGACAAACATCACTATGGCTAATACTTTGGAGATGGATGGAGACAAAGGAAAGATAAATAAGCTTATAAGGCTGAATAATCAATTGCTTTCATTCCAAGACAGTGGTATATCACAGATACTGTATAATGAGAATACACAGATTTCTACTACAGAAGGAGTGCCTATTGAGATAGCAAACTCACAGAAAGTACAAGGTAAGAGATACTATTCAGACACAGTAGGTTGTTCAAATAAGTGGTCTATGGTGCAGACACCTTTAGGCATATATTTTATGGACAGCAATGAAAAGAGTATATATCTCTTTAATGGTCAGTTGAATAATCTGAGTATAGCAGGAGGCTTTAATGCTTGGGCAAAACAAAATATTCCATCAGCAGAAGTAGAATGGACACCCAATATGTTTGAATCATTTATAGCTTGCTATGACAAGCTTAATCAAGATGTATTGTTTATCAATGAAAATATAGCATTGGCTTATTCAGAGAAGTTCAACTGCTTCACTTCATTCTATGATTATGGTAGAACACCTTATTTTAGCAATCTTGATGATATGGGAATATGGGTGAAATCTTCAAATTTATGGCAACATCAAGCAGGAGGATACTGTAACTTCTTTGATGAAACAAAACCCTTCTCAATGACATTAGTTGCTAATCAAGAACCACAGATGGATAAGATGTTTACTAACTTAGAGTTCAGAGCTTGTGTAGAAGGAGAAGGAGTGTATGATGAAATTAATGATAAGTTTATCCCCATCTTACCCTTTGACACCATAGAAGTATGGAATGAGTATCAACATGGAAAGCTTAATCTTAGTGATAGAGATGGTCATGATAGATTTACTCATGGAAATAGGGATGGTAATGCTTCATTAAACAGAAAATTCAGAATGTGGAGGTGCGATATTCCAAGGGACAATGTAGATGTAAACAAGATAAATGCTGCTATAGAGTCCTTGATGGGAATAAAGAGGTTCAAGGCAAGACCATTGGATAGAATAAGAAATCCTTGGGCATATATAAAGTTAACAAAGAATGGAGTCACAAGTAAGGTAGAGGTACATGATATCATGGCAACATACTTTGAATAATAAAAAGAAGGTAAGGAAGTCTTAATGATTTTCTTACCTCTTTTTATTATAAGGATAAGAGAGGGGTTGTAATGAGTGTAAAGAAGTATCTTTGCAATAAACATATTACTAATATGAGAAAAAGAAATAAATTATATAAAGTGAACAAATGGAATCAACCATTGTTTGCTACAGGAGTAGATAGAGAACATCAAAATATCTTTGATGGTCTTGATTTTAGCTACTTGAATAATATTAATGCAGGAAGTTTGGGAAGTCTAACTAAGACAGTAGACCCATCACAGATAACAAGTGCAGAGATGTCAAGTTGGCTTCCTAAGCATGTAGATGTACCTGTAGGTAAGGTAGGTTTAATAGATAAGTTAGGTGGAGTAGGTAAAGTAGGTAATGTTGTAGGTGCATTAGGTAGTGCAGTAGGTGGTGCTGCTAATAGGGTTATAAGTGGAGGACTAAACTCTGGTGCAGGCAATGCAATAAGTGGTATAGGAGGTGCTGTAGGTGGTGCATTAAGTACTGTCAATCCTTTAGTAGGAGGTATAGTATCAGCAGCATCAGGTATTGTTGGTGGTGGTATTAATGCACTCTTTGGCATGAAAACAGACCAAAAGAAACTTAATGCTGCTAATGAGGGTACTAATTATTTAAATAGTTTTGTATCAGATGCTTCCTCTTTTGATGATATACAGGGTCCAAATGCTGTTGCAGGAGTGCAGAATGCTTATAAAGGAGGAGTTTTTAATAAAGGTAAAGCTAGAAGGTTGAATGCACAGCTAAGAGCAGAAAGAGCAAATGCAGAATCATGGGCAAATAGAAGTGTAGATAATAACATTGATAATATAGCAGGGACACAAATGGATAATATGCTTGCAAACTATGCTGCTTTTGGTGGTCCTCTTGGAGGTATGCCTATTCAAGATATAGGAGCTATAGACTATGGATTTATGTCAGATTATCTTGTAACAAAGAATAGAATGGCAGACATGAAAAACAAGGTTACTGGAACTGTATTTGACAATATACCTTCAACACCTATAAATACCTTTGAGTCAGGTGGAGGCATTCATATCAAGAAGAGTCATAGAGGATTATTCACTAAAGAAGCTAAGGCACATGGTATGGAAGTACAAGAGTTTGCATCACATGTGTTAGCTAATAAAGATAAGTATTCACCTGAAGTGGTGAAGAGAGCTAATTTTGCAAGGAATGCTGCTAAGTTTGCTTTAGGTGGAGATATGCAGACAAATGGAGCAGACTTTACAGATGGTCTTACTATTATTGATGCAGGAGGTTCGCATGAAGAAAATCCTTATGATGGTGTGCAAGTAGGAATAAGCAGAGAGAATGGTCAGCCAAACTTGGTAGAAGAGGGAGAGACTATATTTGATGATTATGTGTTTAGTAAAAGAATAAAGGCAGATGCAGAGACAAAGAAGAAATTTCATGTAGGAAAAAATACTGATATAAGCTATGCAGATTTGTCAAAGAAACTTGAGAAGGAAAGTCTTGAGAGACCAAATGACCCTATATCACAGAATGGGTTGAAGAAACAACTCCATGACCTTGCAGATGAACAGGAGAGGCAGAAGGGAGAAGAAATGCAAGATGCTTTTGACAAACTACCTCCAGAACAGCAGCAGGCAATAATGCAACAGATAGCTATGCAGGAACAGCAGGCTAAGGAAGCACAGCAAGCTCAGAGTGAAGAGCAGCTTCAAAATGCACAGCAGGAAGAGCAGCTTCAAGGACAGCAAGATAATGAAGAACAGATGGTGGAAGAGCTTAATAGAGAAGAAGAAAATACAGAACAGATAAATGCTTGTGGTGGAAAGATGAACAGATTTGATAAGGGTGGAGATATGAAGAAAAAGATATATAATCTTTTGAAAACACCTACAGACAGAGAATTTAACAAGTGGGCAGAAGACCATAAGATAGGTAAGATAGATGATTGGGAAAACATATTGAAAAACAAAGCCTTTGTAGAAGCTTTAGGAAAAGACGATCCTATGTTGAGAGATGCTCTTTCAAGAGGATATGACTTTGGTTTCTATGTTCCAAATAAAAATGGAAAACTAACCTTTGATTTTGTACATGGAGGTTGGGGAAAGGAAGACTATAATGCTTGGAATGGCAGTACTGATGCAGCTTGGAAGGAAGCAGTAGAGAAGGGTCTTGTAAAGAAAGGTATGAAGTCGGAGGAAATAGGCAAAGCTCTATCACAGACAGATGCTTATAAGAGAGGCTCAGATTGGCTAAAAGAGAATGAGGAAAACAGACTATTCTACTTACAGCAGATACTTAATAGTAAGGATGCACCAGAGGCAGCAAGACAATATGCAGCAAAATATGTTGATAATAATGGTTGGCTGAAAGATGCAAAGAGAGACTATCAGACCATCTTTGAAGACCCCAATGGAACTGGTGTTAGAAATACTCATCCTGGAACATATTGGAAAACCCCTAATGAAATGTTGAGAAACAAAGTAACAGGAAACTTTGTAGTGAATGATGATGGAACAGTAGATGAGATTGTAGGGGATATACCAAAAGAATGGAATGGTGCAGGAAGTTATAATTGGAAAGATACTAATAGTGATTATGAATATAACTACTATAAAAGACCAGTAGATGCTGTAGTTACTTCTGATAAGAAAAATGAGGTAGATGATGAGGAGTATGAGCCAGCACATAAACCAACATGGGGAAGAACAGCAGGATTATTAGGACCAGTGGTAGGTCTTGGAATGCAAGCCTTAGGTATAGGAAAGCCAGACTATTCAGGAATGGATGCTTCATTGGAGATAGCAAATGGAAGTCCTGCAATGGCACATTATAAGCCAATAGGTAACTATCTGACTTATAGACCAATGGATATATGGTATGAACAGAATAAGATGGATGCTAATAGTAGAGCTACAGATAGAGCAATTCTAAATAATGCTTCACCAATGGGAACTAAGATGGCAGGGCTTATAGCAAATGGCTATAATAGTCAGATAGCAGATGGTGAGCTTTATAGGAAAGCTTTGGAATACAATGATGCACAAAGACAGAGAGTAGCAGAGTTTAATAGAGGTACAGATATGTATAATGCTAATGCTGCAAATCAGACATCAGCTACCAATGCTCAGATAGCAAATAATAACAGACAGCTTAGAGCACAGATGCAGATGGATGCTGCAAGGCAGAGAATGGCTGCTGATGCTGCTTGGAATCAAGGAATATATGGTAATGTGAATGGCTTATTTGCAGGTTTGGGAGCCTGGGGTAAGGAGAATGCACAACATAATATGATTGCAGATATGGCTGCTGATGGATTGTTTGGAACAATGAGTGACAAGCAGAATATAGGTAAAGACTATATTAGAAAGAAAAAGAAGGCAGCATGTGGAGGTAAGATAAATAGAAAAAAGAAAGGTTTAACATTTTAAAGAGTAGAAGATATGCCAGACTATTCATTTGTAGTTTCACCATCATTCAATCCATTCAGTATGCAGGAAATGCTTGTACCATTTTCTGCATACAAGGATGCTTTTGAGAAGAGTGAAGAACAGTATGACACCTTAACACAAGGTGCAGACAAATTCAAGTATCTTAGTGAGACATTGCCAGAAGGAAGTAAGGCAAGGCAAATATATGAAGGTTATGCTAATGACCTTAGAACACAGGCAGAAGACCTTGCACATAATGGTCTTACTATGGGAAATAGGAGAGCCTTGACATCCTTGAAAAGAAGATACCAGGGAGAAATGGGTAGAATACTTCAAGCAGATGAAGCTATGAGAGAGGAGAAGAAGCTAAGGCAGAGTCTTGGAGCACAAGATACTTCATTGCTTTATGCTAACGACAATCTCAACATAGATGACTTCTTAGATGGTAATACTTCTAACCTATATAGGATTAGTGGTAATGAACTGTATACAAGAGGAGCAGCTGCTGGTAAGGCAGCATCATCGAGGATATTCTTAGCAGGAGATGCAGGAAGTACATTGAATGGATATTATAGAGACTATGTACAGAAAATGGGATATAGTCCTGAGACCATAAGAAAGTTCTATGAAGACATGTCTACAATACCAGAGTTGCAAAGGGCTGCTGATGCTATACTTGAGGAGAGAGGAGTGAATGAAAACCTCAGTGGGTATAATCTCAGAAGAGCAAGGCAATCAGTTATTAATGGTATGATAGATGGAGCAGTATATCAGGAGAATCATAGTCCTCAGAGAGATTTGGGAGTGATGACACCTATAGAACAAAATCAGATAGATATGCAACAGAAGCAATTTAATCTGAGTAAATCTCAACTTGATGCAAGAGCAGCATCTATGGGATATAGGATAGATGATAATGGTAATTTACAAATAGATCCTGATAGAATGAAAGCTCTGAAGGAATTGAAGAAGAGTGGTAAGGGTGCTGGTAGTTCAGGTAATTCAAACGGATATGATACTAAAAATAAGAAAAGTATACAACTTACGTGGCATGGAAATAACCCTAAAGATAGAAATGGAGAAGCTGATGATGATGTTACAATAAAAGAGTTAGAGGATGGGGCTTCATTACCAGGAAATCCTGTAAAATTTGACGAACTTCCTTCTTTTGTTAAAGATAAAGTACAACGAGCAATTGGAGGAAGTAATACAGATTTCTATAGATATTATTATAAACCATTTAAACAAGGTGCTTGGGGTGGTATTTGGGATGATACAGAAACAGAAGTTGCTATAATACCTGCTGATGTAGTAAAATACAGCAGTGATCCAGAAATTCCTGCTGATTTAACAAATCCACAATAAAATAAAGGACAGTGAAAACTGTCCTTTATTCATATAGTTTTTCAAGAGCATCTTTAGCACTTTTACATCCTTGATTAGCAGATAAAGTCCAATAATACTTTGCCTTTGTTATATTAGGTTTTAAATAAATACTATCTGGATTATCTAAAATATATTTAGTTTCATTTTTATCCGTAGTATAATTTCTGTTTTCTAAAGTTATAAAAGTATTATTACCATCATAAATATAATCATCAGTTCTTCCTAAATAATGTATTGAGTAATAAGCTAATCCATTTAAATAGATATTACCTAAATTAAATTGAGCTATAGAATCTCCATTTTCCGTTCCTTTATTTAACCAAAATAAAGCTTTATCAAAATCTTGATTTACGCCATTACCATATTTATATGCTAAACCTATTTTTCCTTGAGCTTCAGCATTTCCCTTTTTAGCTGCTTGCATATACCAATATGCTGCTTTTTCTTGATATTCAATAGCTTCATTTCTCATAAGGTAATAACTGTCTTTAGACAATCTATCACCTAATAAAACTTGAAATTTTGTATTCCCTTTTTCAGAATAAAAAGTTAACAGCTCTAATGCTTTATTATAAGCCAAGTCACTATTAATATTCAAAAGTTTATTAATATTTGTTATAGCTTTATTTGCATTTGATTTGCCTTCTTGATATAAAGAATTACATTGATATGGAGTATACCAATAAAATCTAACAAAAGCAAATATAATATACAATAGTAATATAACTATTACTAAAGCAATAGCTATGCTTACTCTTTTACCCCATTTAATGATAAGTTGTTTGTTCATAATTATTTATTCCTAAATTAACGTTTTCAGCAAAATTATCTTCTCCTGTATAAAGATAGTATTTATTATTAGGAGTTCTTCCTACTTTTAGTTCATCCTTTCTTTTACTTATTTCTTCTTTAGTTAGAACTCCAATGGTTTTGTAGAAGTATACAAAAGTTGAAGTATTATCTTTAAAGAAAATACAGCTCTTAAATACTTCTCCAGTATCATGATTAGTACAATCTCCCACTTTCATTCTATCAAACTTTTTAGTAAACTCAGTAAGAGACCAGACTTCTTCAACACAAGGACCTAATAAGTCTTTCTTGATTCCTGTAGGTTTTGTAGGTTTTGTAGGTGGAGTAGGGGGATTAATAGGTGTTGTGGATGAGATAGGTGGAGTAGGAGATTGTTTACTTGGTTTTAGCAAGCAGTATATTGCTATGACTGCAATAATACAGATGAAAAATAGTATTCCCATGATTGTTACATTGTTTTTATTTATAATTAAAATGTTATTTGCAAAGGTAAACATTTTATTGAAGTCATTATTTATGATTAGAGATTATTTTTTACACATCCACATCTTTCCAAGCCTTTCTTCTTCCCTTTATCAGACTATAATGTCCTGCTTTTGATTTGATAACAGCCAAATCTTCCTTTTTATCTGCTATCTCTCTTTCAGTAAGTACACCTAATTTTGAAGAGAATGCTACAAAGGTCTTGGTTCCATTTTCTTGTGTGAATACACAACTCTTAAATATTTCACCAGTCTCATGATTGGTAAATTCTCCCACTTGCATCCTTGGACCATATTCTTTTATAAAAACTACCAAACTCCATATATTTGAAGAATGTCTACCATTTTTCTTGGAGTCGGAGGAAACATGGGAATTTTTATAGGATGATATTGACTTAAACTCCTCTTCTGTCATTTCCTTATAAACATTATATTTCTTGAATACCTTTATAACCTCTGACTTTAGCTCTTCTTGAGTAAGAAGGTTCAGCTTTGAATTAACCTCAATATCCCATCTTAAAGCAGCACCTATTGAAGCCAATATCTGTGTATCATTTGACCTAAGCATGAATTTCCACATTCCACATACAGCAGAAAGGAAGTCAACATAATTAAGAGCTATGCCTTTATCTGCTGATTTCTTTAGGAGTTTTTCTATTTTTGAAGAAGACACAATAATCCTCATTACATCCCTTGCATTGTTTCTACTATGATTTTGGTAATAGAATCTATCAAGAAAATGATTTCTTATTTCATAAAGATCTAATGAACAGTTCTTGTATAAGTCATATAATGAGTACCGCATGATACATAGTTTTTTCATATAACGCATGATAACTCAATTTATTGTATTGCAGTTAGTAAAAAAGATACACTTTTTAAGTGTTTTATTTAAGCTATTCTTACACTAATCCTTAATGCCTACCTTTGTACATATAGATTAATTGAATAATAGATAATATAATGTTAGACAAAATTTCCACATTAATACAGTCCTTTGCTGATTTTCTTGGAGGATTCAGCAAATTAAATGATGTCAAAGATCATTCAGTGACTGTGTTCTTCAAAATCATTTTTTGCACCCTTGGTGCTCTTTTCTTTGGTAAGTTGTTTCTACGTGATGATCTTTATGACTGGGTTGTCACTATAGCCTTAAAACCTAATCCTATTACTATTGCTATTGTTGTTGGACTTGGAATGCTTGTCTATTCTGTGTATGCACAGAGAAGAATAATGACAGCAGTAACAAGTGCTATTCAGCAACAGAAGAAACAAGACAAGCTTAAGAATAAAGAGTGCTATGCACAGACTTCAAGGATAGAAGAAGAAGCTAATGCTCTTACCAATCATCTTAGAAAGTCACTCAACTGTGATATAGTGACTATAGAGCTTATGCATAATACAGAGAAATATATTGGAGGTTATCATAAGAGGTTTTATGATGAAAGTTTTCCATCAATTAATACTGCTGAGGGAATCACCTTTAACTATAAAGACTTCCAATGTATCCCTACCAATATATTCCCTATTATAGGATATATACTGAAGAATAAGTTTAAGTGGTTCACTTCTATGGATGAAGTAGCAAAGATTGATTCTGGCTATGCACATATTCTCAAGGAAACTAATTGTACTGCCCTGGGCATGAGAGCAATGAAGACTTCAAAGAATGAAGACCTTGGAATACTAACAGTAACATGGAGGAAAGGACATGAGGACAGGATTCCTGATATAGACATAATACAGGATATGATGACTGAGGTTGCTTCTAAACTTGAGGTTCTGTTGGATATGTCAGCTTATGAGTAAATTTTAATAAAATATTTATTATAAAGTATTTATATTATGAGTAATAATAGTTCATGTATTTTATATCCTGATGCTCCTAATGGAGAAGAGTCAAGATTGTATAAAAAGTTATTAAAGAAACTTCCAGACCGTCCACTTACTAACTGGTTCTATGCTTACTATAATATGCCTACATCAGATATAGCAAACAAAATGGACCAAGCAGGCTATCAAAGAAATAGTCAAGGGCAACATAATGCAGAGGATTTATTGAAGTTTCTCGACTATGGAACTATGGAAGCTGAGATAGCAAACCTCTCTTCTGCTGAGATACAGCTTGGAGCTGTAGATACAAATGGTAAAAGAGTAGACTTTACCAACGCTGAAGATGCTTTAAGAAAAGCAGATGACTTTAACAACACTCATAAAGGACTTGTTGCTACTGTTGTTCAACATGGTGATGTTTATAACATTATTGTTGCAGAGAAGAACTCAAGAACTCATACTTATGCTGATACAATTAAAGATAATCTTAAAGCATGGGATATTTATAAACAAGTGTTTAATGCTGTGGGTGTTGACATTACTTCTGTGCCTCAGGATATACAAAGTGTGTTCAATCCTCTTAATGATGGGTTAGCTAAGTATCTAAAAAGTGTAAGTAAACTAAACATTACTAATATTTATAAAAGAGATGCCTTGCTTCTTTTTTCACTGAATCCAAACTCTCGTCATATACAGAATTTGATTAATGCTTTTGGTTCTATTGAAGATGCTGCACAAGCTCTTGATGACTTTAATCATGATTCTATTAATCTATCTAATCCCCAACAAACACTATTATTAAGAGCAGTAAACGATGCTCAAAAATTTCAAGGAATAGATTTGGATGCACTTATCACTCAGATAAAGGGAATATGGGTTAATACTGCTGCATATAGTGTAGAACAAGATATTAAGCAAGAAATTCGTAGCCTTGATAAGAAGTATAATATAGAGGTCAATGAGATTCATAGAGCTACTAAAAAAATCAAGACTCTTTCTGACGCTGCTGCTGATGCTGTTGTCACTCTTCAAAGACAGATTAGACAATTAGAGAAAGAGAAAGGTAACAATACTGAGGGCAGAAGGCTTGAAATAATACTAAATAGGTTGATGAAAGAGCTTGCTTGTAAGAAGTATTGTTCAGGTGTACTTAACTTCCTGGGAGAAGCTTCTGTGCAAATCTCAAATATTGACAATATGCTTCAGAATATTCCTCAAACAGGTACTGAACTTGAAAAGGCTTTTGGTACAGCTAAGATTCTACAAGACATAAAATCTCTTAAAGACCAATACTATACTTTGGTTTCTGCACTTGCGGATGAAAACTTGATTATTGATGAATCTATCAGTCAGAATGACATTAATAATATTAGAATGTCTGCCAAGGATTTGAAAGATTTTTTTGATAAAAAGGATAAAGCAATAGATGATCTTACTGAAGGCACTATGATTAATCTCATGCTACAAATAGTGGGTAATACAGCCCCAGATGGTCAATCTATCATTAATGCAGTTAGAATGGTAGCTGCTGATTCTTCTTATATGAACTATCTGTATAGTATGGGCAGAGCCTCAAACCCAGTAGTTGCAGCTGCTGGTTCTATCATTCATAATGCCCAAGACTCTCGTGATAAGAAGATAAATGACATCTCTCTTAGAATACGCAGGGCTACAGACAAACTTTATAAAGCAGGTTTCAATTCAGAGTTTATGTATGAAGATGAAGGACATATTGCAAGTGATATTGATTGGGAACTCTATAAAGCTACAAGACAAGCTAAAATAAAATCTTTCTATGCTCAGAATCTTCGTGGATTTGATTTAAAACAGGCTATTGAGGATTGGGAAGACCAAAACACTGAAGAGCGTGTAGTTGATAAAACTAATGGAAGAACAGAAAGAGTTCCAAATAGTAATTACCGTAAGCAAGATAACTTCCAAAAAGATTGGTCTCCTGAGCAGATAGAGTATTATGATACTATAATGCAGCTTAAGGGAGAGATAGGTTCTCTGCTTCCTACTTATGCTCTGCATCAATATCTTCCTCCACAGGTTAGACGAAAATTTCTTGATGCTATGAATAATGCTAAAAGTATTAAAGATGTAGGCAAGGCAATTAAAGATAAGATACAAAACCTTTATAAAGTGAGAGAAGATGATGAGAACTATAATACAAATGGTATTATTGATGGTGATGAGTACTCCATTACACATGGAGCATTTGATAATACACCTCTTAGACAGATACCTATATTCTTTATTAATAAGGTAGAGCAAGGTGAACTTCTGAGAAACTTCTCTTCTGGTATACAAGCACTTGCTGGTACAGCAGTAAACTATGATGCTATGAGTCAGGTTGCAGATGTAGTGGAGTTTATTGGTAATTTCATAAAAACACAGGAAGGTAAGGACAATAAATCACAAGCTGATATAGTACAGAATGGAGAGATACGAGTATTTAAAGACCTTTGGAAAAGAGCTATGAATACCAATACCCAATCTATCATAGAAGGTTTTATATCTCAACACATTTATGGACAGACAATAAATCCTAATGAGAATAAAACATGGTCAAAAATTTTTAGTAACATTATTGCTTATTCTTCATTTAAAGGTCTTGCAACAAATGTCAAGGGTGCTGTTGCCAACTACCTTATGGGTGAGTTTCAGATGCTCATTGAAGCAGGTGCTGGTGAGTTCTATGGCTTTAAGGATTATGCTTGGGCACATACAAAACTATTTGGTAATACAGGTGTTAAAGGGGAGTTTGCAGAACTTCTTACTAATAATATTAATCATAAGAGTGTTCTTATGAGAGAGCTATTTGACCCCTTGCAAGAGAATTTCTCTCAGAAGAGTCATACAAAGTACTATACAAGCATGTTTAGACAACTTGTTTCTCATGATTGTTCTTTCATAGGCTACTCCTCTGGTGAGTATCTTATTCATTATGTTAATATGTATGCTCTTCTTCATAATCAGAAAGTATTGCTTAATGGTAAGAAGATAAGCTTATATGATGCCTTTGAGGTCAAAGACAAGCAGGATGGTAACTCAGAACTACACTTGAAAACAGGAGTCACAGACCTTGATGGTAATGTCATTACTGATGACTTTATTGATAAAATAAGAAAGAAGCTGAGATATGTAAACCAGTCTACACATGGAGCAATGAATGATGAGGATAAAGGTATTCTTCATCAGAAATGGTGGGGACGTGGTATAATGAACTTTCGTCAATGGATGGTAGAACATTATTCAAGAAGATTTAGGGCACGTCATTTTGATGCTTCTCTTGGTATGGATAGGGAAGGTTATTGGGTAAGTCTTTGGAAAGGACTTGCTAATGATGATACTAAGGACATTTGGAAAAGGAAACAACATGCAAAAGCTATAGGTATGTTTATGAAAGACTTCTATACCTTTATGCTCAGGTCAGAAGCACAGTGGCACAATCTTGATGAAATGCAGAGATATAATATCAAGAGAGTCAGGACAGAGATGCTGATGTTTGCTTGTCTGTTGGGACTTAGTTTTACTCTTGGAGCACCAGAAGACCATAAGAAAGAAGCTTGGCGTAGATTTTGGATTTACCAAACTAAGAGAGCACTGCTTGATACAGAAGCTTCAATGCCTGTACCACAAGCAGCTTCAAGTATTCTTACTACAATCAATTCTCCAATGGCATCCTTAAATACTATAAATGGTTTTTTTTATGCTTTTTATGGTCTTGGTAATGGAGATGTATTTACTGAGATTAAGTCAGGAGATCACAAGGGTGAAAATAAATATGTAAGAAACATGCTTAAGTATGTTTTTCCTTTCTTTAAAGATTGGGAACAAATGCAGAAGATGGATGAGGATGATGCTATTTTCAAAGTATTTGAAAATTCACCGAGTAATCATTAACAATATGGTAAGGAGTGATACTATTAAGGTGTCACTCCTTTATAGTATAAGTCTATATGAGCTTTAAATAATAAGATATGTAAGATAAGAAAATAGAACTTAATAATATAATTAATAAAGATAATGAAAACACTAAACAGCATCGAGGCATCTAAGTAGTTTATTAAATTTGCATGTAGAACTAAAATAAAAAGAGTATGCCAATAGAAAAGATAAAAGGATTGAGAGGATTAGGAGGTCTTAGTGACTTAACTCCTGAGGAACGTGATGCTTTTATGAAAGCTAATGCTAATGTATTAGACCAATATCATAACCTTAATAATAGAGATAAAGCAGCTAATATCTTATATATGAATCAAAAGTATATTAATACTTTTGGTTTAGATGCTTTTAATTTAAATAATGATGGAACTGAGGATTCATTTAACCTTAGGAATAAGCAGACTAAAGCAGAGTTAACTTGGAAAGCTTTTGAAGGTGCTTATGGTAAGGATACTAATTTTATGGAGTTAGCAACATATCTTGATGCAGATGGTATGTATGACTTGTTGAATAATGATGAGTATCTTGGAAGTAGAAAAAGAGCACAGATATGGAATGCAAATGTGAAGAGAGCAAAAGGTGTGCAAAATACCTTTGATCAGATGAGTATAAACCCAAGAATTGCTACAATGGAACCAGGACTGGCAGCAGGACTTCAGATTGCAAAACCTGCTGTGGCACAGTCTCCAAAGATTCAAGATGATGCTTATGCTAAGAGAGATAAGGAGATACTTGATAAGCTGTATGCAGAGTCACAGAAGAGAAGGGAAAAAGAAATACAAGGAGATGCAGATATTATGTTTGCTAATATGCTTGATGCTGATACTAATGGACAGAAGAGTATTGGAAGCTGGTTGAAGGACTTTGACAAAATAGCATCAAAAAATTCTGGATATTATTCAGGATTTAAAAATTCAAGTTGGTTGAAAGACTATGATGATGAGGATAAGCTGAAGGACTATGCTAAATATCAAGTATTGAAACAGAAGTATGGTGAAGGAGTAGCCATGCAGTATCTTAGTAGAGATATACAAGATAGAATAGCAGAAGCACAGGATGGTAAGTTTACTGGTAATACACTGAAAGGAATATTAACAACAGCATGGTCAGACCTTGGTTCAAATGTAGCATTGTTTGCCAATATAAAAAACTGGTATGATGTAGACAGAATGGCTATAATCAATCAAGGTAAAGACCCAGATAAGCCTATATATGATAAGAAAGGAAATATCGTTGATTACGAAAGAAATGAAAATATCTGGACAAACCCAGCTTATTGGAATAATGTATATAAGTATAATACCTTTTCCCCAACAGAAATAAAAGCAATAGAAGAAAGAGGAGGAATATCTACAGATGTGAATGTTAGGGAGTATGGTTATACACCAGACTTCTTGTCTTGGGACACAGTACAAGAAGGTTTCAAGCAAGGAGGACATGTGCTTGCAGGAATAGCAGAGACAGCTCTTACTGGAGGTGCAGGAAAGATGATAGGTATGGGAGCCAAGGGAGTATTGAAAGGAATAGGACTCTCAGCAAAGGCAATGCAGACTGCAAGTAAAGCAGGAAATATAATTAATGATGCACTTGTGGTGGCAACCACTGGTCTTGAAGGTTCACAGTTAGAAGCAATGGGAACTTTTGATGAGCAAATGGAAACAGCTAAACAAAAAATACAAGAGCAGATAAACAGTGAGCTTCATGATTATCAGAGGTCAATAGACTATAATAGTAAGGAGTCAAAAGCAGCAATAGACTACTATTACAAACAGTTGAAGATAAAGGATAACAGAAGAGTTGCAAGTGGTAGCAAGGAAGGAATGACTCAATTGCCAATGAGTGATGAGACATTGAGAGCACAGGCAAAACAATTGTATACCAACCAACTGCTTAGTGCAAAGCAAAAAGAACTACAGACACTCCATAAAAAAGATGAAATGGAAGCTGCAAGAGCAGCAACAAAAGCCTATATGACAAACTTTGCTCTGGACTATGTAAAGAATATACCTCTGACCACAGCAGTACAGAAATTCATGATAGCCAAGGGTTCTATGCGAGGAGCTTTTGACAACACCATAGACAAGAATATCATAGCAGATATAGAGAAAGGTGGTGTGAAAAGAGCAGTAGGTAAAGGTGATAAAGAAATAAGATTCTCATCAGGAAAGGGACTTGCAAAGGAAATAGGAAAGCAGTTTGCAGGAGGCTTTGCAGATGAGTATCTTGATGGTATCAATGCTTCTTTTGCAGGAGGAGTGGGCAGTAATGTCTTTGACAACTACATGAAGAGGAACTATGACCCAGAGGCTTATGACAGTACAGTAGATTCATTTGCTGGAAACTTCCTTGCAGGATTGTCAGAGGGATTAGATGGTGTTTTTGATAGACAAAACCTGTATGAAGGTTTTATTGGAATGCTGTCTCCTGCTGCAACAGTAATGCCTAACATGAATGCTGTGTTCCATCCAAAAGATACATGGAATGCTGTGATAAATAAAAAAGATGCTTATGGAAACAAGATTAATTTTGCAGAGAGAGCAAGTAATTTGTTGATGAATCCTTTGCTTAATAGTGTTGTAGAAGCAAAAGAGAAGGATAGAAGGGTAGACAACACAGTATCTGCAATAAATATGGTAGTAGCTGCTAACAAGGATAAGCTTGATTCAGCAGCAAAGACTATATCTGTGTTGAATAATTTCAATACACCTATTAATGGAAATAATCCTTTAGGTATCCTTGATTATAAGGATAACAAATTATTGAATGCTTTTACTTTGATAAAATCTCTTAATGAGCTTGAAGATATTGGGGGAACAAAAAGTAAGCTGTATGAGGACACTATGCATACTATACAAGGATTGGCAGAAGGAACATTGTCAGAGGAAGAGATGAGTAATGAAGTAGACAAGTTCATTGCAGACCCTGACAATAAGTCAATACTTGATGGTAAGGAGGATTCAAAGAAAGTGGCAGCAGAAAGACTGCAAAAGAATGCCAAGTACTTCATGGATATGAAGAAAAAAGTAGATGAAATACAGCAGATGTTTGCCAATAGTCCAAGTATGAAGAATGTAGACCCAAGAGTAGCAGCAACACTTGTGTATAATACTGTAGCAAAGGATGACTATAAGAATAGGCTTGAGTCAATACTTAGTGAGCTTGGTACTGGTAGTGCAGATACAGAATCTACATATATCCCTAATTATACTATGAGATATGATAAAAAGGATTCTGTAAAGAAAGCTATTGCAGCAAGAGAGAAAGAAGTGGAGAAGGCAGACAAGGAGATAGAAGAATTATCTGCAAGCAATAGTTATGCGAGAACTAAGATTCAACAGCTTGAAAAACAGTTGGAGAATACAACCAAGGAAGGTGAAAGAATAACTATGAATGAGGACATCAGAAAATACAAAGAACTGATAGACTCACAGAATTTTCAGATACAGACTTTAAGAGAGTCAAAAGACAGACTCTTGAGTGAAAAAGAAGACATCAGTAAGATAGGAGATGGTGAAGACAGTAAGACTTCATTTACTGTGAATGATATTCTTAATGCTGATGTTAGGGATATGGCATATATTCTTGACTCTAAGAATAAAGAGAATTTCTCAAAGAAGAGACAGGCAGTTATTGACAAGGCTATTGCACGTTTAAAGCAGAAAGACCCAGAAGCATTGAGGAAGATAAATGATGCAGGAATACTTGCATCAAGAATTGATGATATGGAAACTGTATATAATAAGATTAGTAACAATGACAAGCTTGCTTCTACATACTTTGATGCAGCAGAACAAAGTAGAGGTATGGCTGCTTGGGGTGAATATATACAGAGAGAGATTAAAAAGAAGTATAAAGACATATCAGATGCCTATCAAAACAGAAAGGAAAATCCTGAGGCTTTCAGAGATAAAGTGCTGGAAGCAAACAGTGAGGTAGTAGAGGCATATATGAATGATTATCCCAGTCAAGCTGAAGCTATCAAACCATACTATGATATGCTAAAGTTTAATGATGATGTTGCAGCAATATTAGGTCATAGTAATCTTGATATTGCGGAAAAAATGCAGATAGCCAATACTATAGGTAATCTTCAAAATACATCAAATACCTTGGAAGAGTTCCAGACAAAGATGGAGAGTATTATAGATAACTCTGATATAGATGAACACTTTAGAAATCAAATAGATGAATTGCTTTCAAAAGTAGAACAGCTTGGTTATCTAAGAGATGCTACTGTTATTGAGAACAGAAAACAAAGGAAACAGCGTGAAGCAGAGGAAGCAAAGAAGAAGGAAGAGGAAAAGAATAAAGTAGATGAGGCTGCAAAGAATGCTGCTGATAAGAAAGCAATTGAGGATAAAGATAAGCAGGAAGATATAGGTAAAGTTCCTGGTAAAAATGATAATATTACTAATGAAGAAGATGTAGATTTATTTAGTGATGAAGAGCTTTCAGAGAAGCAAAGCAAAGAAGAAGTAGGAGAAAAGCAGAGTGCTTCAGCACCTGTTACTCAAAATGTGAAGACTATCTTGAGTGATGGGTCTGGGGATATAAGTATTACAACAGGAGATATGTGGTATGGCACTGCTGATAATACCAAGAAGGGTAAATTCACTGTGACAAAGATGGGAGATAATATAACCTTTGAAACAGATGAGAAGAATGATATGCTAAGTGTTACTTCTGATGAATATGATGTAACTCCTGAGACTAAGGAGCATGAAGAAAATACAGTGTTTGAGGCAAGTTCTATGGAGAAAAGAGGTGATGATTGGTATTTTGTTGGTAATTTTGCAGGAACTAAAAATACTACAGAAGTGAAAGCAAAGAAATCTTTTGACATAGAAAAGGCAATAAAGAGACAGCAAGAAGCAAGGGAAGTAGAACTTGCAGCCAAGGGAGTAGATGTTGGCAATGTGAATATTGTTGACAATGGAGATAGTGTGCAAGGTAGGTCTGAGAATATTGATGAACAGAATAATAACATTACTCCTGATGATAAGGTAATAGAGGTGTCAGAGATTAATGAAGATGCTGATGAATTGAATGGCATAGGAGAGCATAATATAGAGACAAATGTTAATACTATTAGTGGTAATGCAATGAGTAGATATGAGTCTGACCCATTAGCGAAGGATGGTAAACTTGTTAATAAAAAAGGCAAGGATGATAGAAAGCAGATGGATGAATATTATGCTTGGATGGATGCAGCTGGAATAAAGTTGCAGAATATTATTGACCGAGAACTTGCAAAAATACTAAAGAGAAATCCTAATGCCAAGGTGAAGTTTATGGCAGTGAGACCAGAAAGCAATGCTACTAATGATAGCAGTATGCAGAGGCATTTAATGCTTGTATTAGACTATGACAATAGTATTAATAAGGGAATCACTGCAATACACAATGATGATAATGGTGGAGTGATAGAGAGTCAAGGAAAGAAGTATCTTGTGATAGGAGTTGCTGGTTATAGGAATGGAAACTTTGCGCAGCAGTCACTCTATAATGTGTTATGGAATCCTATATCTCCTACTTCAAGAAACAGTAAGGGAGAACCATTTGGATTGATGATAAAGCCTAAAAAGGAGTTCTTTGAGACACATCCTAATGAAAGATTCTATGTGAATGAGAGTCTAAGTACTGAGATAGTACCATACTCTTTGATACCAGGGTATATTGTTAAGCAGGGATTAAATGACAGTAATACAGAGTTCAAGAGTGTGAGAGAACTACTTGCTGACAAGGAGAGAAATCCTATGGGATATGATATGCAGAGTGTAGCATGGGGAATACAAGAGTTGACAAAATTCTTGACTATAGGAGCTTTTGTAGATGATGTAATGGTTCCAAGGAATACTATAAGGAATGCAGGAAGTGCCTTTGTGCTTATTCCAGCAAGTAATGGAAAGATGGTACCATCCTACTTGAAGGTGTTGAAGTATAATGAGATGAGAGATGGTGTATTAAAAGACAAAGTAGAAGGATTATTACAAAATGTTGTATCTCCTGATTATGCAACAAGGTATCAGGCAGTGATAGATTTGAGTAATATCTTCTACTTTGATAAGGAAGGTGACACCATATTGCTTAGGAAAAACAAGGCAGAGTTATCATTGGTGCATGATGGAATAGTGCAGAAGACATTTGTTCTTGACAGTAATTTTGACAGAGCAGAGTTTATGCAGGCAATGGAAGATATGAATCCAAGAGTTAATATTACTGCAAGAGTACTGCAAAGTCAAGAATTACTGAAAGAATATGATGAAGCAGGAGCACTTATGACAGATGCAGCAATATTTGGTACAGCAGGAAGTTCTTATAGTATTTATGGACTTGATGGTGAAGGCAATATGTTGAAGCCAGAGCAGTCAGTGAATGAAGCACCTAAGACTACTGTCAATAGTGATTTTAAGAATGAAAATAAAAGTCAAGTGATATATAAGCATCAATATTACACTTATAGAGTGGATGATGGACTGTATTACCTTAATGGAGAACCTATCACTGATGAAAAGATGATAAAGCAGTTGGAGTATAACAAGATGATTGTAGATAATCAGCTTACTTCTATCAAGTGTGAAGGAGTATGGGAATACTTTATCTTGAAAGAAGGAGAACATCCAGAGGCTATAAAGGTGAATAGGAATACTAAGGAAGTAAAGGAGGTAAGTGAGGAAAAGGCTAAGGAGATAATCAGTAAGATAGAGGAAGAGAAAGCCAAGAAGCAGAGAGATACTGAAGCACAGAAGCAACTGAAGATAATAAATACTGAGGATGTGGATATTACTGGAAATTCTGATAATGTGGACCTTATGATGGATCCAAACACTGGAGAAATGGTAGTGAGTGATACCATTGACAATACACCTGCTCCTAAAGAAGAAAACAAGAATGAAGATAAGAATGAAAACAAAAAAGAAGAGGTAAAGAAAGAATCTAATAGTGATAAAAATAATAAGAAGACTGAGAGTAAAGATAATACTGCATCAACACAGACTTTTGCAGAGCTTTATGGAAGGAAGGCTTATAGAATGAATATACTGAAACTGGTTAAAGGGAAATGGAAAGATGCTCCTTCTGTTCCTGCCAAGCTTGAGAAATTCTTGAAAGATAGAAATGTGGAGGTAGATAGTATTGGAACATCAGAGAAAGATATTGATGCCTGGATGAAGACAATAGAAGATTGTAGGTAAGATAGATTGATATAAGAAGGTATATTGAGGTGAAGGATTTATTAGCCTTGATATACCTTTTTATTTGTTATTAGAACTTTATTTACATTATATGAATGGTTTTATTAGTTGTTTAAAATACAGGAAAAGAGTTTTTACATTTGCATAAAATAAAATCATTAAATATGAATAAAGAAAATTACTTTGGTGAAGCTGCTATGAAGGATAATCCCAAGAAAAAAATAAGACTTGAGATTAGAGATAATTCTGTGACAGAGAAAAAGATAGCAGAGAATGCTGTAACTACAGATAAGATATATGATGGAGCTGTAACTAAAGATAAACTCTCTCCTGAATTATTGGAGGAAAATATGGTGGAGAGAATAACGGAGGAGGAGATAATAGAAATAGTAGGAGAGAAAGGAGACATATAATGAATAAGTTTGTAGATGATAAAGGACTTAAAAGATATACTGACAATATGAAACTTCTTCTTAAGAAGAAAGTTTCTAAGAAAAGACCTTATGGTCAGATAGTTATTGGTAAGTCAATAAATCCAAAATCGTATGATTGGGGAACAATATATGCTTTTCGTGGACATCCATGTATAACAATATGGAGTGATAATGAAGTTGAGACATTTAATATAATTATTCGTGATACTACGGATAAAGATGTAAGTAATACATATCAATCATCAGGAACAGTATTTGGTAACACAGGAATTAGATACGCTCATTTAATAAACTTAATTGGATATCCAAACATTCCATGTGGTTTTAGAATGTTTAATCCATATACAAATGGAGACACTACTATACATTTACAAGAAGTAAGTATTCCACATGCTAACCTTACTGGTACTTCAAAAAACTACAGTTGGATTAATGGAAAACGTGTGACAAGTAAAAAGGGAACTTTTGAGATGGCTTGTGAAACATTGAAATATAGGTTTGATCCTAATCAAATCTATACAGGGGTTGGTATAGTAAAGTCATATCAATTAAATAATGGAGTTGTTGGAGTACCATATTGGAAACATAGTGTATCTCGTGGTAAACCTTATAGAGATAAATTTCCTAATAAAAAGAAAAAATATACAAGATTTA
>ERZ1026846.299-NODE-299-length-39215-cov-21.021553_pt1 | contig 39215 bp, 32 predicted proteins | sample MGYA00380153_ERZ1026846 | MGnify/ENA primary metagenome ERZ1026846 (study PRJEB33269, sample SAMEA4719789) | human gut metagenome | biome: human-associated habitat; feature: organic feature; material: feces | place: Cameroon | collected 2013-10 ...
TGGTATCCTAGCCTTTTTAAGCCCGATGATTTCTAAACGGGACAGCAGTGATTCAATATGTATTGTATAGATTGATATTTGCAAGCTGTAACAACATCAACCTCCATATTCAAGTTTTGATTCTTGATTCTAATTGCTTTAGCCTTAGATGTATCGCAAATCACATAATGCTTTGATAAGATTTCTTCATTTTCTTTACGTAAGTCTCTCAAATCTTGCAAACCATAACCATCATAACGAGAAAAGTTCTTTTCAAAAGCCCTCAACTTTTGCTCATCAGTCCAAGAATAATCATTATAAGGTTGCTGTAAAATATCACGAACTTTGTCTATTTCTGTACCATAAAACTTATCACAAAGAGTCAACAAGTCAATATCACTATAGCCTTTAATATGGGTATTAGTCATCACAGAGCCTTGAAAAGCATAATCAACATTCGTTTGTTTAGCTTTCAACCAATCCCGTGCATTATTTCCTGCAGCTTTAGAACGTACTGTATATGATTCATCAACGGGAGACATTGCTAACTTCACAAACTTAGCAGCATCTTTATCAGCATCCATCAAGCTTGAAAGCATTCTATATCTCAACATTGAATCAGAATCAGGATTATAGCTGTTTGCTACATTTTCAATCCAATTTGAATAATTTATCATTACACATCATTATTAATTAGTTAATACTCATATCCCCATGCGGTCCCATCCCGCACAACCTGGCGAGGGCTTTGATGCCCCGACAACCTTAGAGCGCAGCGGTTCTGAGCACCGAGAAGGTGCGGTTACATCCCTTGTCCTTTTGGAAAGGGCGAGGGCTTGGGTGTGGGTTAAGGACCCTCCCGTAGGGGAGGGACAGGTGGGGCACTATACCACCCAAAATTCCTTCAGTATCTTGCGAGCCCCGAGTATAATTTTCAGCCTTCACCGTTTAAAAGATTCTAAAAATTAATAATTATCGTTTACGAGTTCCCGTATATGGGAACTCTCTTTTATTTTATTTTTTCTATCTTTGCACCGTGTAACACAGATATAGAACCTTATTACCTACTTTAGAGGCGCCGTGACAGAAACAGTAATTTGTAGATCTCTACTTCCGAAAGCCAACGGAGGCGGAGACAGGGGAGTTCATGCCCATAGCCAGAGAGTGATGCAGAGCACCCTCTGCTCAGTTCACGGTGACACGATGACACGGTGACACTAGTTTTTCAACTTTTTGCCTCGCACGCGGGCAGGCAGGAACTTTCGGCTTGATTTTTCCTGCCTGCCCGCGCGAGAGTAAATCTTCAGAAATCACTGTCATAAGTGTCACCCTGTCACCTCGAAGCGGTTACTTCCGAATCAAAACTCAAAGACTTACGGTTCAAAAGTCAGTCACTTACGAAGCAAAAGTCAGGGACTTACGCCACGTAATTCACTAGCTTACAGATACCAGGACAAAGAAAATCTATGAGAAAGTATGAGCAACCATGAGCAAGTATGAGCAACTGTGAATTGCCCCCTCACCGTTTCCGTATCTTTGCAACGTGGTTCAGAGATACCAGGCGCTCTCAATCCCGAATAGGATAAAATCTGTGTAAATCCGTGCAATCTGTGGAACATGAAAAAGTAAAGAAGAAATCTGCGTCATCTGCGAGACCTTAAACCCAGCCCGCATAGGGCTTCAAGAAAAGACTCCGAGTGACTGCCTCCTGTGTTTAAGCCTCCAGAAGAAGTGCCATATTCTAAACAAAGGCTCGCATAGAGCCTCAGCAGGGAAATACTTCACGAGCCTTATATCCCAATACACCCTTTGGAGATTATGTCCAAGCTGTGACCTACCAAACCGATTCCGGGCATCATGCCTTCCAAAGTTCCCAGCTTCCAGCACCTCATTCAGCACAAACTTACCATACTTCTCATTCGGAGGAACAATAAGGCGAGAGGTAGACATGCCGAACACCTCCTGCATGATATACATGATACCCCCGGCAAACTTCCACAATCCCAACTCCTTCAATTCCTTCTGCAAGGAAGTTAACATTTCACAGTTAACACTTAACATTGAAAGAACATAGTAGTAATCAAGCAGTTGCCTCAACCCAATCCCCTCATTCATCAGATGAGCATAGATATGAGTCAACTGGAAGATGAGATTGAATTCAACTGTCGGAATCGCAACCTCCCCTTGTTCCCCCAACATTACCCGATGCGAGAACTGCTCATCCTTCACCCTCTCATAATATTTCTGAAGCTTTCTGTTATGCCAGAAGCACAGCAGGAAGCTAGAGCGATAATGCACTTCAACCTCTACACCCTTATACGATGGGAACTCGATGTGGTGATAGCACGCCTTTTCATGAGGCGAGACAGAGCGGACAAAGGAGATAACCCGTTTATCTCCACCTTCCACCCAGATATCAATATCACCAGGAGTCCGGGAATAAGGATTCGGATACATCAATGCATTCCCCTGTCCTTTTAGAATACAGGTTCTGAACCCCTTCTTCCGAAACCACTCAGAAACCTGAATGGCAGCATCGTTCAACCGAACATTCGCCTTCTCCAACATTTGGCTTTCCGCCATCCATTGGAGCAGCAACTCCTTCTTCATCCCTACCTGTTCCGCAGGCAACTTCTTGATACCATCAAAAAGAACACCCACCAAACATTGCTTCTGGGCAATAGCATACAGCTCCTCCCAATCCGCCTCCTTTAAGGAAGAAGGAATCTCGGAGTCCGAGCCAATGCAGAATCTTAGGAAATCAAAGAAAATTTGAAGTTGTTTCTTCACAAGTTACTCTTTCGTCATGTTCCAGAGGAACAAGCTATTACCAATGATATATCTGCGCCACATACGCTTAGGCTCCTTGATCAAGCGATAGAGCCATTCCAAGCCATGCTCCTGCCACCAGATAGGTGCACGCTCCACGGTACCAGCGAAGAAGTCAAAGACGGCACCGATGGTACCCACATGACAATGGATATTCAACTCATTCCAATGAGAGTACGTCCACTTCTCCTGCTTAGGAGCCGTCATACCGATCCAAAGCAAATCTAGGTTGGCTGCATTAATGGCATCAATGATAGCCTTGTTGTCCTCATCCGAGAACTCAGGCTTATAAGGAGGCGAATAAGTCACCACCTTCAGGTGAGGATAATCCACGGCAGCACGCTTCACAATCAGGTCGAGTACCTTCTGCGAACTCCCCATAAACATCACCGTACCACCCTTTTTCTCCAGCTTATTCATCTCGAAGAAAAACAGGTCCCAGCCGGCTATTCTTTCCTTAGGCTGACTCTTAGCCTTAATCCACTTGCACGCCTTTACGATACTCACGCCATCCGGAATCAGCACATCACCATTAGTCAGAGCATCTGCAAAGAGTTGATCCTTCTTAGCGGTGTTAAAAGAGTGCGCATTTATTGTGTTAATGAGCAATTTGCCCTCTGGTAATGAGGCTAGTTCCGCCTTACTACCCAAAATTGTTAATGTTTTTAGTCGAAACATAACTGTATTTGAATTTATTTTGTTATCTTCGCAGCCATAAACAGCGGATTCCATCAGAATCCCATCATTTCATGAACAAGAAACAACGGTTATGACATACGATATTAATACTATATATACGAAGTATAAGCAGCTTACGAAAAAGCAACGTCAGCAACTCCTTGCGGCTCTTCAGTCGCAAGGCATCAACATTGCGAAAATCGAAGCCTACGAATATGCTGATGCTCCAGGCATCAAACATCTGTTTTTCTATTTTGCAGAGGATAGCAGGAAAGCTATCCCTTACTTCATGCTAGATAGCGAAGTCTGGGAGAAGATTATATTGTCTATCATGCAAATATGAATATCAACCATTTGCCGTCTTGATTTTCCACATAATACATTCTTTCACAATATCAGCCAAATCTGCACTTCTAAAGGTACATTGCATAATCAGTCCATCACCATACCCTTTATTCATCAAAGGTATAGAAATGCCTGTATAATTATTCTCAGAGAGCATTGTACCTAAATGAACAAATTTAGAACGATTATCATAAAAATCTGCTATCATTTTCCTCAATGCCTTGCTTTGTGATACTTCATAAACCAAGTTTTCCACTCGTTTAGCTATAGAATACCTTAATTGACCACAACATTCACATTTAGATGGTTCAATATCTTTTAAGGTAACAACCTCCAGTGCTGACATATAGCAAAGAATTGCTTGCTCGTTATAGGCTTCCAACGAAGAAATCGTCATTTGCGATAACTCATCATATTTCAAGCCTTGCCCAAACAAAAATACAGCCTTATCTATATCAGATAAATTATCTTCATAAGAATAAGGTTTTCCTATAAATTCATCTAAATACTTTTGGATACTATCAGAAACTTTCAATTTATATTTTCTTTGTCTTCCGAACTGCCGACGAACACTATCAGAATATACCAGGAAAGCACACCCTTCGATAGATATGTATTTCAACTGGTCGAATGACAGCCAAGCACAGATATTTTTCAACAATGAAGATGATAGAGTCTTGGCATCAACCAAATCATATCCATAAACATTTAGCATCAGTCGATTGTCATCTAGTGAAAGATTATTAGCATCTGACTTCTCAAAGCAAATAGCACTATCCAATGGCAAAGTGAGATAAAACACTTCTAATTTATCTATGTTTTTGCGAGCATGGGTAATACATCCTTTTAATCTCCTTTGCAATTGCGCATCAGATATCGAATCATCAACAGAAATACTAATAGCCGATAAACAACCTTTAATTTTGTAACTTAAGGAAATATCAAGTACATGTTCCAAGCCTATGTCACAATGTCCTAGATAAATTTTGTTTTCAATACGTAGTGGCAAAAGATTCCATGCCGCTTTACCAAACTCTTTACGCAATGCAGCCCAAAAGCATCTCAAAAAATCATTTGATTCTTTATTGCTGTCATATCCCAAAGAAAAATCTATAGTCATAATATAAAGAAGTTAATCAGTCATTATAAGACACCACCCTCTTTCAATTGCTTGATGGTGTCTTGTTTCAACTTGGTTAAAGTTTTTTTGTGAATATCCTTCTCTTCCAAGGATAAATGACCAGACATATAAGCCAACACATCCTCTTTGGTTGCAGGAATTCCCAAGCATGCAGCATTCACTTCAACCATTGAAGGATTCATTTTATAAGCATCAGTATAAAGAGCGGATACTTCATCTTTATACCCAGCATACAAGTTATTGATGTGGAACATTTCTTCATGTGCCTTACTCTCCTTGGTTACATTTGCCTCTTTCCCTCTGAACTGAATATCCTCACATTCAGGATAAGGACCATCCAAATTCTTGACTTTTGGCACGAAACGAAAAGGACTCAACTCCTTATGTTGTTCACTATTCACATAAAGACCGAAATCACAGTTTTTTGTCTTTTTATGATCATTACATACGCCACACGATGGCTGCAAGTTATAAAAGCATGTTCCAAGAAATGGATATAAGCTTTGAGGCAGGTAATGATCCATCTGATAAAACACCTCTCCATTCTTCGACATCGTAGGAATTGCATTACAATATACACATGTTTTCAATCCCATCTGTTGATGAATCTTTCCCAGTATTACCCTGGCTTCGGCATATTGTAGACAAATGATGATTCGCTCATAAAGTTTTCCTTTAAAAACTTTCTTCTTCGTCTTCCTATATGCCACCTCAGTCGTCAACATATTTGGCTCACGTTTCAGCACCTCGTTATACTTATCTATATATTGTTTCCACTCTATAGGCTCCAATGTCAAGACCTTAGGATAGTCAGCTATCAATAAATTGATGTAATCCGTTATAGCACTTTTATCATTCCATTCATTGTTATCAGCAACGAATGTCCCAAGTTCCGCCAGTTTTTCCTCCACGTCAGCACATGTAGCCATAACTCGATGGCTATAATCAAGAGCATAGTCTCTTACCGCATCATCTATCTCAATCTTTACCATTTCTCTTCCTCCTATCCTCATATAGTTGTTGCAGCTGCATCTTCAAGAAAGGATCGCCTATCAATTCCATCAGCAAATGATATTCCGCTTCACTATCATCCAGGAAATAACCGCCAGGAAGCAAACGCTCTATTATGTGCTTAATTTTCTTTCTGGCAAATTCTCCCACAAAACCCTGTTTGAGAAAGAAACTCTGATAGAGAATGTCGCAGATATTAGCAGCAAAAGGATTCTTGATGCCTTCTGGCATTACCATCTTTCCATCCTCCAGATAAAGGATATTACTCTGAGGAATATCAGATAGTATGAATGGAGAGTGCGTAGCTATCAAGATATTGAAGGATGCATTTCTGTTCATGAACAATCGCTTGATATAGCCCAGAAGTTCATAGACAAATCGCCTTTGGAACTCAGGGTGAAAACAAATCTCCACCTCATCAAGTATCAGGTTGATGTTTCTATATCTTACCCGATGCGATTCCTGTATGCTCAATAGGTTCAATACATGATAGATATATGTGCTGAAAGTATAGAGGTATTGCCTCTCACCAGCACTCATCTGCTCAATTGGAATAGGAGTATCATTCACTCGTTCACCATTTTCAATCCTATTCATTAAGATTTCTATTTGGAAGAACGAAGGAGGCAAATATTCCTGGATATCTCTCATACTCCTCAAATCTTTACCCTCATCAACACACAGAAAATATTCTCGGTGAGAAATTTTACTGGTCAAGAATTTCTGAGAATCGATAGTCCCTTTCTTCAACGCATTTAAGAAATGTAGAGTCTGTCTTATCTTAAGAGAGATATGCGACTTGTCACTCTTGATGGTCTTCACCAACTTGTATATCAATTCCATCGTATCAGTTTCTACTCTTTGGGTAAACTTATCTAGCTCTCCCAAGCTAGAAAACTCCTCATAGGCAGGATAGCTATTGGCTATCGCAAAGGTCTTATAGATAAGATACATGGCGGCTGTTCTTTGCAGAGTATCATCGAAAATCAAGCCATCCATAACTCCATAACATTTTAATATCTCTGTACCGATGTCGTTATGTTCAAGTGGCGAGAACTTATAGCCATCATACACTTTAAACTCCATCTGATATTTCTCCACATACTTTTTTTCAAGAGAAGTTGAATCAAATTTATAGAGAATATTATCCAAATCATAATCCTCCATAAAACGCCTATAGTGTTTCTGGGCATAAATTAAGATGGCAGATAGTCTGTAAAGAGTAAGATGATGCTCCTTGTTCAGGTCAAAGACACCTTCGTCACGATAAGGATTCAATACGATAGGAGTCATATATCCATCATTCTTATGAAACAAGCTATCCATCCAGACATGACCTTCTGCCTGAGTTTCAGCCATAGCATCATTCAGGGTATCTATCAGAATCAAACAGCGTTCCCTTTTATAATCATTGGCGTTAAAAGCCTGCAAGCTATAATTGGTAACTATCGTATAGAAGAAGTTTTCCTTAGCCCATTTCACGAAATCAGCCATCAATACCTTCTCGGAGCTTACTCTTCCATTCTTGATAGCAGTCAATGTAACAGAAGTCTCTTTGCCCATTTGGAATTCAACCTTATCTCCCAGGCAAGAGATTCTGGCAAGCTGTCCGTTAACTACATAATAGAGTTCGGCATACAAGTCCTTGACATAATAGAGGTCATCTGCCGTTTTACGACGTTTTCCTCTATTCAGCAAACAACTCAGGTTGTTGATTACTCTATAGATGATTTCGAACAAGGAAGACTTACCGCTACCATTCACCCCCACGATAGCCTCCACATTGATGCGGCTGCCATAGAATCCTTCCAATGGGTTCCTGTCTCTGAGAGCAACCTTGTTGCGATTAATCTCGCAGCGCCCATTGAGTTTATAGAACTCATCTCGCAGCCCCTTTTTCAAATTAGGAGAACAATTGGGGAGGATATGAATCACTGAAAGAGAAAATTCCTTAGGTGTTGCTTTTCCTTTTGATTCCATAGTATTGTTTGAATGACTATACAAACGAAAGAATTATTCGCATACGATAAGTTTAATCTTATCATTCATTTTAGTTTGATTGCCCCTTAATATGTCGCCACTTTAAGGGGCAATCATTTACCCCTCATACCCGTTCGGGTTATTCTTCTGCCAGTTCCAGCTATCTCGGCACATTTCCTCGATGCCATACTTAGCTTCCCAACCCAATTCAACCTTTGCCTTGGCTGGATTGCAATAACAGGTGGCGATATCACCGGGTCTTCTTGGCTTGATGGCATACTTGATAGCCACACCATTCGCCTTCTCAAATGCCTTCACTACATCCAGAACAGAATAGCCATGACCAGTACCCAGATTATATATCACCAAACCGCATTTACGCTCAATGGCCTTCAAGGCACAGACATGACCGGCAGCCAAGTCACAAACGTGGATGTAATCACGAACACCAGTACCATCAGGAGTATCATAGTCGTTGCCGAATACACCCAGTTCCTCACGTTTGCCTACAGCCACCTGCGTGATATAAGGCATCAGATTGTTAGGAATACCATTCGGATCCTCACCAATCTTACCACTCTGATGAGCACCGATAGGATTGAAATATCTCAACAGAACCACGTTCCACTCCTGATCCGCCTTCTGCACATCCATCAGCACCTCCTCCAACATCGACTTGGTCTGACCGTATGGATTGGTACAATGACCCTTAGGACATTCCTCGGTAATAGGAATGATGGCAGGATCACCATAAACAGTAGCAGAACTTGAGAAGATGATATTCTTGCAGTTGTGACGACGCATCACATCCAGGAGAATGAAAGTGCCCGTCATGTTGTTGTGGTAATACTCCAGAGGCTTTGCCACCGACTCACCCACCGACTTCAAACCGGCATAGTGAATCACAGCATCAAACTGGTTCTCATCGAAGACCTTGTCCATAGCCTCCTTGTCCAAGATGTCAGCCTCGTAAAACTTGATGTCCTTACCAATCAGTTCAGACACACGCTTCAAAGCCTCAGGCTTAGAATTTGAGAAGTTATCCACTACAACTACGCTGTGACCAGCCTTATCCAACTCGATAATAGTATGGGTGCCGATATAACCGGCACCACCACATAAAAGTATATTCATTTTTTTGATGATTTACAAATTAATATTATTCCACCGTCACACTCTTTGCCAGATTTCTCGGCATATCCACATCCAGTCCCTTATCCACAGCTACATAATAAGCGAGCAGCTGCAGCGGAACCACGCTCAGCAGCGGAACCAGCGCATTCAGTGTTCTTGGAATCTCCAGTACATTATCCGCTATCTTCTTCACCTGCTGGTCACCCTCCGTCACTACGGCAAGGATGCGGCCGTTTCTTGACTTCACCTCCTGCATGTTCGAGATAATCTTCTCATATAGCTGATGATGGGTTGCGAGGAATACAATCGGCATATCCTGATCCACCAGGGCGATAGGACCATGCTTCATCTCGGCAGCAGGATAACCCTCCGCATGGATATAGCTGATTTCCTTCAGCTTCAACGCACCCTCCATTGCCACAGGATAGTTCACGCCACGACCCAGGTACAGGAAGTTGTGCGCATAGGTAAACATTCTCGAAATATCCTTAATCATCGGAGCCTGCTCCAATACCTTCTCCATCTTCTGCGGAATTTCAGCCAGTTCCTCAATCATCTGATAGTAATCAGCATTGTTCAAGGTTCCCTGCTCATGACCCAATGCCAGGGCAAGAAGCGTAAGAACCGTTACCTGACCGGTGAATGCCTTCGTACTTGCCACACCAATCTCCGGACCCACATGGATATAGATACCCGTATCCGTTTCACGGGCGATGGAAGACCCCACGCCGTTCACGATACCGAAAATCAGCGCACCCTTCTCCTTCGCCAGCTTAATCGCAGCCAAGGTATCAGCCGTCTCACCACTCTGACTGATTGCAATCACCACATCCTCCGGCTCAATCACAGGGTCGCCATAGCGGAACTCACTGGCATACGCTACCTCCACTCTCTTGCGGCACATCTTCTCAATCAGCTGCTTACCGATCAGTCCGGCATGCCAACTGGTACCACACGCCACGATGATGATATGCTTCGCCTGAACCAGTCGGTCACGATAATCACGAAGCGCAGAAAGAACGATGCGGTTGTTCTCAGGATGTTCCTTGTCAGCAAAGAGGCGACCACTCATACAATCCTTCAGACAGTTAGGCTGGTCATAAATCTCCTTCAGCATAAAGTGATCAAAACCACCCTTGCTCAGTTTGCTGATGTCCAGATCCACGGTCTTGATATCGTAATGACATGCCGAATGCTCCAGGTTGATGATATTCAACTCCTCACCTACCCTGATGTCGGCAATCTGACCATCTTCCAAATACACCACTTTATCCGTATGCTCCACGATAGGCGTAGCATCACTGGCGATATAGAAGTTCAGATTATCCTTACCCACGCCAACTACCAGCGGACTAGACTGGCGTGCTGCTACCAGATGGCTAGGGTTATTCTTCTCGACAACAGCAATGGCATACGCACCGATGGCATCGTTCAAAGCCTGGCAAACGGCAGAAACCAAGTCCTTGCCATTCTGCTGGTAGTAGAAATCAATCAGCTGCACCAGCACCTCAGTATCAGTAGTACTCTTGAACTCATAGCCCTTCTCAATAAGCTGTTCCTTCAAAACCTGATAGTTCTCGATGATGCCATTATGCACCAGCGCCAAGTCACCACTCATGCTCACATGAGGATGCGCATTGGTAGCAGAAGGCTCTCCATGGGTAGCCCAGCGGGTATGGGCGATACCCATATGACCACTGCAATCCTTCTCGGCAGCCATCGCCTCCAGGTTACTCACCTTACCCTTTGTCTTATACACATTCAGTTGATCCTGACTGTTAATCAATGCCACGCCGGCGCTATCATATCCACGATACTCCAGTTTCTTCAAGCCCTCGATGAGGACAGGATAGGCATCATTCTGACCAATATATCCAACTATTCCACACATAAATTGATTATTCCCTTTTTAAATTTGTTATTTTTTTACTTGTTTCTTCCAGTCCAGGAATCTCATGATGAGCAGAATCTGTTCCTCCCACTTATCACTCAATCTCATCGCCTCCTCCTTGCTATAGGCAGGATGACTCTTGGTGAAACCAGAAAATATTTCATCGATACAAATACTCCCCTCCGTTTCGTGAAGGGTATTTACCAAATCGAACATCCGTGCCTCATCACTGGGATGAAACGACTCCGGATGTTCAGACAACCAAAGGTTGAACTTACTTTTGCTCTCTTTGTTCATAAATTAAATGTTGATTTTTGCCTACAAGGTTACCCGAAGCATATCTATAAATAGCTTAGAATCATGGCAATGATAACCGAATACATTAGCCCTTCTGATAAACTATGTTCAACTGGCTGATATATTGCTGAGGTGAAAACTTACTAAAGATAGTTTCTCGTGCATTGACGCTCAATTTATTCAAGACGTTTCTACCAGAATTAATTTTAGTGATAGCATCCACAATACTATCAGTATCCTTAACTTTGATAAATAGTCCATTATTACCATCAACAACAACTTCCGGAATAGATCCTACAGGTGTTATTACCGGCACAACACCATAACTCATACATTCAAGTAATGACATCGGCAAACCTTCAAAATAAGTAGGCATTACCAAAACATCAAGGCTTCGCAAAAAATCACACTTACTTTTTCCGGAAACTAAACCTACATAAGAAAAATTGTCACCTAAAGTTTGTTTAAATCTAGGTAAAAACTCTCCTTCTGTTTGTTCTTTTCCAGCAAGAATTAACTTAAATGGGATTCCAGCTTCTTTTAATTTCATGCAACCAACCAACAGTTCTGTCATTCCCTTATTAGGCTCTATGCGACCAAGATAACCTAAGTTCAATGCCTTTTCTGATTTTAAGTTTTGCTCTTTGGCATAAAGCTCAGCATCTTTTAAATCTACACAGTTAGGAAGACTATAAACATTTTTAGCATGAAAACGTTCTTTCAAGATTTTTACCTCACTATCACTCAAGACAATAAAAGGAATATTCCATGAAAACACCTTCGATAAAATTCCTTTTAAAATAGCCGGAATCTTAGGAGAAGTTAAGAATAATCCTCCATGAACATGAACTACCAGCTTATGTTTTTTATGCAAGGCATAATACATAAATGGTACATCACGTATGATTGATTTTGCATCAAGTGGGAAATTATAGTGTATAAGCGCATCAGAATGTGCATTAATAAATTTTGTCCATTTAAAAAATGATCCAATTAATTTCGTAATTCGATGCCAACCACCTTTTTCTTTATCCTTTTTTCCTAATTCGAAATGAAGATATTTACAATTAGGATTATTATCTATAATAAACCTAACAACACTTGATACACCACTCACATTCTGCATTGGATCTAATGATGGTGACGTAATAATTATCTTTTGCATAAACAGCTTACTAAGTTATATAAACGAAATATCATTTTTCAAAGCATTCTTCAAAAAATCCCAAGATTTTATTCGCTCTTCTTTTAATATCGCATGAACTCTTTCATAATCTATAGTCCGATTTACAATTATTTCTAATTCTTTAGGATTATAATTGTCTACGTATCTATCCGAAAGTCCTACCAATTCTAACAGATTTTTTAATCTGCTATTTTTACCATTTGGTGTAGCAAAAACAACAAATGGAGTTTTATACAGAAGACTAAAAACTAAACCATGAAAAGAATCTGTTATCACAAATCTAGCTCCAGCCAACTTTTTAATCCAATTTTCAACATCAGGAGGATAAGAATATCTAAATCCAGGAATTGGATACACATTAGTTATGGTTCTCAATGGAGCATTTATTTGCTTTGATATAAATTTTGCAGTCTGCTTAAATTCTGCTCTTCGATTAAACTGATAGCATATTATATCTGTTCTCTCAGGTATCGCATCAACAATTTCTGGATATGATTCGTGTAGCATAGTAGGATCTAAAACCAATTGCGATTGTATATCAAATTCGTTTGCCAGCAATTTTTGTCCAGCTTTTTCTCTAACAGAAATGAAATCAAATTGCAAAAGGGCCTGTTTTACCTTATCTTTGATTTGAGCATACTCTTTTGGCCATTTTTCTAGACCTAAGCTTGAAGCATAAGAACCCCGAAGACATTCTTTCGAACCAAAATCCAAAAAATACGCCAAACACTTGTCTTTGCTTATAAAAGGGTTCCACACTTGATCACTTCCTACCAATAAACAATCATAATTCAGTTCTGCCTTTTTCAGTTCTTCATATGAATGATACAATTCAGTCTGCTCAGGATAATGCTCATTCATAAATCTGACCAAAGTTTTATCCTTATATAATGAAAAAACATGCTTTATACCATGCTTTTCTTCTTGTCTAAGATTGATTATCTTAACTTCATGACCAAGTTCTTTTAAAGCACGGCAGGTTGCATAGCACTGCATTATCGCACCATAATTCACGGAAAAATGATATGTTATAAGTCCAATTTTCATAACTCATTACAATAATTTAATACGAATTTTAGTCAATAATTTATATATCATCCAAAGACTAAAGACCTTTACGTCATTGGCATAAATATGTTTCAACGTTTTAGAAGATAATACTCTAAACAATTTCGACATTTTTTTTCTTTCAAATAATTGTCCTTTTTTACATATACCATTAACTATTCTATGATTATATTTAATCGCATTTTCTTTATCAGTAATTCCAACATGAAGGAATTTAGACATTTGATCTAATAAATCTACAGATTGTTGATTATGAGCTATTACCAAGGAGATTCCATTGTAATGCTCAGATTCATACAAGTTATCCCCCCATAAATCTCCAATCGTAAAATCTGCCTTACGTGATATACCATTATATTGGCAATTATAACATGAATATCTATTCGTTAATTCTGAGCAAAAACCATCAGTAATAAAGTTTTTTACGTTTGAATAATCATGAACATATCCATTGTCGTCTATTGTCTTCATATTATATTTAAAGCCAGCACTCTTCCATCCACTCTCCTTTGTTCTAAAAGAAAGAATTTTTTGAATTTTATAAGGCTCACTTTCAAAAAACTTATTTATCAATAATTTCGATGGAACCCCACCACAAATTAAATCAACAGTTATCAGACGACCAGAATAAACCTTATGCTTTAAAAATGAAAGAAGACCTGCAATCTGACACCCCGTTCCAGAAAACAAGACAAACTTTTCTTCTTTTAGTAATTTATATGCATGCAAATATGATATTTCTGCATTTGACTGAGTGTATTTTGACCCCTGCAACAATGCAAGATCTTTCTTATCATTAATGCATATATGCTTAATATCACACACTCCAACATTAGCAGCACCAAAAACATAGCCACCTTGCTCCAAGACATATAATGCCATAGCAGAAAAAGCTCCACCAGAGGCACTTCGTTTTCGAATATTGCTATCCAAATTCCAGGCAGCAAAGAACTTTGATTCAAATTTTCCACTATAATCATAATGTGAAACAACAGGACAAACTTTTTCACAATTATGACAAAGAATACACTTTTCAGTATTGCAACGTACAGCTAAATGTCCTTCTTCATCAACATATGAACTTAAAGCATTCTTATTACATGAAGAAATACAAACTAGACAACCTGTACATTCATTCTTATTGGCTAAAACAGGATGATTCATTATATATTGTTTTTACGAACTTAGTAAAAAATAAACTAAAAAGGCCTTCATGTGACATTTAGGTCACTGAAAGATTGAGCTAAAATATAAAATAGCTTACATCAGAATTAATGATAGTAAAACTTTCTTTTATAGTTTATCGAAAAATGCAATATATTCATCAATTATAGCCTGAGAGTTAAAATCAGTATCTTTGATTTTTTTAATTCTATTTCTCATATTTTTATAATTAGCATTGTTAGAATCTAAAATGTCAATCATAACCGCAGTCAAAGCTTCAACATCAGCAGGTTTTATCAGATACCCTGTTTCGCCATCTGTAACATATTCTCTAAAGGCCTCTAAATTGGATGCAATAACCGGACACTCGTAATTTATAGCTACAATAACCGAACCGCTTTGTGCTATATCTTGATAAGGAGTTACAAAATAATGGCTTTCTCCAAACAAATTTGGGATATCATCATTTTCTACTCGTCCTATTCTCAAGTCAAACAATTGCGGATACTTTATGATAGCTTGATATCTTGCCCAATTGTCACACTTGCCAGCAATTATAACTTTAAACAGTATTTTGGTCTTATCAAAAGCATTTTGAGCCGCATTAATAAGTACATCTATTCGTTTATAATCACGAATATTACCAAAAGAAAGAAATGTGATAACCTCAGACTTTTTATTGGTAGAATTTCCATAATCCTTTAGCAAGAATGGAGCCATCAATACTTTTTTATGTGGATGCATCTGAAGCAACAGCTTTCTCTGCGATTCAGAAAAGGTCTGAAAATTTTTAAAAACAGACAGCACATATGAAGCATAAGCCTTTGCAAACCAATAATTAGATGCCCCCTTAGGGGTATTAACATTATGGGCAGCAATTACTACTTTATTTCTATTCAAAATCAAAGCAGACAAAACATGAAAAAACGGAAAGCCAAACATCCCTGCATAAATAATATCATACTTTTTTTTCTTTATGTGCCAAAAAAGTTTAATATCAGAAAGTGCTGTTTTCAATGAACGTTGACGGGAAGTTTGTTCATATAAATTTATCGCCAAATTATCCGTTCCATTTAGATTGTACAGTTCTTTATCATATGGAACATTATCCTTATATAAAATAAACCAATCTATATGATAATATTTACATAATAATGGAACTATATAATAGTCTGTATCCATATAAGCACTTGGGGTTATCCATGCAATTTTTTTCATTTCAATAGCCTTTTTATACAATTCAACAATCCATTTTCCGTATTCTCACTAATTCTAACACTTTTCTTAACTCCAGCATTCTCGCCAGCTTCCACATCACGATGGCTATCACCAAGCATATAGGATTCAGACAAATCAATGTTGAAGTCTTTAGCAGCCTGCAACAAGAGTCCCGGCTTCGGCTTGCGACAATCGCAGTTGCACTTATATTCAGGACGTTCCCCCTCAAAGCCCTTATCGGTATGATGAGGACAAACATAGATGGCATCTACGAAAGCACCAACCTTACCAAGTTCTGTTTCCATCTTATCATGAATGGTCTGCAACTCCTCAAAGGTACAATCTCCACGGGCAATAACAGGTTGGTTGGTTACAACAATAGCAAGATAACCACTCTTGTTGATAGCCTTGATAGCTTCTGCTGCACCTTCAATCAACTCGAATTGCTCAGGCTTGGTTACAAAACCGACCATCTTGTTGATGGTACCATCTCTATCCAAGAAGATAGCCTTCTGCTTGTTCTTTAAGTTGCGGGCATGAACCTTACCGCTTTCGATATCCTTTTCTGTTTCATAGAATCTATCTGGAGTACCCATATCCTTGATATACTCTGGAGTATCGTAGGCGAAAATTTTACCACTTGGGATATTTGGCTTTAAGACATCACGATCAAGGTCTATCTTATCCGGAGTCTCAGGATGACGAGGAACAAAGTTTTTCATCGTCTCCTTCAAGAGTTCTGGAGAAATCAACTCAATACCTGCATTCACACGGTTCTTGTAATAAGTACGCTCATCTTCCTTTGCCATCCAGCGGATTACTCGATGTGTATCCTCTGGCATACCACCAACAGTCTTAGGCGCATCAATCTCTGTTACCAACAAAGAACTGTCGTATGGATGTCCGTTTGGATGAGCCACCAAACTTGCCCATGCCTTATGTTCCTTATGGAACGCAATGAAGCGATTGAAATCCACATCAATGATTACATCACCACAAAGAAGCAAGAAGTCCTCTGTCAACTGTGGCATCTTAAACAAGGCACCGGCAGTACCTAAAGGATGGTCTTCAACAAAATACTCAATATTGACACCAAACTTACTGCCATCACCGAAATACTCCTTGATTTTGTCACCAAGATATCCAATAACGAGGATGATGTCTGTCAAACCACAAGCCTTCAAGTTATCAATCTGATGCTCCAAGATTGGCTTGCCACATATATTAATCATAGGCTTAGGCACATCGCTTCTCACAGAAGCGATTCTTGTACCCTTGCCACCTGCCATAATTACTACTTTCATTTATAACAATGTTAAGTGTTGAATGTTTAATGTTAACTTTTTACTGATTACCAAAGAATTTTTCTTCCAACATCAAGCACAGGCAATGATATACAGGAAGATGAAGTTCCTGAATCTTATACGTCTCTGTCTCAGGAACATGGATACAAACATCTGCAAATGTTTCCAACTTGTTTTCGTTCTGACCAGTCAGACCAATCACCTTTAAGCCCTTAGACTTTGCTGCTACTGCTGCATAAAGAACATTTTTACTGTTACCTGAAGTTGAGATACCCAAGAAGACATCACCAGCTCTACCCAAGCCATTCACCTGTTGAGCAAAGATCAAGACAGGAACAGCATCATTCATAAATGCAGTAGTCAAAGAAGGCTCTCCTACCAAAGAGATGGCAGGAAGCGAACCTTGAAGGTGATCAGCCAACACAGTACCCATCTCTGCATCAATCTGCATGAGTCTGTCAATCTGAGCTGCATAAATCTTACGCTTCAACTTAAACTCCTTCATCAACTCACCAACAATATGCTCAGAATCTGATGCAGAACCGCCATTACCAGCAACCAACAACTTGCGACCAGCCGAATAAGCTTCCTCCAGGATTTGGTAAGCCTTCAAAATATCCTCTTGGCAACTCTCCAACTGTGGATATCGTTGTACCAAAGTTTCAATATGATTGTTCATATATGAATTCTTCAATTAAACATTCAACATTTAACACTCAACATTCGAACATCGTCTGTTGGATAAATCTTCCATCCATGTGCACCACCATCAGAGAACTGGAATGGCATCACAAAACCATTAAGTTTCTTCAAAGCCTCTTCCACTTCCTTTTTACGGGTAGGTTCTACCACGAACATGATGAAACCACCACCTCCGGCACCAGATACTTTACCTGCCTTAGCACCAGCAGCCATCGCAACATCCATTGCCTCCTGAATCATAGGATTGGTAATGTTATTCGCCATCTTCTTCTTATTCTCCCAACCGTCACGAAGAATATCAGCAAATCCATCTATATCACCCTTCAAGATGGCAAGTTTCATATCCTTGGCACTCTGCTTAATCTTATGCATAGCTTCCACAGCATCATTATTACCATGAGAAGTATTCTTCTTTTGCTCCTCAATAATAGCTGCACTACTACGGCTCTTACCTGTAAAGTAAAGAAGCATACTTGCCTCCAACTCATCGATAATCCATCGTTTAATCTTCAAAGGATTTACGATTACGATATCGTTCTGTAAGAACTCCATGTAGTTAAAACCACCGAATGCAGCTGCATACTGATCCTGCTTACCACCAGACAATCCCAGGTCCTTACGCTCTATCTCATAAGCAAGTCGGGAAATCTCATAATCACCCAATGGCAACCCAAGCCATTCTACAAATGCCTTTAAGATACAAACCACCATAGTAGATGATGTACCCAATCCGGAACCTGCAGGAGCGTCATTATATGTAGTAATCTTGAACGATTTAGCACCTACACAAAAATCCTTTACCACTCGATTATACACACCCTTAATGAGACTTGCCTCACCATCAATCTCCAAACTTTCTGCCATCGGATAACTCTTGTTGCAATGCGCATCAAACGCATTGATAGTTATCTGATTATCTTCAGTTTCTTCGATTGTACAATATGCATACAAATTAATTGTAGCATTTAATATTAAACCTCCATAGATGTCGCTGTATGGCGAAACATCGGAACCACCTCCTGCCAAGCCTAGGCGAAGAGGTGCTTTACTACGAATAATCATACTGCTTACTTTATTTTACTTCATCAACTGCTTTACGCAATACTTCGATAAAACCTCTACCATAAGTCAAATCAGGCTCCATCATATTTCCTTCCCCCCATTCATTCCAAGACTTCAAGAAAATCAACTGTTCCTGTTCCGGCTTATTCTTAACTGCATCTAAAGCATGCTTTGCATTTTCATAAAAATACTCTGGTTTTACATTGACGAAGAACGTGCCATTCCATCCACTTCTCGGTGTATGATCCCATTGAGGTATAATGCAAGGGATAACATCTTTTTCCTTATCTTGCTCCGTTACCAAGAATGGCAAATACTTCTTATAATCTGTCATAAATGGAGGACGATGTGTAATAAAGCCTTTTACATTCAGCCACACACGTTGGATACCACGACCAGCACGACCCATTTTTTTAAGTGCATTACTCGTAATACCACCTAATCTCTGATAGCTAACAGCATTGAAACCTTTGGCTAACATAGCCTCCTTAGTTATACTAGGATGAGGGATATTAGCTACTAAATACAAATCAGGGAATCCTGCTTCTTTCGTCCATTTACGGAAATTATCCAGATACTCTTGTGGAACATCCTTAGGAGCAAAAATATAAAGCAGAGGAGCACCATTCACCTTGATATATCTTTTATCCTTAAATGCCTTTAACAAGAAAGCAAAATGCATCATCTCATCCTCCATGCCTGGATAAGTTTGTTCTATCAATAACTTATTGGTAGAAGTTCCATCACTATTCCAGTTTTTTGCATACCAACTATGGTTAGCCCAACCTAAACAGAATGGGAAATCTGGTTTACCAGACTCCAATACTTCATCGAAAATATCTGCAATCAATCGCTTGCCATTACCGAACCAATAATGCCAATAGCAAAAGCCTTCCACTCCAGCCTCTCTTGCCATCTGCGCCTGCTGTTCACGAACGATAGGCAAACGAAGGTCATAATACCCCAACTCTGTAGGAACACGAGGCTGATTGTGTCCCTTAAATAAAGGCTTAGCCTTACCTACATTTGTCCACTCTGTAAAACCCTTTCCCCACCATTCATCATTTTCCTTAAATGGATGAAACTGAGGAAGATAAAATGCAATAATTCTTGGTTTCATATTTTTTTCTATTTTAATTTCAAACTAAAATTTACCATATTCATTATGGCATATCACTCTCATCAACCTATGCTCATTTTTATATTTCAACATATCAAAACTACTCATCCCTTCTTTCACTATAGTAGCAAGAGAGAGGATGTTACCATCTATTGATATATTCTCATCATCAGCTTTTTTCTTCAACATCCAAACCCAGATGCCAACGGCATAGGAAATGGCTGGTATCACTGTAAGCACAAACTTTCTGGCATTCTCCAGATGATGATTAGATTTTGAAGGTTGCATCGCATCTGAAATCTCACATAAAGGCTTGCCTTCCATATACATATTTGTCATCTCCTTCAATTTACCAATCATAGTTGAATCTAATGAAGAATCTAAAGATTCTATTTTCAAAATATTCCCTATTCGTCCCAATGCCGAAGAATTAGATAACAGAGAATCCAATATTCCAATATGGCCAGATAAGAAATCAAAGAAGAGAGCAATAAGATCAATAGGACTTTTATCCATGACATCTGAAATTTCCAAATCCTCCACCCATCTTTGAAGAACTAACAGTTTGTCTACATTGACTCCAAACTTGACAGACATATCCTCCAAAAACTCATCATGCGTTTCCGTCTTAGAAATGCTTACCAGCTTGGTGGCACTCTCATCAAAGTTCTCCTTACCATTCTTCTTGCAAATAAAAGCTGCCAAAGAACGAGACAACATTATCTTAGCCCTACCCTCATCAGAACCTAATCTATACAACAGGATTTCCTCACCGATAGATACTATTTTGGATGTAGTTAGCAACTCAGTTACAAAGTGTTCAATCGGATCCTTAACCACAAAACACTGGTCACCTCGAGAAAAGACTTCTTTTTGAATTTCAAACCATTCTTTATCGATAGTATTATCCTTATAACCTAATACATGATTGGGAACCAAGATAACTGCCCCATAAGAATTAAGACCAGCTCTGCCCGCTCTACCTGCAGCATTCAAGATTTCATGAGCTTCTACGTTTGCCCTTTCTCCTTGTTGGGCATCGTACCTATCATGCCCAGCTATAATAACAATATCTGCTGGCAAGTTAACCCCTTGCGCCAATGTTGGAGTTGCTACAATAACATTCGAACTTCTCCGATAACTGTCTTCCATCAAATGTCGTTCCTCTGGCAGCAATAAGCCATGATGAACCACACAAGATGACCCTCTCACCAAATAAGAATAATCTATGTTTCCTAACTCATCCGCTATCTGCCCCACAAGTTCACGCCCCTCATTGTCCAAAATTTCATCTGTCCCATGAATTCCTAAAATCTCATTGATGTTTTTCTGTACAGACACAGCATTTCTTGGAGTATCAACAAAGACCATGACACGTAAACCACTTTGGGCAAAAGACGAAGCTATCTCCGATGCCACATGAAAACGGTTGGCTGTTAGTTGCAACTTGTTACCTAAAGCTAATCGAACCTTATGGTTGAGTAGTCTTACCTTATAATAATTATTGACGTTTCGATCATCCCAAATACTTTTCAGGCTAAACAAGCAAAAAGGAGACGCATTCATTTTTTCTGCAAGCCTCGGCCTCTTCAAGTCATGAGGATTTGCTCTTGCCTCATTTCTTAACTGCTCAATCTCTTCTGCATCATACAGAAGGCAACCTTGCAACTGTCTTGTAGGCTTCCAATGATCATCAAAGAGCAGGCACTCACGATGGGTAATATTCCGCAACCAATCAGCTATTTCCTCACCATTCTTCACCATGGCAGAAAGAAGGACGAAGTCTATACCAGGCAACTTATCGAAAATCTCCAACATCGTAAACATAGCTGTAAGACTTCGGGTATTGTCATCTGTATTTACTTCTCCCATCAGATGGAACTCATCAAAAACGACCAAGCCTACATCTGCCAACTTATCAAAGTTTCCATTCAGTAAAGTAAGACACCGCTCTGGTGTCATTACCATTACATGTTCAGACTGATCATCAAAAAAATCCGAGAATTCACCACCAGCAAACACAGTATCCCTGGCTTTTTCACCAAACAAGCGAGAAAGTTCCCAACGTGTTTGTTCCTCCAAAGCGTGAGTTGGAACCAATACTACGGCATCTCTTCCAGAGAACAAAGCTGCCGCTATCTTCAACTGCACTACGGTGGATTTTCCTGCTCCAGTAGGATAGGTGAAAACCGAAGACACGCCATTATCCAAGAAATTAAGACGCACAGCCTCCTCATGATTTCGCCATAAGAAAGGTCTACCTTCCTTAGATCGCCTCTTCAAGAATCCACGCCACAGTTCATCATCTACGCCGTTAGGAACAGGAATTCTGACAAGAGCCGTTTCCTTCAATTGATAAGCTGCCATTTCTAAAAGATGAGCTATCTTGCTAATACCCACATAAGTGTCTCTCTGCTTAAAAGTATCCAATTGGAAAGAAGACAAATCTTTCACCTGATATATCTTCTCCACATTCAATTCATCAACTTCTCCTAAGAAATAATCAGCAATATCTTTTACCGCCAAACTCAACTGGTAAATCAATAGCTGTATGGCATATTCTTGATAGTCATCCGCAAATTCAGGCAGAAGCAAGGCGAAGTCCTTTATCTCATTCAACTTTCCTTGTGATAACTTTTTAATCATTGACACCAATTGTCCTTGACATGTATCATCCGTCCTTACAATTCGACTTACCTCCACAGCATCTGTCACATCATTAGCTATCAAAAACAGCAACATGGTACAGACATTGGATGAGACATAATCCATAGAAACCACTCCTTCAGCATTCTTTTGCTGAAAAAGCATGCTTTTCAATGAATAAGCCGTTGCGGTGACAAAAGCCAAAGACTCCAATTTTTCTTCGTATAGAGGCTGAGTCATAAGAGATTCGAGACCTAAAATCAAAGAATTAAGAGTCTTGGTGCATTGCTTCTCATCAATCTCAAAAAGTTCTAATCGCCCATGTTCCAATTGAGATTTGGCAGACACGACATGAGCATAAACTGTAGATAAGAACTGTGGCAATCTATCCACATCTATATGCTCAAATTTGGGAATATCTCGTATGAGCTGTTCAGTTATAGGATCATACATAATCTATAGAGCTTCTATTTTTTCAATTATCTTTTCAGAAAAAGAATCCATCCATGTTCTCAGATTCTCTATATAGGTAGAGCTACTGGTGCGTCTATCCACATTCTTTCCTTTCACATGCTCATCATAATCTGCATAAAGTTTGGTTATTTTTTCTTCAGAACCATTGTGAGCCTCATCACGTGTAATAGATATGCGATAACACCAAAGATTAGAGTCGCTCACCTCATTCTGCAAATTCATATAATTACCAGGAATTTGATATAACAACGTTATAGCATAATCAGAGATGGTTGTCATTTCAGAATAATCCTCATACTTATCAAATTCAGGAAAGACCTGTTCTCTTATCAGCTTTCTTGGATTTGTTGTACATTTATCTTCCGTTATGATAATTTTCTCCAAATGATTATCCTTCAGCACAATGGCAAATCCATCTACACCATGTTGAGCAGGATGTTGGTGAGGTACATACTGGCGGAAAGTTTCTCCTCGATGCTCCAAATAGACGATAATCCATGAAATCATCTGGAATATCCAACCGTCCCTTTTCTCTTGTGTAGTTGTTGATTTTTTAAGATAACCAATATTTACAGCCTTATGCTTTTCATGAAAAGTTGCAGCTAATTGATCATTCAAGGCATCAAGCACTTGCCCTACATGATTACTCTGCCCCATAATCAGTTCTGCCACAAGCTGCGCCAAAGCATCTTCGTCTTGAATCTCAAAACTCCGCTCCTTACAAACAGGAGAAAGGTCTATATCGGTGAATTTAAATAAATCTGGCATGGTATGACTTTTTATGAATCTTTACATGTTTTTAGTCTAGCAAATATTCTTTTCGTTTATAAAAAGTCCACTTTACAATTTTCCCTCTAAGTGTTTTTGATAAACTTTATAGACTTGCTTAGCTGACTTTTCAGCAGAAAAAATAGATAAAACTCTATCACTCAGTTGACGCAGCTTATGTTCTGAAATTCTATTTTTTATCGCCTCTTTCATATAATCTGATATTTCAGATTCTGTATTATATGGATAAACAATTTTCGATTCGCTATCATTCAGAGAAATAACCTTATCCATCTGCTCTTTGGTTCCTGCAGTATTATGACCTATCACAGGGCAACCATTATATAAAGCCTCAGAAGTAATAAATCCAAAAGCCTCAAATCTTGATGGAACTATAATAGCTATAGCATGTTGCATTAGTGTATAAACATCACGTTGATAGCCTAAAAACAAGACTTTATTACTTATCCCTAAATCAGAAATCAACTTCTTAAGATATCTCGAATATTCTACACTTCCTATACCTGCTATTTTAAGACAATATTCTGGATTATACTCAGAAATCTCCGCAAAAGCCCGTATTGCATAATGCACACCTTTTGTTTCTTCTAATCTACCAACATACAGAAAATATTTATCTTTATTTTCAAATAAATCAATTGGTCTCTTTGTATCTAAAGGTCCATCATATATTACATTGCTATTTATAGGATTTTTATAAAAATTCCTTATTCCTTCAGAAATGAAGATTGTATATGTATCAGGAGCATTAAATTTCTTCTGTAACAATCTTTTCGTAGGAAATTGATGATAACCATGATCGAGCGACCCATACTCTCTCACATGCCAAAAATGCGGCACCCCCAAATCTTTTGCAAGACTATAGCCAAGTGTGGTTGTTGAAAGATTTGAATGAATTGCATCTACTTTTAATTCTTCAACGTTTTTAAGTAGTCGTTTATATTCTCTATGATAAATCCCCATAACCTCCCTACGAGACCATCCTAAGAAATCCCTAAGTGTTTTCCACCTTGGCCACATCCCAGAACAAAAGACATCATACCCATAAATATAAAAGTATCCCAATTCTTTCAATTTATCAGTAAAAGTACCTTCCACAGATACATAGAAAATTGGCTCTACCCCATACTTTTCCAAATAGGGAACAATATTCAATATTGCCTTATTATCTCCAAACATTCCGTTTGTAGGACAAATATACAAGATTTTCATTTTGACGATTTTTTAAATTCTATTTTTTTCAAATTATCGGAATTAAAGAAGCTCATAATGCCCACCCATAATAACCAATATCCAGAAAACCACATCACACGATGACCTCTTGCAAAAGTCAAAAGATACAATATCATAGGCAATGCACAGAACACTTTTTTCTTATATGGACTAAAGACCAACCAAACACAAAGAAGGAAAAAAACAAAGCACACTAGTCCATTTACATAAAAATAGACTTTCCATCCAACATTTGCCAAATTCATAGACTTTACCATTCCCTTGGGAGCTCCAAAATACACATGAGAATCTCCTCTTTTTATAAAGTCTTCAAAATCATCATCGAAAGTTTTACCTGTACGATTATACCCAGCAATATTTCCATCTTCGATTTCCAATCTTGCTAAAATCAACTCATTAACCGGATTATCACCATTATTGTAATCTTTAAAAAATACTTGGCCACCATATAATAATACTATAAGACAGAGTAGATATGGGATTCCTTTGGCCGACTTACACAAACTGAAACCTCCCCACATAAGAAAGAACATAACAAATCCCGAAAGGGAAAATGTGAAGAAAAGTGCCACTGAATATATTTGCACTGCTCGCTTATGAAAATCAAACTTATGATATAGGAGTAAAAATACTAAAATAATAGCCGAATATCCTGGTTCATAGAAAATTGACGAAAAACGAGGAAATATGTTGATAACTGCATCTTGCACACAAAAGAGAAATAAGTAGTAATTTTCAAAATGATAATATGATTCCTCACTAATAATCCAGTCAAAATCATGATGAGGCAATGGTACATGCAATAAGTATAATATCCACCATACTACAGATACAGCCGTAATTGGAAGCATAATTTTATCAAACCATTCAAGCAACTTACATCTATTTTTCTCATTCAATAATACAATTACATATAAAGCTGTCATATCAAAAACAGCTCCAATAACTCCTCCAAAGTCATGAAGTCCCCTTTCGTACCCAAAAACAACAAAAGACAAAACTATGAATATTATCTTCTCATTTGTAAAAGAGAACAATTTAGTATTACTAAGTGACAACAATATCAGCAAAGGTGCCACATAGAATGACCAAGATACAGAACCTCCAACAAACATCCAAGCCTTAAAATTGTAAAATACCAAAAAAAGGACTAAAATGTATAATAACTTATATGAATTTTTCATTTCAATTCTGATATTAATATGTTTATAGATTCCTTACGCATTTTATATAAATAAGGACTTATCTCAGAATAATCAATCGGCAAAATTTCATCTGCAATTGCATCATCATCACAGTATCTTGAAAGAAGCTTGAATTCACCCAAGATTTCCTTGATTCTATCATTGTCTTGGCTATTAAATCCAGCCTCTCGTTTTGTAAACGTGAAGAAAGGAACTTCAAAATTTATGGAAAAAATACTCCCATGAAAAGAATCTGTCACCAAACAAGAACAACCTGCAACCAAAGTTAAAAATTCCCTTGGTCCCACATTTGTCAGCAAATTCTGTTTGTCTGAATAGAATGGTCTTGTATAAATATAATATACTGGTACATTTACATTCCGCCCTAGCTTATCAGCAAAATCTGATATGCATTTTTTCTCACCAAGAATATAGCATAATATATATTTCTTTGGCATTTTACAAACAGGAGTCGCAATCGACAACCACTCTTCTTTGGTTAAAAGCAATGTTGGATCCAAAACATGAAACACTTCCTTACCAAGAATTTTACTTAAAGTTTTACAATTATGATGCTCCCTGCAAGAAAGAATTTGAAATGAAGCCAACTTTTCTTTCAATAATAATTGGAAATCGGTTGGAATATTTAATGTTCCCATACTAGGCGCATAGGCAAATTTCTTTTTATCATCATTTACAAATCCCAATAAGAATGGAGAATTTTCCTTAATTATATGCGGACTCCATGTCTGGTCACTTCCAACAATAAATCGTTCATAAACGTTGGAACAAGTATCGATGTTACGTGGATCATACTTAATGCTGATTGGTATATACTCATCTATAAAAGACTGGCATAAAGTCTCTATTGATTTGAAAGACTTATTATGCCAAAAAGAAAAGTCATCTATACCTTTTTTATTCTTTTGACCAAACTTTCTAACTAATTTACGTTTAATATCACCTAAAAACTTTCTTACTCCAGAACTTTCGACAGTGGCATGATAATCAATATATTCTGCAGCACATCCCAAATCTTTGATTTTTCTCACTAAAGCATAATCTTGAAGCAACGTACCATAATTGCAAGAAGATATAAAAGACAATAATCCTACTTTTTTATACATATTCTACTCAAATAGTAATTTGATTTATAATCTAAAGGTGCTATTATTTTTCTAAAACCTATAAACAAGGTTGCCATATGAAACTTATGAAACCAATGCAATATATTTTTATACTGCCTATCTCGTTTTAGAACAGTCTCTGCAACAAAAGCGAAATTGCCAGTTTTATAGTATCTTAGAAAATAATTTCTAAATAGGTTTCTTACAGTTCTATGTTTTGTGGCACCGTTTCCTTGAATTAACTCATTCACTTGTCGTTCTTCATAAACAAAAGAACTTTTGCATTTACGGAAAAAATCATTTCCCTTACCTGTATTTATCAAGATACCAGAAACACCGTTATGCTTATTAAAACATGAGTTTTGAAGTTCACCTAACCCCCAAAAATCACATATTGTTAAATCAGCGATTCTTTTAGGTTGAGCATACTTGCAACTATAGCATGATTCTCTCAATGTGACACTACTCTCAAAAGACTTAATAAAAACATCATTATCATTCTGGTAGACATTAATACCATCTTCAAATATGCCAATAGAATAAACAATACCTTTATCTTTACTTTTTTTTCTGAAAGTAACGCTAACATGTTCTAAATCCGCACTTGTAATAGTAGTTACTGCATCTTTTAACAACCCCAAAGAAGATACACCATGACAAACCAATTCTACTGTTATCAGATTGTCATATTTACGTTTCAAATATCTCATTAATCCCCCTACCTGACAAGGAGTTCCTGTAAAAAGTACCATTTTCCCAGAAAGTAGATCTTTCTTTACAGACTGATAAATATATCCTATACTGCTTTGGACATATTTGCTACCTTGTGTTTGTTCTATTTCATTAATATTTGAAATTCGCTTGTGATACACTTTAGTAACATTAGGCATCACGACAGCATAAGCCACACCACCATTAGCGATAATCTCTCGCACAAGAACAGCAGAGGCGCCGCCACTAGCACTTTTCAAGTGGAGATCAGAATCTTTGGCATATAAGGCGAAACAATTCTTAGGCTCGTTAAAATCCGCTAAAGGATTCAACACCTGGCAACTCTTTGAACAAGCTCCACAATTTACGCACTTTTCATTATTTATAACAGGTATGTCAAAATGCAAGGAATCAGAATATAATTCAATTGCTTGGTGCATACAAGAATTCAGACATGCAAGACATCCATTACATTTATCTGGAGAACATATAAATTTAAACTTTTCCATTCTTTATCGCTTCCTTTAAATAAGCTTTAGATGCTTCTATCTTTTCTGACAATAAAGGTGACAGTTTTCTATAATCTATCATAGATTTTAATGATAGATTATGCAAATCACATTCATTTATACACCTATCTTTGATATTCAAAGATTCTAACAAACATAGCAATCTTGTTGCACGTTTTTTAGAGGTTTCCGTATCTATTATTATAGAATAAAAACTCTTTCTAAATATCAAAGAAAAAGCTGTTGCATGAAAGGAATCTGTTATTACCAAATCTGAAGAAAAGATGTAACCTAACCATTCAGAGACATCACACGCAGAAACACAATGAAAATTCTTGTATTTTTTGTTTGAAACAACCTGATAATTATTATTCCTGGCCAATGTGTACACTTGCTCTAACACATTAGAAGAATGATAAAGCATAAATACAAAAACATTTTTGTGCTTACCCTTTTTAAACTTTGCTAATTCATACCAATCTTTCTGAGGAAGAAGGAACGTTGGATCCAAAACTAAATGAGCTTTTATCCCCATATGTTGCAGTATTTCAACAGCACTTTCCTCCCTAACCCCCACAAACTTATATGTTTCCAACCATCCTTTTATGGCTTTAGCATATTTGTCAGAAATATTACCTACACCAAAACTGGAAGCATATGAAACTTTACATCCATCCTTTACAAAATCTAAAAAATATGGAGCCAATTCAAAATTCATATTAGGATTCCAAATTTGATCACTCCCAGAAACATAGACATCATAAGAAGGAGGGTTAGAATATAAAGAATCCACAGAATAGAATGCTTTTGAATACTTGGCTAATTTTGCAAATTCTAACATTCGTTTGAAAAAACGTTTTCTCTTAATCGCTCTCATCCAAGTTCTTGGGTCCATCAAGGAAAAATGCACTTTATTTGCAAGATGCTTTTTGTCAAATTTATAAGTATGAGTCGAAAGTTTATTTGTAGAATCTACATATCCGATTTGAGCAGGTCTGTATAAATCTATGATCTCTACGTCATGTCCCAAATTAGACAAATATTTCCAAAGTGCATAAGATTGAAGATTTCCTCCATAACTGGAAGGAGACTTTTGTATTGTTACTATCCCGATTTTCATTTTTTATGTATTTTATTTAGAACGAGTTGCTTCAACATCACACGCTCATCACGATTAATACCCAACAGATATATCACTATCATCATAAAACATACACTAAGAGCAGAAAACAAGAAGAATCCACCAACAGTATCAAACATAAAATGTGTATACAAGAATCCTAAAGCGCCAAAAACAACCAATGACACCAAGATGATTGTCGCCAATACATCTTTTAAGTATTTAGTCATTGAAATTCCATTCAATTTTTTAGCGAAATACATTCTAATAAAATGAGCTAATACAGCAAGAACTATCATAACATACATTGTTGATTCTGCTGAAGCCCCCATATTTAATACAATATAAGAAATAGGTAAATTAAGAAGCAACATTCCTCCTGTCCAAACTTGAAACCCTCTGATTTTTCCAGTTGCTGTAATAGACGTATCCAATGGGTAAGCTAAAGACTCTATCAATGCATGCAAAAGAACCAGACGCGCAAACAATACTGTATGGTCAGGTACATCATGCAGCCATAGTTTTAGCACCATCGGCATCTCTATTATTAAAGGTACAGACAAAACAAATACCAAATAATAGCACATTCGAGACGATGTAAAAACTAAAGAATACATACTTTCCATTTCACCAGCAGCATATCTTTTGGTAACCTGAGGACGAACAGCCATATAAAAATTATTAACAAATTGCACAACTGCTCTATTTACTTGGTAAGCGACTCCACGTGCAGCATTTATAGTAGCTCCAAAGAAGATATTCAATAAAATATTGATCGCCTGATCCTTAAATATATTCGATAAAGCACCAAATATAATCCAAACAGAATAAGATAGAAAACCCTTTATTTTGTCCCACTTAAAATATAATTTGTAACGACATACATCATATTTTTTATAACAATATCCAATATAAAACACAAGCATAGAAACACTAATCAGAAAGTTTAATATTGAATATAGTATAAGTTTATCTGTATCTCCTATTACAAGAACATACACCACAAGAAGCTTTGCCAAGACTTCAGCAATCCCCACATAAGCATAAACGGTCATATGCTCTTGTGAAACCATCATAGATTGATGTGGAACAATGAACATATTAACGACAAACGATGCTATAGCACATTGATAAACCCAATTAGCTGCAATCATTCGGTCTGGAGAAATATTCATCTTAGCATTCAAGAACCAGAGTCCAATCGTTTCAGACAGCAATAGAATAATCAATGATAGCAACATGAAACAAGTCACTGAGATTTTGTAATAATTATTAAGTTCTATTTTATCATTCTTTCCTATATAATAGGCATAAAATCGACTTGTTCCTGAAGATATCGAACCTGTAAGAAATGCTAACGTTGTAACCAAGCCACCAACAACATTGTTTATACCAAAATCCTCTACGCCCAATGTTTGCAAGACAACTCGTGAAGTAAAGAGACTCACAACCATCACTAGCAACATGCGGAGATAGAGAAAAACTGTATTCTTTGCAATTGTTTTATTTGCTCCCATTATATACGAAAATATTGAGGATTACCTAATTCCACAGCAGGATTTCCTTGTACCAGAGTAAAACCCTTTACACTTTTTGAGACATAAGAATTAGAGCCAACTATGACTCCATCTCCAAGTTTAACACCTGGCATTATCGTTGAATTTGAACATACCCAAGTGTGATTTCCGATTTCAACTGGACGAAGTTGTTTAAAACCTTGAACAGCCACCATATGACCATTAGTGTCTCTTACAGTACATCCCTTTGCAATGTTTACAGTATTACCTAATTTTATATGCTTGCCACAAATTATAGTTAACTCTGCATTAGAGAAAAGATTGCCAACCTCCAGCAAACCTCCTTTATAAACTTCTATATTACTACCATAACCAAACATACATTTCTCATGAACCAAAATTTTAGACTGTGGTTTCATCCAGAGGCGTGTCTCTAATTTAGAACTTCGAACACGCTTTACCCCAATTTCAAGAGGTCCATGAAGTTCTATCTCTGCACCCTTGTCTATAGACAATTCCGAATAAGGCGCAACAAAGATTAATCCATGATTTCTATAATCAGTCTCTACACCTTTTGTAAAAAAGTTATATTTAATAAACTTGTACAAAGCAGAAGGATGAAGTTGGCTAATTCGCTTTACATGTTCAAAAAGCCACTTCCAAAATTTCAATTCATTTTTTATTTTACCCAAGATTCCCAATTTATGAGACTCTTTTACTATCGTCTTTAAGTCCTTTTTATCTAATAAGGTATAATCTATTCCAAAGTATGAATGATAAGCTTTGTGAATTTGCTTCACATTTATCTCATCATTACTTTTTACTATGACTATACGCTTTTTTGCCTTTTGAAATAAAGCCTTTCCTTTCTCTGTATTGATGCTTAAATAGGAATAGCCAAGCTTATCAGTCCAGTTTTTTTCAGGAAGATACTGTCCAATTGAAATATCCCCAATACGTTCATCCAAAGATTTAAATCTATCACGACTTACTAATTTCTTTGTAAACTTTCCATCATTTGTCAAGACATCAAAATCATCATTTTCTTTCGTATAGAAAACTCGACCAGAAGACAAGGTAAACCTTTTGGAATTTAAACAAGCAAACTCCTTATTACAAAATCTAAGATCTACAATATTGCCACCATATTCAGCATTTTTCTCTTGTACATAACAATCCAACATTTTCTGAGAAACAGGAGCTGTCATGATGTTTTCCACAACAATCAAATTGTCATTATCCCCAACATACAAGTTTAAGGCATGACATTGCATGGAAGTTCCACAGAAAAAGACTTTCTCTCCATTTCCCAACAAATCTTTTATTTTTGGGAAAATCAAGCTGCAATCACTTTGTACTGGTTTAAATCCGGAGAAAAGTTTTATCTGCTCAGGATCATTAGTTACGACATGATGCACTTTAAATTTAGCATCAAAGACTGTGCCAGTAAAATAATAACCTTCCTTGACCACAGTTTCTAACAGTGCACCATACACACCACCAGCAGAACCATCCATTCTTCTATCCAATTGCTTATGATATGCCACATATCTATCTATCACAAGATTGAGTTTTGGATCAACATCTAATGCGCAAACAAATTTTGGTAAGTTCGCATTATGTTGTATATATTGAGCTTGAAGATATCCATCTTTATAATATAAACAGATATCCTCATTATTGGTCATAGCTGCGCACAAACCACACCCCTCACAATTCTTATTTATTTGAAATGAAGCCATAAATATTTTAGTTTCTTTTTAATTTGTTGTTTAATACTTTTTTCTGGCATAAAGTGCTTTATCATACAATATTCAAAGTCTTTTGTAAGCAAATCATTTACAAAGACATTGCGTTTAGATAAATCGCACTTTTCTACCGCTCTTATCATAGACCCACTTCTCGGATTGTCAAAAACAGATGTCTTGACATCATATTCCTTTTTAACAAAACAATTTAAACTTTCAAAATACTCTTTCCCCTTAACACTATTCAATACAATCTTCGATATACCTTTAGGACTATCAAATGACGTATCAATTTTTTCAATACCCCAAAAATCACCTATCGTAATATCAGAAGGTTGTGGGAAATGCTTAAAATGACATTCATAGCAAGAATATCTAGAAAAAAGATTACGAGATCCTACAAAAATCGTAGTAAAATAATCTTGACAACCCTTCTTGACATATACTTTGCCATTTTCAAACTCTGCCTTGAAAGCAAAATCATGCCATCCGCCATACTCTTTATTTTTAGGATGATATGAAATTAATTTTGAATTATAAGAATTTTCCAAATAACCAATATACTTCTCAAATGCTAGAGGAGATGTCACTGAATGGCATATCAAATCAACAACTAATAAATTATCATAATCTTTTCTAACATATCTTCTAAGTGCTGCCATTTGGCAAGGTAATCCTGTAGCCATGACTTTTTCCCCCTTCCTCAATAATGATAGTACTTGCTTATAGAGATTACGACAATCACTTTGAACATATTTTGATCCCTTAATTTTTTCTAACTCTTCAATATTATTAGTTACAATATGTTTTACCTTAAAATCTTCTGAAAAGATGGCACCAGCCACATATCCTCCTAAGCGCACAAAGTTCTCTGCCAATCCCCAAAAGGCACCACCAGAAGTACTAGACAATCGTATCTCATCATTTCTATGATATGCCCCAAAAACAATAGGCTTAAACTCTGCATTTCGTCTATTAATCTCTTCTGAGTTTTCTATAGGACATACAGAATTGCACAAGCCACAATTCACACATAATGTATTGTCTACATTCGGGTAAAGGAAGCCTTCTTTATCGGGAAACATTTTAATTGCTTTATGGCTGCATATGTCAGAACAGGCACTGCAGCCACAGCAATCTTCTTTTCTATTGATTACTATCATTTAGACAACTTTGAATCTATACAATCCACCAAGTCTGCAATATCTATCCATGAGGTAATCTCATAAGATGTAAACTTGATTCCAAACTGTTTTTCCACCTCATTGACAATTTGAACATGAGCTAAAGAATCCCATTCCTCAATGTCATCAGCAGTTGTCTCGCCCTCCAGGATAATCTCATCATTATCCAAGATGTCACGATAAATGTCTTGCAATTTTGCTAAAATTTCATTTTTTTCCATTGTAACTAACCTATTAATTATTTCATTTCAATATAACATTCTCTATCATGATAAGTATCAATATCCAACTGGAATAAATCAGTTTCTTTTGCTTTCAACTTTTCAAATCCCAAATTCAAGTAATGGTCTTTAACCATACCATTTTTCAAAGTAGGAAGATACTCACCTATTAGCTTTTTGTAGCCATGTTCCCTTGCCCACCCAACAATAGTATTGAGGGTGAAATTCTCCATGCCTCTTTTCAGGACTCTACAAGACATAAACCAAGTGTCAACAAACAATGTGCCCGTGTCTTTTTCTTGAAGAATAACCACAGCTATCAAGCCATTATCACCAAATTTATCAGAAAGGGTAAAAGCCAATCCTTTTTGCTTAGGATCTTTTTCTATTGCAGAAATTTGATCTTCTGTATAACGCACAGTTCGCAGATTAAACTGGTTACTTCTTTGAGACAATTGAGCAACTCTTGGAGTATTGAACTTATTGAAACCAGTAACCTCCGACTTCATTTCTAAAGATTTCAGGAAGTCTGCCTCATTAGTAAATTTCTTTGCAGTAGCCACTCGCTTAGCTTCTACTTGATATTGAGAAGTTCTATCTTTATCTGCATTACTGAAACTTGCTGTTTCGAAAAGATTTTGAGAATATAAGTATTCCAAATAATCTCCTGGATCCTCAGGAATTTCTGGAACAAGAACTCCTGGCACATTTTCGCGTACCATATTACGTTCAAAAGGATTATCATCTATGAAAACCATAGAATCAAATCCTATATTTAGGATTTTCTGAATGGTACGAATATTATCTGCCTTATTGTCCCAATTAGCTACAAACACACTAATATCCTCCAATTTGAGAACCATTTCCGGATTCTTTAAGAAAGGTTCTTTAGCTTTATCTTCATCATTTTTTGAGCAGATACAAACAATTATGCCTCTATTTTTCAAAGTTTTAACCCACTCTTGAAATTCAGAGAAAGCCTTACCAATTCCTAAGCCATGTCCTATCTGAATGTTTTCCCAGCCATCATCTCCTACAACTCCACCCCACAAAGTGTTATCCAAATCGAGAATAATACATTTTTTGAATTTACCTTCTATAGAATCTATAATATCAAAAGTACGAGATGATATTATTGGAAGAGAATCTATAGAAAGTAACATCTCTGTTGAAACATAAATTGTAGAATCAAAAAGCCACTTACGTCCGAATGTATTCTGAATGCTAGAAAGATCACATATAAACAGATTCTTATTTTCAGCAGCAAGATTCATCAATTCAAAATTCAACTTTCTCAATTGATAAACAAATGAAGATTGAACTTTATTGCTATAAGAACCAAATACCATATTATCTATTTCAGGATAATTAAAATAAACAATATGACCAGGAACATTCTCACATATCTGACGTACCTGTAAAATACGCTTATCTGCCAAAGAAGATTGTTCTTCTATAGGCAAAAGAGTATATTCTTCCAATAGCTTATGTGAACTTTGAAAAAACACACTATACTTGGCATTATGTTGATAAAGTTCAGAAGTCGGATCTAAGACCTGTCGATTCACCTGATTGTACTCTGCTTCAAACAAATCAACATTATATCCTCGTTCTATTCCCATGCCACGTAATGCCATACCTAAAAATTGGGTAGCACTATCACCTACTAATGAAACTTTAATTGTAGGTAAGGCACTAACATCTCTTTTGAGATTGCGCTTTAGTTCTTTAAATGTTTTCATTGATTCTTGATATTATATGATGTGTTAAGAGTTTTCTTCCCTTAGAGTTCATAAGGAAAGCATCTAAATAATATTCCTTATTCATCCATTTCTTTTCGCCAATGTAAGAGATATATGGCAGACCTACTTTTTCAAGAGGATCTATTATATTATGTTTTATAAGAGATGCAGGAAGCATTTCGGTCAATTCCTTAGAGAAAGGAGGTATAATTACAATAGCCTTATAACCTCGTTCCGCAATAAACTCTTTCATTTGCTGGTATATTCTGATATTTTTCTCTATAGCATCATTCACAGAAGAGGGAAAATCTAAAGGATCTAAGTTTTTTAAACCAAACTCCTTCATCCAACCTTTCACTCTATCTTCAGCGCATTGCTTCATCTCCTCATCAGAAAGAGAATTTACAGATACCTCAAAACGAGTAGATTTCGGAGAATCTTTCAATAATCTTTTCCAAGCATCTTCTCCCAACAACATTGGTTCTTCCACATACTTATGGAAGAGAGAATAATCAAAATTATCTATTAGCGCACGATGAAGTATTGGGTAATATCGAATGTTTAAATAATTTTTACTGCCATTCTCATTTTTGTATTTATCCTTACAAAATGTAAAAGGACAAAGTACCAATATCACCGTTCCACCCGGTTTCAAAAAGGAATGGTAGTTTTTCAACACCTGAAAATCATAATATATGGTTTCTGGTAGCACAGCCAGATTAGCTCCTTTTATTGTTTGCTCCGACTGAAAGTCAATAGCAAATTTTGCAGGTGAACTTCCTATACAGATAAAATCCGAGTTCTTTTGTATCTTTTCATATTCTTCCAAATGGATGAACATATTATGATACCAATTGCTCTTTAATATCTTATCATTGCAACGTTGATGATAATAATTAATTTTACTATCTATTTTGTTTTTTATCTTTTGTATAATCATTTTTTTTAATATCCAGGACAAAATTTTGATTCGGTAAGATACTGAAAGTTAAAATTAGCATTATCAATGCTCAGTACTTCTTCATTAGTCAACTCAAAATTATATATATCATAATTCTGTTTGACTCTTGAAGGATTTGCTGATTTTGGAACAGGAATTATACCTTTTTGAAAATACCAACGCAAGATTATCTGCGACATTGTTTTTCCATACTTATCTGCTAACTGATACAAATCCTTCTGAGTTTGTTTAAAAGTCTCGTTTCTCAATGGATACAACGGAGAGTATGCCTGCAATTGTATCTGATTCTGCTTACAAAACTCATAGTCCTCTACATGTGTGTTTATAGGGCTAATGTTTATCTGATTAACCATAGGTACAACATTTGCAGTTTTCAAGATACGCTCTATATGGCGTTTTTTACAATTGCTAACCCCTATTGACTTTATCAGACCCTCAGTATATAATTCTTCCAAACATCTCCAAATATCATTAAGAACATCATAATAAGGCCAGTGTATCATGACCAAATCAAGATAGTCGGTTTGCAGTTGCTTAAGACTATTTTCAACCTGCTCAAACACGACCTTTTTGGTATCATGACATGGACATGATGGCGAATTGTAAAAATAGTACCCAATAGGGCGTCCCTTTTTATCAATTCTATCTCCCACTTTTGTCTGCAAAAAGAGATTTTCACGCTTTAGCGTTCCTTCTTTTTCCAAAGACTTGATAGAGTTACCTATATAATGCTCATTTTCATACGCATAAGCTGTATCTATCAAGGTACAACCTGCTTGATATGCTGCACGAATCGAATTTGTCATGATTTCATCATGCAATGTATACGTTCCCAACCCCTGAGCGGGAATTGACAAACTATTTGATAATTTAAACTGCGGTATCATAATTTACATGTTACATTTACTTTATTGAATATTGTGGCAATAGGCGATATTAGTAAGCGTCCAAAAATGTCACAACGCCCCTATTTGCGGGCTTTTTGCAAAGCCCGCAAATCTCATTTTTAAATTTCTTTGTAAGCATCCAACCCCTATGACAATACAACTCCATCCCCAGTGTTTACTGGGGATACAGGGTATTTTAAGAAATTGGACTTTTCTGTTTTTTTAACAGGTTTAACTAAAAGTGCCTCAGGCATCAAGGCATAATATATATCACCGATAAAGCATTCCCATTATTTATAAACGAGAGTATTTGCTCAAAAGTTCTTTATCTAGCATCAGGTGCCTATTTGTATAAATCCACGTTGATATCGAATGGAGAATCAAAGTCCTTCAGCATGGCATGCTTCGTATCTTTCTCTGAGAGATTAGCATGTTCTGTTGGGATTTTCCAATCGATACCTAGGGTATCATCAAGGATAGAGATACCTCCATCTGCCTCTGGATGATAGAAGTTATCACACTTGTATTGGAAGACGGCAGTCTCTGAGAGGACTGCGAAACCATGAGCAAAGCCCTTTGGAATGAAGAACTGGCGATGATTGTCTTCTGTCAGTTCTACTGCCACGTGCTTGCCATAAGTTGGTGAACCTTTGCGAATATCTACTGCTACATCGAGTACTCTGCCTTTTACGCAGCGTACCAGTTTGCTTTGTGTATATGGTGGGCGCTGGAAGTGCAGGCCTCGCATTACGCCATAGCTGCTCATAGACTCATTGTCTTGGCAGAAGTGAACACTGTGTCCCAGGATTGGGGCAACCTTCTCTTCAAACTCTCGCTCGCTGAAGCTCTCGAAGAAGTAGCCACGAGCATCACGGAAGAGGCGTGGCTCTATAATGAGGACGCCTTCTATTTCTGTTTTTACTATATTCATCGTATTAATTTTTGTTCTTATAATAAGAATTTTTCGAATCCCTCCGTCTCCCTTTAGCCAAAAGGAGTTTTTTTCGAAAACCTACCCGTCCTTCCTTACCGTTAAGGAAGGCTCCACCTCTC
>ERZ1026846.302-NODE-302-length-39099-cov-8.937558_pt1 | contig 39099 bp, 26 predicted proteins | sample MGYA00380153_ERZ1026846 | MGnify/ENA primary metagenome ERZ1026846 (study PRJEB33269, sample SAMEA4719789) | human gut metagenome | biome: human-associated habitat; feature: organic feature; material: feces | place: Cameroon | collected 2013-10 ...
AAGCAGCCATTTCCATAAAGGAACGAGTTCTATATGGTATCCATCTTTTTCAACGGAACTTTCTTCCTCCATGGTAACAACTATCATTTTGCTGATTGATTGAACAGAAACAAGTTTTATCAGGGCATCTGTTTCTCGTTTGAACGTGTCTGTATCTGCCATAGAATAGGACACCTGCACAGCCAATTCCTCTTCAGGAACGACAAAATCCACTTCAGCATTTTTGCTATTCCAAAAATAACTTCCATCACCATATTTGCGTCTGAGAGTTATCGCTACAATATTTTCAAGCAGGGAAGTATTGGCGTCAACAAGGAACAGATGCAGTAAGCCGTTATCCGTGAAATAGTATTTGCGATTCGTTTCCTTATCCTGCAACTTTCCATATAGATTCTCGTAGGGCAGTATGAGCCAAGTTTCAGTCATATATTCTACATAGTCTATCGCTGCGTCTGTACTTAATTTTTTGCCTGTGCTACTGACGATGCTTGCAATTCTGTTATATGAAAGAGGTTGCTTTACACTCTCAGCCATTTTGCGTATCATCACCCGCAATGCATAATCGTTGCGTATCCTGTATCTTGCAACTAGGTCGCCAAAGAATATTTTACTAAACAGATTGCTCATCCATGAACGAGGTTCTTTCATACCCACCGTTTCAGGCAAACCACCATGTTGAAAATAAGTGTTTGCCAACTTTACAATCTGTTTGCCGAATGTAAATAGTGCGTTTTTTTCATATATATCAATACCACTGGCATTCAAATACTCTCGCAAGGAATAAGGATACACTTCATGTATCATATATCTGCCGCCAAGCGTAGTCGCAATCTCACTACTCAGCATTTTTGCATTGCTGCCTGTAATGTATACTTGATATTTTTGGTCTGCTAACCTACGGGCAAACTTTTCCCATCTATCAACCAATTGTATCTCGTCCAGGAAAAATATCGGACGAGTATCATACATCTCTTCATAGCACGTTTTTATTAAGTCAAGGTCTTTGGCATCTAAAGAATCTATTCGGTCATCCTCAAAATTGAAATATAATATTTCCTCTCTCTTATGCCCTTGCTCTATCAATTGTGCTATGCGTTGGAACATCAAGTAAGATTTGCCGGCATGCCTCAATCCAACAAACACATAATTAAGGCCGTCCACTAGTTCTACATTACGAGGAATGAGTTCTACTTGTGATACGTATGCTTGATATTCAGAGATAAGCAATTTTATTAAATCTTTTGTCATATCCTTTTCGTGCTAATACTAAAAACTATTGCAAAGATACTTTTTTATCGTTTATGAAAGATGTAATTGACGTGAGATTATCGTCCATAAAAGATAAAATGCACAAAAAGGCTTTTATTGGGTGCATTGCTAATCATTATGTGATTAGCAATGCACCCTCTTTTTTAGTAACACGAGGTGGGGAGTAGATGTTACTTCCAACGATTTCGGTTGAGAACCCGCTTGAATACAGCAGGTGCTCCTTCCAATGAGGCGAACAACAACATACATGAGCGGAATTTTATGACATCAGCTCCAAATATTTCATAAGGGCTTTTGTCACTATCAAGAACAGCCTGTGTTATTTCGCAGAGATTCTTTCCTAAGATGGGATGTTCAAGAAATAATTTTGCTTGTTTCCTGTTAAGGATACCATAGAACCGCGACCGTTCTGACTTACCCAAACCTTTCATTTGTGGAAATATCCACCACATCCAATGTGTCTTTTTCTTACCATTCTTTACCTCCTGAAGTGCTTGGGCATACGTTTGCTTGTGCGGCACGACATACCTGCTAACATAGTTATATTCCCATATTTGCATCTCCTCTTCGGTTAAATGATCCAAGATAAGATCCGCTAATGGTATATGTCCAATATACCCGTATGTCAACCAGTATTCGGGATCGAGAGAGCTGTCAGGCAACATCCTAAGGTCTTTAATACAATCTTCTACTATTTGCTTCTTACGTTCTTCTGATTGTAAAACCATCATTACATTCTTATTATTAAGCAAACTGTAGAGGTCGTCACGGAGTTCTTGCTCTAATTCTTTTGAAATTGTTTTCATAGCTTGTAATATTTACTTTATGCCAACGTGAAAGATGGCGTTTAACGTTTTTCGCTGTTTACCTTGTCCTTGCTGTTTTTTTGACGCGGCAAAGATATGAACGTTTTACTTGATTAAAAAAGCCAATACTGCGGCTTGTATAAAACACCACAGTTAATGTACGAAATACACGTTAGCAACCTATATATACCTTAAGCAGCCCTTCAAACTCTTCAAAATATAGTTTATATAATCATTTTCAGCATCTGTCCATACGCTTAGTCTGATTTTCTGATTGCAAGATGCGATGAGAGATATTGAATGACAGTAGCCACCAGACTTACCAAACGGTAAAGGGTACAAATATTCCACCCGAAGCCCTCATAAATTGGGCTTTGACCGGAATATTTGTACCCTTTGATTATTACAGCGGACAGCAATAAATATTTTACCACCCTATACCTACCCTATTTACGCCATTTACGCCAAGCGTTCTGAATAGACATAGAGCTATGCTGTTACAACCTTACCATGCCGAACCCACCGAAATGTTACATACCTTGTTGTTTACATCTGCTTCAAACTGCACCTTGCCATAAACTGCGGCATAGGTATCGTCTTTTTTCACGCCATTGGCTTTCAGCACGTCGTTAACAGGCGCCCCAACCTCGAAGGTGGCATTCCCTATTTTAACACCTACGCCAGGTGCTTGCACTGCGACATAACAAACCTTATTAGCCTCATCAGCCATGGCTGTCATCACCTCTTTACCCTTTAAGGTGAAGGTAGCCGTTGTAGTTGTTTCGTCCTCCATCGCGTTATACTCAGACTTCACAACCACCTTGTCGTACAACCCCTCAACACTTTTGGGCAGTTTGTTGATGTCAGCACCCAACGTTATTTTATCCACGCCTTTATCCGTCATCACAAATTTGCTGGCAGACTGTGCTTCTACCTTTTTGGTAGCACCATTTGCGGCTGCAGGCACCACGCCAGCGTTGTATTCGTCCTTAGTTACAACCATTATTTTGGTAATAGTGGCGATCTTCTTCCAACTTTCAACAGGCGTAGTTTTACGCATACCCTTAACAGCCATGCGCAATGTCACATCAACCATGCCATCGCTCTTTCTGTAGTTACCCACTGTTTTAAGCACAAGGTTGTTATTAGCGTCTAAAAAATAAGCATAAACCGGATTTACCTCAGCAGAGGGTTTGGCTCTGAAATTCACCTGCAACACCCTATCAGCTTTAACATTAGCAATCACCCCATCGGCGAAGGTTATGCCCAAGCCTTCAGAGCTCTCAAACTTTATCGGTTTGCCCTCATAAGTGGCGCCCAACTCTTTAGCTTTTTTTTCGTATTCTTGCAGTTTAGCCTGGTACTTCTGGAACCCATCGCCCGATATATCATTCTTGGCGTATTTTTCCTCCAGATCTAATTCCAACTTTGTCATGTCCACATACACGTCCACCAAGTCGGCCAACACACCTTTATCATCAGCCACAGTTTCAGAAGCGTCTTGTGTTTTTGAGCCATTACCGCCACCACAAGACACAAAACTCACACTACACAGGGCCAATAACCCCATTGCTAAAAAAGTCTTCTTCATAATATGTTCTTTATAGTTCAAGAAATACCCATCCCTCGTTTTAACAGAAGAATGGAACAACGTTGCAAATATAATCACTTGCACACAATAATCTGCAACAAACAGGTGCTTTTTCTGCTAAATCAGTGCAACATTTATAAATGCCTTTTCTCTGGCATTGATTTGCTTTTCTCTCCCGTACCAAACGCTTCTGTCACACTTTACAGCCTCCCCCACCCTCTTTCAGACTTCGTTAATGCGTCCCCAATCAAATGACGCAACTCACAGATTCTCAGTATGCGCCGTGTGTGAACATGATATTTTTCAGCAGCCCCGTCCCGCGGGGAATTAAGGCAAAGGCTCACAGACAGGCGTGTAATTAGCGCTATCTGTGAGCCTTTATTTGGTGTATGGACATGGCGTTTTGCCCGACGCGGGGCGCGTCGCCCGGTAATAGTTATTTCTTATAGCTCTTGTTCAGACCGGCAATCACATCTTCGGTAATGTCTACCGAGGGGTCTGAATACAATACATTATCGCCGCTCTTGCTGATGATAACCTTAAATCTGCCGTCTGAATTGTATGATTTCAAGAAGGTGTTCAAGTCCTCGCGCAACTTTTTCTGATAGTTCTGCGTGGCTTGAGCCATTTCGTTTTCTATCTTTTCTTGGAAAGCCTGCAAAGCCTGCTGTTGCTTTTGCAACTGGGCTTGTGCGCTTTCGGCCTGCTGCTGCGAGGTGAATGCGCCGCTCTGCATCTTCTTCTGGAAACTGGCTATTGCGTTTTGCAGAGCCTGTCCCTTGCTGTTCAGCTGTTCGCGATATTTCTTTTGCTTGTTCTCAAGTTCCTTTTGTCCGTCCTTGCAATATTCGCTTTTCGCTGCAAGCGTGTCAATATCTACCACTGCCACCGACGATGCCGCACCAGCACTTGTTGCAGCAGCCTTGGGCAGACCATTAGGTTTTACTTGTGAGTCTTTTTTGTTGCATGCCACCAACGACAAGCCTGCTGCCACGAGCAGCATTGCGGCATTTGCTTTAATAACCATTCTGCACATTTTCTTTTACTCTTTTTCTGTTTTCTATTCTTGCAGCTGCATCTTGCGATTGCACACACCCAATGCCTCGTTGCCGCATGGCCTTGCTTTGGTCGACATGTGTCTTGACAAAGCCCTTGCCAAAGAAAAGGCGCACTGATAGTAATGCCATGCAAATAGCAACAATTAGCAATGTAATGATGAAATAATTCATATCTTTTTCTTACTTTTGCTTTGCGCTGTGCGCTAACTGCGCGCATGAGCGCGGGGCAAAGTTAGCACAAGCCCGCTGAAAGGCAAAATAAATTGGGCGCAAAAGTAGCTTTTTGTTATTGTCTGCACCCGTCCACGAGGAGGGTAGCCAAGTGCAACAGCCTCTGCAACAGATTTATATCTACGTAAAATCACATAGTGAAATGAGCGAAAAATTGCAATTACAGCCAAGCATCGTATTCGACTGCTTTGCTGAGGTGAACAAAGTTCCACGTCCTTCTAAAAAGGAGGATAAGATGATAGCCTTCTTAAAGTCGTTTGGCGAGGGCCTCGGATTGGAAACTAAGGTAGATGAGACGGGCAACGTTTGCATTAGCAAGCCTGCTACACCTGGATATGAGGACCGCAAGACTATCATTTTGCAAAGCCACATGGACATGGTGTGCGAAAAGAATAAGGACGTGACATTCGACTTCGAAAACGATGCCATACAAACCTACGTTGACGGCGAATGGCTCAAAGCCAAAGGCACAACGCTTGGTGCCGACGATGGCATTGGCGTGGCCATGGAAATGGCCATACTGAAATCAAACGACATTGAGCACGGACCTATCGAGTGCGTATTTACGCGAGATGAGGAAACTGGCCTGACGGGGGCTGTAGGTATGAAGAGCGATTTTATGCATGGCGACTATCTTATCAACCTCGACTCTGAGGACGAGGGACAACTGTACGTGAGCTGTGCTGGTGGTGTAAGAACCACTGCCACATACGACTTCCCGACCTCGGAGGTGCCATCGGACTATTTCACTTTCCAAATAACCATCAAGGGTTTGACCGGCGGCCATTCGGGTGACGACATCAACAAGAAGAGGGCCAATGCCAACAAACTGCTTGTGCGCTTCTTGGTGAACGAAATGCAGAAGTTCGATTTGCGACTGATTGACATTCAGAGCGGTGGTTTGCACAATGCCATTCCACGCGAGGGACACGCTGTGTGCGCGGTTCCGGCAGCTGAAAAGCAAACACTTGAAGCCGACTTGAAAGCCTTTGAGGCTGCCGTGAAGGACGAATTTGCCACAACGGAGAAGAACGTGCACATTGCCATTGCCGAGCAGCCCTGCCAGAAGGTGGGCATGGAGCCTGCTGCCATGCGCCGCATGCTGTTGTCGCTCCACGCTGTGCACAACGGCGTCTATGCAATGAGCCAGGACATTGACTGGCTGGTCGAGACATCGTCGAACCTCGCAAGCATACGCAAGGAGGGCGACAAGGTGGTTGTTACAACAAGCCAGCGCAGCAGCGTGGCAAGTGCCTGTCAGAACATGGCAAGCATCATACGTGCTGCCTTTGAACTGGGCGGAGCCGATGTGCTGACCAATGAGGGTTATCCTGGCTGGAAATTGAACCCCAACAGCGACATTGTACGCATTGCCAAGGAAAGCTACGAGCGTCTGTTTGGCAAGGAGCCCAAAATATTGGCTATTCACGCTGGTTTGGAGTGTGGCCTGTTCTCTGAAAAGTACCCCAAACTCGACATGGTAAGCTTTGGCCCGACGCTCCGCGGTGTGCACTCGCCCGACGAGCGCTTGCTTATTCCTACCGTACAAATGGTGTGGGACCACTTGCTTGACATACTGAAGCATGCGTAACCCGTCATTTCGACGGATTCAGATGGCGGCGGGTTAGCAGGTGCTGACAGGTTGCGCGGGCAGATGTGCCATATACTTGGCTCCGTGTGCTAAAGATTACTACACATGGCCAAGAGCGTTATGGCCATTCCCCGTTTTGCTATGTCACCCCGCTAACCCGCCTGCCTGTTAGCTTATATGCCGTTGTGTGAGGTATAAATTTGAATAATCAACACCCGTTAGTGGAAATTGGATTTACTTGTTAACTCGTCAACCAACTCCACCAACACAAAATAATCAAGAGTCTGTTTTATGCAAAAAGTGGTATTGCTGCTCATGTCCTTGTTGTTGGTCACATCATGCTTGAAAGATGATGATTACACCACCTCGGCCAACGACAAACTCACATTCAGCCGCGACACTGTGGCGGTTGACACCATTATTAGCGGCACACCGTCAAAGACATATTCGTTGACCATTTACAATCAAGCCGACAAAGCCATACGTATACCCCAAATCATGCTTGGCAAGGGTGGCAGTTCGCCGTTCTATGTCAATGCCGATGGCACACAGTTAGTCAATGGCGTGGCCAACGACTTTGAAATTGCCCGCAAGGACAGCATGATTGTTTACGTAATGGCCAACATTCCCTCATCTGATGCCGATGACGCGGTAGCGGTTGAGGACAAATTGTGCTTTCAAACGGAGTCGGGCCTCATGCAGGAGGTTGTGCTTACGGCTCAAGGGCAGAATGTCATAACGTTGAGCGGTATGCGCATCAGCCAGAACACCACGTTGGACGCCACCAAGCCTTACCGCGTTATGGACAGTCTGGTGGTGGAGAGGGGTGCAGAACTGACTTTGGCGCCAGGCACACGCTTTTTGTTCCACAACAAAGCGGCCCTTATTGTGCATGGCACACTGCACATTGATGGTTCGAGGGAGAAGCCCGTAACACTACGTGGCGACAGACTTGACTTGATGTTCAAAAACCAGCCCTACGACCGCACACCTGGCTTGTGGGACGGCATTGTGCTGAAATCGCAATCGTATGGTAACACCATCAACTATGCCGACATACACAGCAGTACCAATGGCCTTTGTGCCGACTCGTCGGACATAAGCCGCTCAACACTTAAGATGGAGAACAGCATCATTCACAACACGACCAACCATGCACTCAATCTGCGCATGGCGAATGTGTTTGTGGGCAACAGCCAGATAACGAATGCCGGCGGCGACTGTGTGCATGTGCGCGGTGGCGACGTGTCATTGGTGCATTGCACGGTAGGCCGCTTCTACGTGTTTACGGGAGGCTATGGCCACGCCTTGGATTTTGCCAACTTTGATGGCGATGTCCGCCTGCCGCTGCACAACTTGTATGTGGCTAACAGCATCGTTACCGGCTACCAAGATGATGAGATTATAGGCGGGCAAAACACCGATTTCGAGAACGACGCTTTTAATTACAACTTTGCTTACAGTCTGCTTGACACGCCGCAGCCCGAAAAGCCCGACGACAGAATTGAGAATTGCCTGTGGGACACACGGTCGACAGACCAAACCGAAGCTGACAGCATCGTGCACGACAAAAACTTTACGCCTGCCTTTAATGTAGACCACTTGCTGTTCTACTTCACACTTTCGCCCTACTCGCCTGCCGTAGGCCAGGCCTCACCAAGCATTTCACAACAGTATTATCCCTACGACAGAACGGGGGCACCAAGAACCGCACGCCCCGACATGGGCTGCTATAACCATGCCGAAACTGCTGAAACGCCGAAGCTGACAACAACAGCAGCCCCGCACGTGTCTTCCACCCATTGTGTACAATCCCTTAAGCCAACGCGTAAAGAATAAAGCATATGGCAACAAACGAAAAGACAAGCGGCAACCGCCGCCCTACATATAAGAAGAAAACCTCACCACAGACCGATGACTTCGGGCATCTGCAACCTCAGGCTGTTGAGCTTGAACAAGCTGTGCTCGGTGCCTTGATGATTGAAAAGGACGCCTACTTTCAAGTAAGTGAAATACTACGCCCTGAAAGTTTCTACGACAACCGTCACCGCATTATTTATGAGGCCATACAGCGGCTTAACCTTGAGGAGAAGCCTGTCGACATTCTCACCGTTACCGAGGCGCTGCGCAGCACCAACCAGCTTGAAGAGGTGGGTGGCCCCTTTTACATCACCCAACTTAGCGGTTTGGTGGCCTCGTCGGCCCACATCGAATACCATGCTCGCATCATAGCCCAAAAGGCTACGGCACGGGCGCTCATATCGTACACGAGCAACATTCAAACCAAGGCTTTTGACGCCACGCAGGACATTGATGTGCTCATGCAGGAGGCCGAAGGCAAACTCTTTGAGTTGTCGCAGACCAACATGAAGAAGGACTATACGCAAATAGACCCTGTCATTAAGGAGGCCTACGAAATGCTGCAAAAGGCTGCTGCTCGAACCGATGGTATGAGCGGTATCCCGTCGGGATTTCATGCACTCGACAAAATTACTTCGGGTTGGCAGAACTCCGACTTGGTTATTCTTGCAGCACGTCCGGCCATGGGTAAGACAGCCTTTGCACTGAGCATGGCCAAGAACATTGCTGTGGACCAACAGGTGCCCGTGGCGTTGTTCTCTCTTGAAATGGCTAACGTGCAGTTGGTTAACCGTTTGATTGTAAACGTTTGCGAGATTAAAGGTGAAACCTTAAAGAGCGGACAACTGAAGCCGTATGAATGGAACCAGCTCGACTTCCGCATCAAGCAGCTGATGGGTGCCCCACTCTATGTGGACGACACGCCATCGCTCTCGGTGTTTGAATTGCGAACAAAAGCACGACGCTTGGTAAGAGAGCACGGGGTTAAAGTGCTGATGATTGACTACTTGCAGCTGATGAATGCCTCGGGCATGGGCTTTGGCAGCCGCCAGGAGGAGGTGTCAACCATATCGCGCTCGCTTAAGGGGTTGGCCAAGGAACTCAACATACCAATACTAGCCCTGTCGCAGTTGAACCGTGGTGTTGAAAACCGTGAGGGGGGCGACAAGCGTCCGCAACTGTCCGACTTGCGTGAATCGGGAGCCATTGAGCAAGATGCCGATATGGTGTTGTTCATTCACCGACCCGAGTACTACAAGATTTACCAAGACGAGGCCGGACGCGACTTGCGTGGCAAGGCCGAAATCATTATAGCCAAGCACCGTAATGGTGCTGTTGGCAGCGTGCTGCTCAAGTTCCGCGGCGAATATGCCAGGTTTCAAAATCCCGAGGAGGACGAAGTGGCTACAATGGATTCGGCCGCAACGGGCAGCAACGACCAACCTGGTACCGATGCTCTTGCTGCTACCCAGCCACCCGTCGACAACAATCCCTTTCCTCCCGAGCCAGCGGGATTTCCACCATTGCCCGATTCATTTCCGCCTGCGCCTAACGATGCGCCACCATTCTAAGCACGAACACCGGCATTGGCATAAGGGGGGGGCTAAAATTAGCTGCCACTATATACAGACCATTCGCCTGCTAACAAGCAACTATCAATCATATATCATGAACAGAATAACAAAACTTATGCGCCAAGCCCAAACTCTGGTCGTTGGATTGCTGACTGCCGTATGTATGTTAGCTGCGTGCTCGCCAAAGCCACCTACCCCCGAAGAGTTGTATAAAGACGAAGCCTCGGGCGTGGTGATGGTGCTCAACAAATTCTACTACAACGCTGCCATGCCGAATGGCGAGCATCTGTACTTTACGGGCATTGCCGAGGACGGCTCGCTCGAAGGGCTGACGGACGATGTGAACGAAGTGCGCCGCAACTGCGGATACCTGACGGGAACTGCCTTTTTTATTGACGACAAAGGCACCTTGCTCACCAACCGCCATGTGGCATCGCCCACCATAGACGAGGCACAAGTAAAGCAGTGCTTGATGAACATGATTGAATATGTCAAGGCACTGTACGAAGCCCGCATGAGTGAACTCACCTCGCAATATAATGCGCTCGAAGCACAAAAGTCTGACTGTGTCACAACCGACTATTGGGGCTACACGCAAATAGACCATATGCGGGTCAGCCAAATTGAGAGCCAACAGAATGCGCTGCAACAACAATTCAGCGAGCTTGCGCAGGAGCGCAGCAACCTTGACGCGCAACTTGATGTGTCGAGCATCAGCATTCACCCCATCTGCCAATTAGGCATAGCCTACAACGACTCGTATGTTACAACCGAGGCAGACTTTCTGCAAAACAACCCTTGCAACACTTTGCGCATAGCGCAAGACAAGGATACTGACCTGGCTCTCATACAACTGCGCAGCGGACTGACGCCTAAAAAGTGCCACATATTTGCTGTTGATGGCAGCAACACAAATGGCGGCTTTTGGAGCCGGCTTTTTGGCAAAGACAAGGCGGCCTCGCCCACCAATCTTAAAATTGACCAACCGCTATACATGATTGGCTTTAATGCCGGCATTGTGTTGGCTAATACGCGCAAGGGCATCAAAGTGCAAATGACGAGCGGACGCATTACCCAAATGCCTGATGGCAACCGGCTGCTCTACAGCATTCCTACCATGCAAGGCTCAAGCGGCAGCCCTGTTGTGAACGAGTGGGGTGACCTTGTGGGTGTGAACTTTGCCAAGCTTAACGGCTCGGACAACTTCAACTTTGGCATTCCACTGCAAAAGGTGCGCAACTTTGTGGGAGAGTAAGCAAGGACATTCAAGCACAAAACGCAAGCACAAAATGCTGCCACTAAACGTTAGCATCAAGCGCAAGCACTAAACGCTACCACTAATCGCAAGCACAAAACGCTACCTCTAATGGGGGCGACGCGTCTCGCGTCGGGGAAAATGCAATACTTATACACTTAACAAAGGCTCACAGACAGCTATGTAATTAGTGCTGTCTGTGAGCCTTTGCCTTAAAGCCCGACGCGGGACGCGTCGCCCCCATTAGTGGTAGCGTTTAGTGCTTGAGTCCCTACGCATGTTTGCGTTTTGCTGGAAAAGCGAGCAGGCCAACTGAGGCATTACATATTCCTCAGTTGGCCTGCTCGCTTTTATGAATCGGCTTACAGTTAGAGTGTCTAAGCGCGTGCATACCTGGCTCATAACGCGCCTAAGCATACAAGGAGCGCAGCGCACACGTCACACTTACTTGCCAATGCTCTGCACATTACGACGCACATTCTTGTTAATTTCGACAAACAGATAGTTGGGCTTGTTAGCCCGCACCTTATCCTTCACACGCATATACTCGCGAAGGGCATACTCTTTCGATTTTTCAAACGTCAGACGCGACATTTCGCCCTGCGACTTTGTGGTGCGTGTAGAGTCAAGTTTCTCATCGGGGAAATAGTCGTCAAGGTCTACATCACCAATCATTGTCGTTTCAAGGAATGTGAGATTCTTCTTGGCAGAGTCGGTATAATATCCCACAAACATGTGACCGGGCATTTGCACCAGCACCGGCGTTATGTTGATGGCACGCAGCAATGAGGCAAATAGCACACTGCCGTCCACACAGTTTATTTGCGACGAGTTCAACGCGTCTTCAAACGTGCGAACACGCTGTGCGTACACCACATTGCTCGACAGACTTGAATACGACACCGAGCTATACTTGAAATTGCGCTTTTGCAGCACATACCACAGGGCATACACTTGCTTGTCCACCATTTCGGGCGTACTCTGATAGCCCAAAAAGCGGCGTACGATGCGGGTGTTTAGCGCCTCACGCAACACTTTGTCAATGAGCGGGTTTTCCTCATTAACGTAGGCTGCATAAAACAAACGTGTACTCACATAACGCGTGCGGCCGTCGGGCAGCTGTTTGTTAAACCCTAACAGGCACTCGTTGATGCTCCGCACCGAAAACGTGCGCACCTTCTGCCCCAGGTCCTTGCCATCTACCTCCACATTGGCCACCACACTGATAGGTTCGGCCTGCTCGTTGTCGCGCAAAGCATTGTAACGCCACAATATGTCGGGATAGATGATGTATTCGGTATGCTCCTTGGGCAATACAAATGTCGACACCGAACGGGCGTAGAACGGTGTCTCGGCCAGTTCGATGCGCACCACCGTGTTGGCGCGTCCGCTCTTCAGTTTGATGGCCACACACGATTTGGGATTGCCCACATACTCTCCGCTCATGGGCGGAATAACCTGTGTGTTGGTTGTAGCTACCGACAATATGGCAGACGGGAAGAGGTTGCCTCCAAGCTGGTCTACCAATTCGTAGTCGTCGGCAAACGGGCGCTTCATCACCACATAAGTTATGCCACCCACCAGCATGGTCAAGCTGAGCACAACCGCCGTTATGCGCCACAGCAATTTACGTCTTTGTATTCTAATTTCCAAAGCTGTCATAGCACAACACAATTATACTTACCTAAAAGGCTTGTACCGAATACAAGTAGAGCACCGCAGCCGGAATGGCTAACAACGCGGAGTCGAAACGGTCGAGCATGCCGCCATGCCCTGGCAGCACATGGCCACTGTCCTTTATGCCGAGCTGGCGCTTGAACAAACTCTCTACCAGGTCGCCCCATGTGCCAAACACACAGACTACTGCACCAAGACCAAGCCATTGCGGCAAGGTGAGCAACGTGGGGTTGAAGTGCCACAGCACAGCGGCCACCACCAAGCACAGCACGCCACCGCCAATGCTGCCCACCCACGACTTGTTGGGCGATATGCGCTCAAACAATTTGGCCGGGAAATATTTGTGCAGCAACGAACCGCAGCAATAGGCCCCCGTGTCGCTCGTCCACAAAAACAGGAACACGCTCAGCGGGTAAATTGGTTCAAAGGCAGTCTTGTTGGTCATGGGGTCGTACTGGAAGGCGAGCACATTGAGCAGGCTGAAAGCCAAGGCCACATAAATTTGCGACGCAAAGGCATAGGCCCAATTCTTGAGCGGGTCGGCCTTCTGCAAGTAGAGTTCGCTCACCAGCATATAAATGATTGACACTAAATAAGGGATAAACGCACGCGAAGGCACGAGGTCGGCACAAAAGCCGCCGAAGGCTACGAACAAATACACCGCAGCTACCGTGTTTATCAACTTGTTGACCGAGGCCCCCGCATAGCTGTTCACATTATGCGAAAACTCCCAAGTGGTCAATCCCGTCACCACTGCAAACAGCAGCGTGAACGTCATAGGCGAAAAAAGCGTGCCGCCCACAAGCACGGCCACAAAGACCGCACCTGTGAGTGCACGCACAATCAGGTTATTCATTGTTGTTATTGTCAGATGAAGTTTTATCTGTATCTTGCTGTTTACCCAAGTCGGCAGGCACAGGTGGCGGCACACAACCAGCGGCTGCCGGTTCGTTGTCACATTCCTTTTCAGCAGTCGGAGCCTCCTCGCCGGCAGCAGCCTGCTTGTCAGCCTCCAACTTCTTGCCACGCTCTTCGGCCAGTTTGAGTGCCTCTTCTTCCATCAGCACATCGGCGCGGCTCTTCCACGGGCGCGGGCCGAATATGTGTTCAACGTCCTCGGTAAATATCACCTCGCGCTCAACCAGCAAGTCGGCCAGTTGGTTGTGCTTGTTAGCATTTTCTACCAACAGTTTTTTGGCACGTTCATACTGTTCGGCAATCAGGCGCTGCACCTCGGCATCAATCAGTTCGGAGGTGCGTTCTGAGTAGGGTTTTGTAAAGTTGTACTCATTCTGCGCATTATAGTAGCACACATTCGACAGCTTGTCGCTCATGCCCAAGTAGGCCACCATGCCATATATGCGTTTGGTCACACGTTCAAGGTCGTTAAGCGCACCGCTCGATATATGGCCTACAAACAGCTCCTCGGCAGCACGCCCGCCAAGCAGCGAGCACACCTCGTCAAGCATTTGCTCGCGTGTGGTGATAGTGCGCTCCTCAGGCAGATACCATGCGGCACCAAGAGCCTGTCCGCGCGGCACAATCGTCACCTTTACCAGTGGGTTGGCATATTGCAGCAACCACGACACCGAAGCATGACCAGCCTCGTGTATGGCTATTGAACGTTTCTCGTCCTCGGTCATCACCTTCGACGTCTTTTCCAAACCACCGATTATGCGGTCAACAGCATCAAGGAAATCCTGCTTGCCCACCTCCTTGCGGTTGTGGCGTGCAGCTATCAAGGCCGCCTCGTTGCACACATTGGCAATGTCGGCGCCCGAAAATCCTGGAGTCTGACGTGCAAGCATCTCAATATCCACCGTGTCATCAAGTTTGAGAGGCTTCATGTGCACCTTGAATATGGCCACACGTTCAGAGAGTTCGGGCAAGTCTACGTGTATTTGTCGGTCAAAACGCCCGGCACGCAACAGCGCTGAGTCGAGTATTTCCACGCGGTTGGTGGCAGCCAGCACAATCACACCCGTATTGGTGCCAAAGCCGTCCATTTCGGTGAGCAACTGGTTCAGAGTGTTTTCGCGCTCATCATTACCACCCATCGTAGGATTTTTGCCACGGGCACGACCTATGGCATCGATTTCATCAATAAATATGATGCAAGGAGCCTTTTCCTTGGCCTGCTGAAACAGGTCGCGCACACGACTGGCGCCCACGCCCACAAACATCTCAACAAAGTCGGAGCCGGCCATCGAGAAGAAAGGCACCTCTGCCTCACCGGCCACAGCCTTTGCCAACAGCGTTTTACCTGTGCCCGGAGGGCCAACGAGCAATGCGCCCTTGGGTATCTTGCCACCAAGTTCGGTGTATTTCTTCGGGTTCTTCAAGAAGTCCACAATCTCGCGAATTTCCTGCTTGGCGCCTTCTTGTCCGGCCACGTCCTTAAATGTGATATTCGTCGTATTTTTGCCATTCTTCTCAAACAAGCGTGCCTTGCTCTTGCCCACGGTGAAGATGCTGCCCATACCGGCACCACCGCCACCCATGCGGCGCATCAAAAAGAAATAGAGGGACACCAGCAGCAATATGGGGAATATGCTGCTGAACAAGTTTGAAATGAAATTGCTACTCTCCTCATAGCGCACCCCACCCTTGTAGTTACTGTCAAGGAAGGTGCCCACGGCATCGATATTAGGATATTTGGCCGACACGGTAGGGGCCGTGCCCGTCTTGTCGCTGCCCATGTTGAACACATCGCGTATGTGTTCGGGGCGCACCACAAAGCGCACGTTGCCATCGGTTTTGTTCACCACCACCTCGCGCGCATAGCCTTGTTTTACATACGTGCGGAAAGCCGTGTAGTCCACTTCCTTGTCTACACCGCCAGCCTGACTGTTGCCACTGTTAGTGTACAGCATTATGCCCAACGATATGATGGCAAGGACGTAGAACCATGTTAGCGTAACAAATGGTCGCCGACGCCTGCCCGGCTTTTTGCCTCCGGGTTGCGGCGATGGCGTACTTGGTATTTGAGCCATTTTGTTTTCTGTTGTAATTTAAGTATAACGTGTTACGAGAGTCAGTCCAAATCTGCCACCTGTGTCAGTTCGGCATCGTCCCAAAGATTTTCCAAATCATAGTGTTCGCGTGCCTCGGGCAGGAATATATGCACCATCACCGTGCCATAGTCCATAGCCACCCACTCACCATTTTCGCGTCCGGCAATAGCCGCAGGCTTCTCGCGCAGATGTTTGCCTGTAAATTCCTCCACCGAGTCGGTTATGGCGTCCACCTGTTGTGGCGAGCCGGCAGTACATATAACAAAGTAGCTGCAAGGTGCTGTAATAATGTTACTCAAATTGGCTGTTACAATGCTGCGGCCTTTTTTCTCCTGAATGCCGTCAATGATTGTATTTACTAACTGTTGTGTTTCTTCCATGCGTTATTTATCTGTTTGTTTTTGGTGCAAAGATAGTGCAAGGTGAGAGCAAAAATGCAAGTTTACTTGCAATATTTGCCGAACCGCAGCCTATCTTCTGCAAAGATAGTGCAAACTGAGCGCAGAAAGTCAAGCTTGCTTGAACTTTATGCCGAAGTGAAGCCTATCTTCTGCAAAGATAGTGCAAACTGAGCGAATAAAGTCAAGTTCACTTGCAATCTTTGCCGAACCGCAGCCTATCTTCTAACAAAGATAGTGCAAGGTGAGCGCAGAGATGCAAGTTCACTTGCAATCTTTGCCGAGCCGCAGCCTATCTTCTAACAAAGATTATGCCAAAAACGCTTGCAGTCACAAAGACACGGCCGATTTCAGCACATTATTCCTCATATATAAGGATTGTGTACCTGACACATGCCACGTAACTTTGCACCCATAAAACAATACAACACAAGCAACTATGCTATTTTTACCACTTTTGCTATCGGCAGCACCCGTTTGTGCCGACACTACCAAGCATTTTGACATCGAAGAGGCCGTAGTAGTAGCCTCACCCAAAGAAACCCGCCAACTGCGCCAGCAACCGCTCAGCGTCAGTCTGTTCGACGCAGGCACGCTCAACAACCGCAAGGCCGGTGCGCTGAAAAACCTCTCGGCCTATGCGCCCAACTTCTACATGCCACAATACGGCAGCCGCCTCACCTCGGCCTGCTACATTCGTGGCATTGGCAGCCGCATCAACACTCCCGCAGTAGGGCTGTATGTTGACAACGTGCCCTACGTCGACAAGTCGAGCTACGATTTCTCATTTCAAGGCATCGAACGTGTCGACATCATGCGCGGCCCGCAAGGCACACTCTATGGCCGCAACACCATGGGCGGACTGGTGCGCGTGTTTACTGCCGACCCCATCACCCACCACGGCACCGACGTGTCGGCCGGCATTGGCACGGGGTGGCAGCAGCGTGCCATGCAGCGCCATGCAGCCTTCACCACCTATCTGCACCCGGCCAACCGCATGGGCCTCAGCATAGGCGGCTATTACGAGGGCGAAGACGGCTACTTCAAAAATCAGGCCACTGGCAAAAAACAAGACGCAAGCGAGGCCGGCGGTGCACGTCTGCGCTGGTCGTGGCGCCCTACCGATGTGGTAAAGATTGACTGGACCGCCTCATACGAGCACAGCAATGAAAAGGCTTGCCCCTACTATCTGTTAGGCAACACAAGCGACTTTGCCCAAGGCTATAACACTGCTGCCAACGGTGCCGCCATAGGCACACTCGAGCAGAACCGCCCAAGCACCTACCGCCGCGGCGTGTTCAACACCGGCATTGGCGTGGAGCACCGTCTGCCAAAGCTCACTTTGAGCAGCATCACGGCCTACCAGCGGCTCGACGACCGCCTGTTTATGGACCAAGACTTTACACGTCAAGACATCTTCTCGCTTTGTCAAAAGCAGCACGCCAACACCGTGTCGGAGGAGATTGCACTGAAAAGTCCCGCCAGCAATAGCCGTTGGACATGGACCACGGGCGCATTTGGCATGTACCAGTCATTGCGCACAGACTGCCCCGTCACTTTCTACGGCGAGGGCGTTGACTACCTCAACACGCAAATTGGTGCCAACCTGCCCACACGACCGGCCATCAGCATAGCCTTTACAGGCAACGGCATACCATTTGCCGCACGGCTCAAAACGCCCTCGGTCAATGCGGCTTTGTTCCACCAGAGCACAGTCAAGCTGGTTGGCGGATTGAGCATGACGCTTGGTTTGCGCCTTGACTACGACTACCGCAAACTCGACATGACGTCGGGCACCGAGGGCAACGGCACCATTCCCTACCACTTTGGCATGAGCATGGGGCCCACCATGCAGTTTGGCACCGACCTCGAGGCCGATGCCTCGCTTAACAGTTCGCTGAGCCACCACAGCTGGCAGGTGTTGCCCAAGGGCGCACTCAACTATGCACTGCCGCGCGGACTTGGCAACATCTACGTGAGTGTGGCCAAAGGCTACCGCGCCGGAGGCTACAACATACAGTCATACTCCGACCTGTCGCAACAGTTGTTGCACCGCCAGATGATGCTGGGTGTGCGCCAATACAGCGAGCAGGCCATACGCCATATTCCGGGTATGCCTGATGCTGTAAAGGACAAGGCCATTGCGGGCATGACGGGGGTGCTCGACCGCGTCACACCACAAGCTCCCGATGCCAGCACGCTCTACTACAAGCCTGAGTACACCTGGAGCTACGAAGCAGGCATTCACCACAACCTGGCCGACAAAATGCTGCAACTCGACCTGGCCGTGTTCTGCATGAAAACGCACGACCAGCAAATAGCCCGCTTTGCCCAAAGCGGTATGGGGCGCGTCATGGTTAACGCCGGACGCAGCCGCAGCACAGGCGTTGAGGTGGGATTGCGCTCACAACTGGCCCACGACCGCCTCACACTCACGGCTAACTATGGCTACACACACGCAAAGTTCACCCGTTACGACCTTGGCACCTCGGCCAGCGGCACAAGGGTTGACTACACGGGCAACCGCATGCCCTTTGTGCCTCAGCACACCTTCAGTGCATCGGCCGATGCCGAACTGCCCGTGTCGCCCGACAACTTTGTACGCACATTTGCCTTTGGCGCCGATGTCAAGGGGGCCGGCAGCATCATGTGGGACGAGGCCAACGCCTTCGGACAAAAGTTTTATGCCACACTCGGCGCACACGTCGGCACCACGCTGGCCGGCAATGTGCAACTTAACCTTTGGACACGCAACCTTACCGGCACACGCTATGCCACCTTTGCCTTCGACAGCATGGGCCACCGCTTTGCCCAATATGCCGCACCACGCTCATTTGGGCTGGACGTAAAGTGGCACTTCTAAAACGCGTTGGTGGGGGGCTTGGTTAACGGGGTAACCCGTCAACATGCCCCTCCCACCATCTGCTGCTACTGCAACATTGCAAGTATCATGCGCCATGCCAAGCCTCAAGCATATAAAATGTTTGAGGCTTGGCTTTTTTGTACACACAATTTGACTATATTTGCACTCATAAACAAATAACGACCCCTTACACACATCAACTATGAAAAGATTACTGAGCATCATGCTGCTTGCAGCCGCCACCACCCTGACGGCACAAGCCGACAAAGAAATTAAACGCCCCGACAGCTACAACTACAGCCGGGGGGTCGAAGCATACGACAACGATAACCCCAGCGAGGCCATCGACTACTTTAACCGTGAAGTGGCGGTCAACAAAAAAAATGGCTATGCCTACATGTACCTGGCAGACATTTACCGCCAGCAAGAAGAACCCGGCAAGGCCATCGATGCCGCCAATCTGGCCATAAAGTACATGCCTGCCAAAGACAAGGAATTCACCACCGTGAGCTACACCATCAGAGCACAAATTCAATGTCTGCTCAAAGACACTGTGGCAGCCCTGTCCGATTACGCATCAGCCATCAAGGCCTCACCCGATGAACAGCGCCCCTACGAGGAACGCGCGCAACTTTACTATGAGATGAAACGCTACGACGAGGCCGATGCCGACTACCGCAAAATCATCAAAATTGCATCAGGCGATGCCACAGGCTACTTGGGTTTGGGGCGCAACCTGAGTGCGCAAAAGCAATGGGCCGAGGCCATCAAGCAGTTCACCTACGCCGCCAGTTTGGGCTCAGACAACGCTTATCCCTACGCATTTCGTGCTGAGGCTTACAAGGAACTTGGCGAATGGGACAAGTCTGCCGACGACATCATCACCGCTTTGAGCATTGAGTTCAACAACAAAGCCGTATCGTTGCTCAGCGACATAAAGGAACCCATGCTCTCTATCTTATTGGCAAAAATGAAAATACAAATGGCCAAGTCGCCAAACAGCATAGACTGGCCTTTCTACTTAGCCGCCACCTACGAACAAAGCGAGCAGTACGCCAAGGCCATCAGCTACTACAAAATTTTACAAGACAAGGACGCTTCGCTCAACCTTGGCCAAGGCATTGCACGCTGCTACCAAAAGATGGGCGACTATCAAAATGCGCTCATTGCCATCAATAAGGCCTGCGACACCGACTCAGTAGATACCGATGTGCTCGGAATGCGGGCCGACATATTGTACAACCTCAACCGTCCGCAAGAGTCCATACAGCAGTATGACGAAATAATTAAAATGGAGCCAGACAATATGGGTTACTACTACGCACGTGCATGGACCAAATTGATATTGCGCGACTTTGAGGGAGCTGTCGAAGATGCTACCATGTGCATGGCCGCAGGTGGCAACGTGCTTGCTCCCGCCTACAACCTGCGCGGATTGTGCTATAAGGCACTTAACAACAACGACAAGGCGCGCCCCGACCTTGAAAAGGCCATCGCACTCGAACCCACACCGGCCGACTACAGCTGCAGCCAATATGCCTACCTGGCACTCGGACAAAGGGATAAGGCCATGGAGGTGATGGACACCATTCTGAACCACGACAACAGCAGCGGCAACAACTACGATGCGGCTTGCCTGTATTCTCTCATGAACAACACGGACAAGGCTTTGAACTACTTTAAGACGGCACTCGAAAAGGGCTATGTCAACTTTGCACACATCGGTCTTGACCACGACCTTGACAACATACGCCAACTGCCCCAATTCAAGTCACTTGTCAGCACCTACAAGCAAAAGCTTGAGCAGTCGCTCACACCGGCCGACACCGTGGTGGCGGTACACCCCGGTGCAGGCAACACGGTAACTACCGAGGTGCCATTTACCAAGGAGTATGGTGTGTGCACCATCAAATGCAAAATCAACAACCTGCCGCTCTCGTTCGTGTTCGACACCGGGGCTGCCACGGTATCACTGTCAATGGTTGAGGCTACCTTTATGATGAAGAACGGCTACCTGAGCAAAAGCGACGTGGTGGGCAGCCAATACTTTCAAGATGCCAACGGCAACATCAACGAAGGTACCATCATCAACCTGCGTCACGTAGACTTTGGCGGTCTTAAACTCGAAAACGTGCGTGCTTCGGTGGTGCGCAACCAGCGTGCCCCGCTCCTCCTCGGTCAGTCGGTGCTCGGCCGCCTTGGCAAAATCGAAATTGACAACTCCCGCAAAGTGCTGACTATTACAAGCAAGCAATAAGCACTTGTTGGAGTTGCAACTAAACATTAAATAAAACGACAATAGAGACAACCATGAACGGCATTGTCTCTATTGTCGTTTATACCTCTGATACTAATACGGATTAGCAGGCTCTGAGTACGCCATCTAATAATCAGAGAACTTACCAGCAATCTTGTTAAGATAAAATCCTAACGATTAAGCAATTCTTTCAAGAATGCTTCCGACTTCGTAACATCAATCTCATTAACAAAGCTTTCATCTTTCAGCATCTCATCTATTGCCGTACCATTAAACTGAGCAACACCTCTTGTATTTCTTCCTGCCCAGTGAAATTGCAAGACTGTATTATCTATCAATTTACCATGATATACTGAACACAAAAGCGTTTTGAAGTTTGAAGACCCGTCTATACCAATAAAAAAGAACAAAAACACACTCTTAGAACCCGCCATTTTCTGCAGGAACTTATCTATATTATATGCTTTCGGATTAGAGTTTAGATATACTATTTTGGTTTTAATGTCAGTATATGTATCCCCATTGTCAAACTCGCGATAATAGTCACCTAAACCATTTTTAGTGTCATACGAAGGTAACGCGGCTTCAAGATTATGCAAATTAGAGATAATATGCTGTCTTTCTATATCATTCGATGTTATCAAGCTTTCTATGAGTCTGCCTCTAATATTCGTATTTTCTATATGTGATGCAACGAGAATTTCCCTTTTGCACTTATTACAGCGCTCGTTCAAACCATCTTCAAGAATACGAAAATTATCTGATTTAACAAAGGTGCATGCTCTATTGATAGAGGCAAATATATTAGTTCTCTCTGCTTCAGTAGGTTCAAACTTTTGATTGACAGGCTTTATGTTTGAAGATGCTTCCACTAAACGGAAGAGATTGTCCTCCCAATCCATTCCTTGGTGAACTGCAAACAAGTAATCAAAGTTTTCTGGAGCATTCTTTCTGTTGTTAAAATCTCGCATTATATCAGAGCCATTAAAACTGCCCCTGATATTCGTCATACTAAGTTCTTGAGAACTGTGACTTATCTTTTTTAAGAATGTGGTATTCGCAAGAAGTATCAAATTTGTGGAGGACTTACGAACCAGTACAACAAAAAATGGAATTTTATCATACTTTTCAAGCGCAGATAAACTCAGAACTGTATTGCTGAAAGTATCAGAAGCCGATTTTGAGTAACTGAACCTTACAGCGAAGTATTCATTATGATACACTTTCCGATCTAATGTCAGATGGAAATGTGCACATACATCATCTTCTACAGCTTGCTTGTTGTGTTGTGGAGCACTATTAACAATATACTCCACAAATTCTTTACATTTTGTATTCATTTCGGTTTACTTTATTATACGGGTTCATAACACCAAATTAAGCCACATCAATCTAACCAAACAAAGACAGCGCATTTTGCTGTTCTTTTACCTTTATGCTTGACTTAGATGATGCTTGCTGTTTCTTTTGATCACCCAAAGAATTCCTTTCCCAAAATACGCCATCAAAATAGCCTTGAATTGATTTATCTCCTGAGGCATTTATCAGTCTCTTAACAGACCAAAGACAGTACTCTCTATTTATTTCAATGCCCAAACAGTTTCTGCCAAGCTTGCGAGCCACAACTGCAGCAGTACCACTTCCCAAAAAAGGATCAAAGATTTTGTCACCAGGCTTAGAGGAAGCCAGCATCAGTTTTGCATACAGTTTCTCCGGCTTCTGTGTAGGGTGATCCGTATTTTCGGGCATAGACCAAAAAGGAACGCTTATATCCCCCCAAAAGTTTGAAGGATACGTTATGCGGAAATTACCAGATTCTGTTTCGTCCCAATCCTTGGGTTTTCCATCTACTCTATATGGAGCAATTACCTTTTTCTTCATCTTTACAGACTCTACATCAAAGTAATAATCTTTGGGATTCTTTACAGCAAACCAAATATCCTCCATTGAATTTTTCCAATTCGATTTGGCTCCTCGTCCCTTTTCTCTTTGCCAAGTAATTCTATTGATGACAGTTAGCCTTTCTTCTATGACTCGTTGCATAGAAGATGTACACTTCCAATCACCACACATATAAAGTGTACCATTGGGAGCAAGTTTATCACAAACCTTATAAAACCAACTTCTAAGATAATCTTCATAAGCACTTGATTTCATACTTGAAAACTTTTTGCCATGAAAGTCCTTGTCAAGATTGTAAGGAGGGTCAATGATAATTAGATTAAAATAATCATTCGGAATATATTCTAAACAATCAAATAGGTTTGCATTAACAATAGCATTATCCACAAATGATTTTTTCAAGTCATCTGCACTCAAAATAGACTTTTCCAATGCCGGAATTTCATTTTCCGACACTGTCAGTGTCCTATTCCGTTCAGCACGTGTTTTCTCTGCCATAATTTCTATAAATCGTTATTTATTAATTAAAGTCCCTCAATAAAGAGGATAAAAAGTAACCGTAATTGGCTGTTTCTTCATAAAGCAGCGGAGTACGATTTACAAAGAAAGAGAAGGCTACCATCATAGATGCAAAAATAGGTATTTTGAGTAATTTCGCCAAGTTAAAGACTCATCGATTTGTACAGATGCCTTATTGCAAATCTGCTTTTAATGATCATATAGAAGCGCATTAAACGCTCATGGAGTTTTTCCAGGCTGACAAAATATTGCGCTATTCAATGGCACAGAAAAGTAAATACGCAAGCTCTAATGGGGGCGACGCGTCCCGCGTCGGGCATTAAGGCAAAGGTTCACAGATAGGTATGTAATTAAAGCTGTCTGTGAGTCTTTGTTTAGTAGTGTATAAGCCTTTGCCTTAATGCCCGACGCGAGACGCGTCGCCCCCATTAGTGCTTGCGTTTTGTGCTTGCGTTTTGTGGTAGCGGGACCTTTTACCATACTACAACAACTTACACGCCGAACATCTTACATCTTACACTAATACATTGCAACTCATTGATTGTCAATGCTTTACTTAGTGTAAGATGCTACAAATTTCACCTACACGCATCCTACACAACATACACGCTGCCACACGGCACAAGCACGGGAGGAAGATATTACGGTATAGGGGAACAGAAAAGTCTGTTGCTCCGACAGATTTCTCTACGTCCCTATGGCGTAAAACCCGCCGCATACGTACAAATCGGCTGCGTGGTAGCGGGGTGTGATGTGTAAGATGTATGCAGGGGTGTGTAAGATACTTTGAACTCATCTTACACTCTTGAAACATCTGAATATCAACTTGTTACGTTCAAAAAGTGTAAGATGGCAGTAAAAACACACGCACTCTTTTACAAGAGGGCTGAGGGCGATGGAGCAAATATTTGTGTACAAATTGTACACTTTTTTTGATGGATGCAATGCCTTGGTGTTACCTTTGCAACACTTTACTTTTATATCAAATCAAATTGTATTGACTACCATGAAACGAATGCTTAACAAAATGCTGCGCTATGCCGATGCCATTGTGAAACGTGGCGTTGACAAACTGATAGACGCTATCGCGTATAGCGCGGAACCGCAAACTAAAAACGCTGAAACACCCCAGCCGCAAAAACGCATGGGCAACGACACGGACTGCGGTATTACCCTTATGGACGAACAGTGCGATATTAGCTATAATGTGCTTGACCGCACGCCCGAAGTACAACGGCGCGACCAGGCGGACAAAGGGTTTGTGCCCGTGAGCAAACTGGTGCGTAACACCATGGTGATCGCGTCATTCAACGGTGCTGAAAGTGATGAAGTCAGGATATTGTGGTGCTCTATGAGATTTGCCGCTAACGCGGAGAACATAAGAACAAAAGGACAGAAGAACAAAAGATATAACGCTTGTGTTAGCCGCTTAGCGCGGAAAACATAAGCTACATTTTACATAAGATACACAAAAGGCCGCTGCGCGGCTGGCCACGGACTGAGGTTCGCGTGGCCAAAGAAACATAAGGGCTGACGCCGTAGCGTTATTTATCAGCCGCTAACGCGGAGAACATAAGGACAAAAGAACATAAGAACAAAAGAGTTTCAAGTCCATGCCCGTATGTCTTGAAGTCCTTTTGTTCTTATGTCCTCCGCGTTAGCGGCTGATCTCGTAACTCACAAACTAAGGCGTCAGCTGTGGCGCAAGAGCAACTCGTGCTCCACCTCGTCGAGGGTTACACCCATTTGTTCGAGCATTACAAGATAGTGATACATCAGGTCGCCAGCCTCGTAGATGAAGCGCTCGCGATTGCCATCAACGGCCTCGATGATGCTTTCGGTACACTCCTCACCCACTTTTTTGGTAATGGCCTTTATGCCCTTGATGAACAAGCGTGTGGTGTAGGAGCCTTCGGGCATCTCGGCATGGCGGCGACGCACAAGGGCCGAAAGCGAACGTATGAAGCCCTCGGCAGCGGGGGTGTCAAAACAAGCCGTGGTGCCACGGTGGCAGGTGGGGCCTATGGGATTGGCCTTGATGAGCAAGGTGTCGGCATCGCAGTCAACGTACATGTTGTCAACCATGAGATAGTGGCCCGAGGTTTCGCCCTTTGTCCACAACTGCTGGCGGGTGCGGCTGAAAAAGGTGACACGCCCCTCGCGCAGCGTCTTTTCAAACGCCTCGCGGTTCATGTACCCCAACATCAGCACACGCAGTGTGACAGCGTCCTGCACCACTACGGGCAGCAGGCCGTCGGCGCATTTGTCAAGTTTTATGTTGTCCCAACTTAATTGTTCCATATTTACAGTCTTACGGGTATGCCCTCGTGGCTGAGGGCCTGTTTGAGTTCGGGTATGGTTATTTCGCCATAGTGGAATATGCTGGCGGCCAAGGCGGCATCGGCATGTCCTTTGGCCAGCACCTCGGCAATGTCGTGCGCCGAACCGGCGCCACCCGATGCTATGACGGGAATGCGCAAGCCGGCGGTGAGACGGGCATAAGTGGTGCACGGATAGCCATGCTTGGTGCCGTCGTGGTTCATCGAGGTGAAGAGAATTTCGCCCGCGCCACGCTCCTGCGCCTCGTGTGCCCACGAGTAGAGTTCGCGGTCGGTGGGCTGCGTGCCGCCATGGGTGCACACCGTCCAAAGGGCATCGGCCTCGGCCTGGCCGGGTGCGAGCGGCTGATGACGGGCATCGATGGCCACCACCACAAACTGCGACCCGTAGCGTGCGGCTATTTGGTCGATGAGTTCGGGGGTGCGCAGGGCAGCACTGTTGATGCTCACCTTGTCGGCACCGGCATCGAGCAGACGTGCAGCATCGTCGATGGTGCTAATGCCTCCGCCTACGGTGAAGGGTATGTTTATGCCGTCGGCAATGCGGCTGACGAGCTGTGTAAAGGTGTGGCGCCCCTCGCGTGTGGCACTGATGTCGAGGTAAACCAGCTCGTCGGCACCGGTGCGGGCATAATGCTGCCCAAGGGCCACGGCATCGCCCACGTCTTGCAAGTCCTCAAAGTGCACGCCCTTTACGGTGCGGCCCTCTTTCACATCGAGGCAGGGTATAATTCGTTTGCTCAACATAATTGGTCAAGTGTTATACGTCCTTCGTAAATGGCCTTTCCCACAATCACCTTTCGCAGGCCGAGTTGGCGCAGTTGCTCAATGTCGTTCATGCCCGATATGCCGCCCGACACGGTAATGTCTACTGTGGGATACTTTTGCTGCAAACGCACATAGAGGTCGGTGTCGGGGCCTTGCAGCATGCCGTCGCGCGATATTTCGGTGCAGATTACCTGTGTCAAGCCGTGTGGCACAAAACGGTCGATAAGGCTGTCGATGGTTTGGTCTACACTGTCGAGCCAACCATTCACAGCCACAAGTCCGTTTTTAACATCGGCACCAAGCACCATGCGCTCAGCCCCAAACTGGTGGAGCCATGCCTCAAAGATTTCGGGTTTGGTGGCAGCCACACTGCCCACCACAGCATAGCGCGCTCCGGCCTCGAACACCTGCGTGAGCGCCTCGGCACTTTTTATGCCACCGCCCCACTCTATTTCGGCCCCCGGCACGGCCGCCAGCTGGCGCAGCGTGTCGAGGTTTTGGGGGGTGGAAGCTTTGGCACCATCGAGGTCGACCACATGAACGCGGTGCAACCCATGCGCCACATATTGGCGTACCATGTCGACGGGACTGGCGTCATATTGTTTTTTCTGCGCATAATCGCCTTGCGACAGACGCACACAGCGGCCGTCTATCAAGTCTATTGCGGGGAGTATGGTCATAAGCTGATAAAGTTTTTAAGTATGCGCTCGCCCACATCGCCACTCTTTTCGGGGTGGAACTGTGTGGCATAGAATTGCTCGTACTTTAGTGCGGCACTGAACATCAGGCCGTGGCGTGTGGTGGCTATGGTGTCGGGGCACAAGGTGGGGTAATAAGAGTGCACATAGTACACGCTGTCGCCACTGTGTATGCCGTCGAAGAGTTTCTTTTCAAGATTGCCAAGGGTGTTCCAGCCCATGTGTGGCACCTTGAACTCGGCGCTGTCGGGGAACCGGCGCACATGGGCGTCGAATATGTTCATGCAGGTGGTCAGCTGGCCGTTGGCAGCGCCCTCCTCAGAGTCGCGGCACATCACCTGCAGCCCCACACAGATGCCCAGTACGGGCTGGCGCAACTGCTTGATGACAGGTATGAGTCCGCTCTCGCGCAGGTTGTGCATGGCCTCGGCGCAATTTCCCACCCCGGGCAGCAACACGTGGTCGGCACGGCGTATGGTGGCGGCATCGGCCGTCACCTCGAATGTGGCACCCAGACGCGACAGGGCATTCTGCACGGAACGCAAATTGCCCATTTTGTAATCGATGATTGCTATCATAATGTACCTTTACTGCTTGGAAGTTCGTAACTGAACACGTTGCGGTGAATGGCCTGGCGCAAGGCGCGCGCAAAGGCTTTGAACACCCCCTCGATAAGGTGGTGATTGTTTTCGCCACGCGCCTTGATGTGCAAGTTGCACTGCATGGCGGCGCACAACGACTGGAACACGTGCTTGAACATTTCGGTGGGTGTGTCGCCCACATACTCGCGCGTAAATGGCACGTCCCACTGAAAGTCGATACGTCCGCCAAAGTCGAGTGTGACCATGGCATCGCATTCGTCCATGGGCAGCACAAAACCATAGCGGTCGATGCCGCGCTTGCTGCCAAGAGCTGTGCGCAGGGCTTCGCCAAGGGCTATAGCCACATCTTCCATGGTGTGGTGCTCGTCCACCTCGAGGTCGCCCTTGCACACACAGTAGAGCGATATGCCGGCATGGTGTGGCAACTGGCTGAGCATGTGGTCGAAAAAGTGCAGCCCGGTGTTGACCAACGTGTCGCCCCCGCCATCGAGGTCGACTATCACGTGAATGTCGGTTTCGGCAGTGGCACGCTTTACTTCGGCACGGCGCTCTGTGCGACGCAGAAATTCGGCTATGTCGGCCCAATCGTCGGTGGCAAGAGCCAGCACGTGCTGCTGCACCGTGTTGAGCATGGTGGCAGCCACTTCGGGCTTTTGCAACAATATGGCACGGCACCCCATGTTGACGGCCAGCTGCACATCGGTGGCACGGTCGCCTATTACATAAGAGTGTTTCAGGTCGTAGTCGTCCGTCATATACTCGGTGAGCATGGCCGTGCCAGGCTTGCGTGTTGGCGCATTGTCGGCGGGGAATGTGCGGTCTATATATTCGCGGGCAAAGGTTACGCCCTCGCCCTTGAGTGTTTGCAACATTTTGTTGTGAGCGGGCCAAAAGGTGTCTTCGGGAAAACTCTCGGTGCCGAGGCCGTTCTGGTTGCTTACCAACAATGGCAGGTAGTCGGTCTGCATCACCGAGCGCAGTCCGCTGATGGCACCTGGCACAAACTCGAGTTTCTCAAGCGAGTCAATCTGCTCGTCGGCCGGCTCTTTTATAATAGTACCATCTCGGTCAATAAATAATACTTTCTTCATACATATTGCTTTAAGGCATCTATTACGTTCACATTCTCGGCAGGTGTGCCAACGGTAATGCGCAGGCAGCCTTCGCAGCCTTTCACCCGATTGCGGTTGCGCACGATGATGCCATTAGCCACAAGGTGGTCGTAAATGGCATCGGCATCGGTCACTTTTACCAACAAGAAATTGGCATCGCTGTGATACACCTTCAGCACGCAAGGCATTTTGGCCAGTTCGGTGGCAAGCCACTGGCGCTGGCTGCACACCTCGGCCACATGAGCGTCGTGTGGCTCGGCATGCAAGCGCTTGGCCACTTCGACCTGGGTGGGCGCATTTACGTTGTAGGGATATTTTACGCGGGCAAAGATGTCGGCTATCATGGGACTGGCAAAGGCCAATCCAAGACGCAGGCCGGCCATGCCCCACGCCTTTGAGAGCGTTTGCAGCACCACCACGTTGGGGTGTTTGCTGAGCACGGTGAGCATGGAGGGTTGCGACGAGAAATCGATGTAAGCCTCATCAACCACCAACACACCGTTGAAGTTGTTGGCCAAGGTCTCTAACTGCTGCAGGCTGAAAGCATTGCCCGTAGGATTGTTGGGCGAGCACACCCACATGAGTCTGGTGTGGGCATCGGCTGCAGCCAGCATGGCCGGCACATTGAGCGCATAGGTTTCGGCCTCGAGCGGCACCTCGCGCACGGCCACATTGTTGATGGCCGCCGCCACCGCATACATGCCGTAAGTGGGGGCTATGGCTACCACATTGTCGACACCTGGCTCACAAAATATGCGGAAACAGAGGTCGATGGCCTCGTCGCTGCCGTTGCCCACGAACACCTGTTCGGGCGTGACGCCCTTGAGTTGTGCTATCTCACCCTTCAACGCCTTTTGGTGTGGGTCGGGGTAGCGGTTGACGCCATTGTTGTAAGGGCTTTCGTTGGCATCAAGCCATACTGATATGTCGCCACCCTTGTAGTCGTCGCGCGCTGTGGAATAGGGCAAGAGCTCCTTTATATTATTGCGTATGTACATGGCTATCGGTCGTTAATTCGCACATTGACAGCTTGGGCGTGTGCATGCAGGCCTTCGGCTTCGGCCATGGTGACAATGGTGCCGGCCAATGACTGCAAGCCCTGTTGTGTGAGCGTCTGGAATGTTATTTTGCGCATAAAGCTGTCGATGTTCACGCCACTGTATGAGCGCGCCCAGCCGCTTGTGGGCAGGGTGTGGTTGGTGCCCGAGGCATAGTCGCCGGCCGACTCGGGCGAATAATTGCCCACAAACACGCTGCCGGCCGCAGTCACATCGGCCGCTATGCCCCATGGGTTGTCCATCGATATGATAAGGTGTTCGGGCGCATAGGCATTGCTGAAGTCGAGCATGGTGCCGCGGTGGGCAAACACCAGTATGCGGCTGTGGCTGAGCGACTGCTCAACAAGTTCCTTACGCGGCAGCAGTGCGGTTTGGCGCTCCACCTCGGCGGCTACTTCATGGGCAAAGTCCTCGCTCTGGCACACCAGTATGGCCTGGCTGTCGGGCCCATGCTCTGCCTGCGACAGCATGTCGGCTGCCACATAGCTGGCCTTGGCGGTGTGGTCGGCCATGACGAGCACTTCGGAGGGGCCGGCCGGCATGTCGATGGCCGTGTCGGTGCTCACAAGTTGCTTGGCATGGGTCACGAAACGGTTGCCGGGACCAAATATCTTGTCCACACGGGCTATGCTCTCTGTGCCATACGCCATGGCGGCAATGGCTTGTGCACCGCCCACGCGGTAAATGTGGTCAACACCGCAAGCATTGGCCGCATATATTATTTCGGGGGCGATGCGTCCGTCGGCACCCTGGGGCGTGCAAAGCACCACGTGCTTGCAACCGGCTATGCGGGCCGGGGCGGCCAGCATGAGCACGGTGCTGAAGAGCGGGGCGCGGCCGCCGGGTATGTAAAGTCCTACTCGCTGAATGGGCACAGCCTTTTGCAGGCAGCGCACGCCGGGCCGGGTTTCTACCTCGACCGGCTCGGGCATCTGCGCTTTGTGAAAGGCACTGATGTTGACAAGGGCTGCGTCGATGGCCTGTCGCACTTGGGGTGTGACCTTGGCTGCCAGCTGCTTACGCTCCTCGGCCGACAATTCGATGTCGGTTATGTCGGCATGGTCAAAGTCGTGAGCAAAGCGGCGCAGGGCTTCATCGCCACTGTGGCGCACCTCGGCCACAATGCTGCGCACGCTTTCAATTACCTTGTCGTCACTCGGGGCGTTGCGCTCGCACATTTTGTCCCATACGGACTTATCTGGATTGATGATTATTTGCATGTTGAGTGAGTGTTTTTCGGCAAACGTTTTTAAGGTATCATATTTTCGAGATTGAGCACGAGTATACCCTCTGCACCAAGTTCCTTGAGGCGTTCAACCTTTTCCCACAACACGTCCTCGGCTATGACCACGTGCATGGAACACCACCCCTCGGCTGCCAAAGGCAATATGGTGGGCGAACGCATGGCGGGCACTATCTGCACTGCCTGGTCCACCAGCGCGGTGGGTATGTTCATCAGCACATATTTGTAGCCGCGGCTGCTGACTATGGAGTTGAAACGGAACTTGAGTTTTTCGATATCGGCCAGCTTGTCATCGTCCAGTCCTTGACGGGCTATGAGGGCGGCTTCGCTATAAAACACCTCCTCTACCTCGCGCAAACCATTCTGCACCAGGGTGCCGCCCGACGACACAATGTCGAATATGGCATCGGCCATGCCTACTGCGGGGGCTATCTCTACCGAACCGGCTATTTCGTGAATATCGGCATGTATGCCCTTGTCTGCAAAGAACTGGCGCAACACATGGGGGTACGATGTGGCCACTGTGCGGTCTTCGAACCATTGCAAACCGGGATAGTCCACCTCACGCGGAACGGCCAGTGATATGCGGCAAGCGCCAAAGCCGAGGCGCATCACCTCGTCAACCGCCATGCCACGCTCGGCCACCTCGTTAAGGCCTACGATGCCCACATCGGCCACACCCATGTGTACGGCCTGGGGTATGTCGTCGTCGCGCAAATAAAGTACTTCGATGGGGAAACCCTTGGCACGTGCTATCAACTTGCGTTTGCTTTGTGCCACATCAATGCCGGCATCGGCCAGCAGGGCCATTGTGTCTTCGTTAAGCCGTCCTTTGGCTTGTATTGCTATACGTAGCATAGGCTGTTTAGTATTTTCGGTTTTGTATTAAGGGTGGTTCTAAAAATTCTGTTTTTAGAGTTCTGCTATTCTGAAATGTGATTTGCACGCTCTCGAAAGTGTCTTTTTGAAAGTTTGTTCGGTCACATAGCCCGCTATGCTCCCTCACAAACTTTCAAAAATACACTTCCGATAGCGCACAAATCCCTATTTCAGAATTATTAGAACCACCCTTAGCTGGTGCTTGAAAAGGTTGTATCTGTAATAAATTGACTGCAATATTCGGCATTTTAATTGATATATGCAAGCATTTGCACGTTTTTCTAAGACACGATGCAATATTATGCAGCATTTTTACAACATTCGGTTCTGGCGCCACACATAAAGGGCTATGCCTTTGCCGCGTGGCGGCACTTGGCATGACGGCGAGGCATTTTGCCACCTTTCTCATCACGTTTGCCGAAAAAAGTGAGGCTTTTAACACACTTTTACCCCCCCGATTGCATTATTTACATTTAGTGCCTATATTTGCGGCATAATATAACATTATACGCAGTAACTTAGGTTAAGAGAAACACAATTCTATTACACATTTCAAACCATAACACGAATTCCTATGAAAAAAACTCTACTCGGAACAGCCCTGCTGCTTGCATTGGCACAGGCTCTGCCAATGGACGCTCAAAAGCAAGTGCGCCTCACATTCAACCGCGCTGGTGGCACGGCTGTGAGCAACGTGACTGTCAACGTGACGGACGAGAGTGGCAATGCCATCAACGGTGTGACGGCCACACTGCAAAGTATTAAACAAGGTACTGGCACTGATGCTGGTGCAACCGCTACCAATGTGGCGCTGAAACCGGGAAACCAACTTGACGCGCACACTGAAATACTTTGTGCAGACTACAATAACAATGGCCTTGATAGCCGCTTTGCCGAATTTACTTTTAAGATTTCTGGGCTCAACGACTTCAGCCTCAACCACAGCGACTTGCAGATTGCGGCCTTGAACAAAGGTGGCAATTTCCAATACGACAAAGGTTCACGCAAATGCGATGTACGTGTTTGGAATAACGAGGATAAAAGCACACTCATCGCAAGTATTGATGGCATCGTTACAGACAAAAATGCCTCTAATGAAACCAAGGACAACACCATTGACTGGGAAATAAAGGCCAACACCACAACTCCAGCCACAACCGAACAAATCCTCGTAGTACGTTTGGCAAAGAGCAGTGACAATAAGGGTTGCTTCTTTGGTCTCAAGCAAATCACGCTTTACAACGGCTATCGATTTGCCACAACTGCCACTTCAAACATTGCCAATGTGGCTACTTTCAGTGCCAGCAGCCCTGTCACTTTCAGCAGCAACGCTACTGCCTACATTGCCATCAACAGCAACAACACGCAAGTAACGCTTTCGCCACTCAACGGCGCACTGGCTGCCGGCAAAGGTGCCATTGTGAGCAAGGCCACAACCGGCGACATCTATGCCTATGTGAGTACCGAGACTACCGACAGCCGCAACAATCTGCTCGTGGGCAGCGGCGACGCCACCAAGGAACTCACCGATGGCAACTACTACATCTTTAACAAGAAAGACAACGATGCCGTATTCTCACCACTCGACAATGCAGCCAGCACCACGCTTGCTGCCAACAAGGCGGCTCTCAAAACTGCTACACCAGGCGGTCAGGCTCTGACTTTGGACTTTGGCAGTGTGACGGGCATCAACACCGCAACAACCGCCATGCCTGCCACCAACGCTACCTTCGACCTGTCGGGACGCAAGGTGAGCGGCAAACTGCCCGCCGGCCTGTACATCAAGAATGGCAAGAAGCTTCTCATCAAATAACACTACTACAAACCACTCAATACACGCAAGCACATGAAAAAGCAATATAACAAGCCCACAGCCTCTACCATCAACCTTTATGCTGAGGAGGCATTGCTCACAGGCAGCCGCACTATCAACATTTCTGACTCCAGCGTAGGTGCCGATGCCTCACTCTCAAACAAGCAGGCATGGGATAGCTCTGCATGGGACAATGCACAGGACGACGGCGAATAAATTGCTCTCACGCATAACTTGGCACAGCTATACGTCTGACCTATAGCATGCCAACATGTATATTACACACTATAACCCGCAATAATGCCGTCGGTAACGGCTGCGTTGCGGGCTATTTTATGTTTTAGAACACCCCAACCGGCCATACGCCACCCACAACGCTTGGTCAATCAGACTAAATGCGATATATTTGCATTACTAAGTAGGTGGAGCAGAGTTATTTTACACTGAAAACGCACACCTACTTACATACCACCCACACAACATTTTGACAATTATGAAACTGAAAAAGACACTGCTGCTGACAGCCGCAATGGTTTTCACTTGCTCAACAACTACCCTTGCTGATGACGGGCACACTTTTCCCGAAAAGGGGAAGGTGTATGTGATACACCGCAACAACGACAACAATTCGTACATCTACGAGAATGGCAGCGTACTCAACACTGCCCCAAAAACCAATACGAACAAACAATATTGGCAATTCGTTCCCACCGAAAAGGCTAACTGCTACTACATACAAAACGTGACATCGAAGCGTTATGTACAAAGTTCGAAAACGCCAGGTGAGAGCAAACAAATCAAGGTAGGCAACACCCCCGTTGAGTTTGAAATAAAACCAAACACCAACGATGGGGCTGACGCATTAAAGGGCTTCTATTACCTGTGCAGCACCGACCAAACTATTGACAACACGAAGGACGGCACACTCGGCCTCAACTATGCCAGTGGCCAAGGCCAGGTAGTGGCATTCCACATTCGCTACAACCGTGGCAACTCGTATTGGGACATTCAAGAGTCTGCATACGACTACGAGGCACCGGCACCCATCGAACGCTCAGAATACTGCAAGCGCCTGGGCATCTACGTACTGCCCTGCGGCGACAAAGGTGCGGCCTACCTCAAGAGCTTGAGCATTACCGGCGAGAATACCAACGTGACCAACGCCCTCAACTATACAGCCAGCGCACAGCCCGGCAACTATTACAACATGGTGCGCACTGACTCTGCCGAGGTAATAAAAGGCAAGACTTTCAACCTTAAATACGAGGCTGAGGGCATGACACCAGACTACACCGTAACAGCATACTTTGATTGGGACAAGGACGGTGTGTTTGAATCTAAACATGAGTTTCTTAGCAACGAAAGCGGCTTTGCCGAAATTACCGTGCCTGCCGAGGCCGCCGAGGGCAAATCGCGCATGCGCATTCGCGTCAACGACAACGGCCTTGATGGTGCCGACGACGATGTGAACGGTGCTACCTACGATTTCCAGATATTTGTAACAAACGACCCTACCGTCACCAAAGTGAACGATATCGTGGCCAATAACGGCACTGACGCAACGGCAAGCAGCGCGGCCTACGGCATTGACGGCCGCCGTGTCAACCCCAAAACACACAAGGGGGCTTACATTCAAAACCGACAGAAGAAGATTAAGTAACAACACCACTCCTATTATATACATATATTACAACATACTATGAGCTATACCAAGCAACTACTTCTGGGCAGTGCCGCCATGCTGGGCATGGGTATGCACGCACAGCAGGCGAGCAAGCCTAACATCATATTTATTCTTTGCGACGACATGGGTTATGGCGACTTGGCCTGCTATGGCCAGCCCTACATCTCGACTCCCAACATCGACCGCATGGCCAGCGAGGGTATGCGCTTTACACAAGCCTACGCCGGCAGTCCAGTGAGTGCCCCATCGCGCGCCACACTCATGACAGGCCAGCACACAGGACACACCCATGTGCGTGGCAACAAAGAGTATTGGAAAGGACGTCCCCAAAAGACCTACGGCGTGACCTCAGAGCCCGACCGCGTAGGTCAGGAGCCTTACGACACGGCACACGTCATACTGCCCGAAATAATGAAGGCCAACGGCTACACCACAGGTATGTTTGGCAAATGGGCCGGCGGCTACGAAGGCTCGGTGTCTACCCCAAAGACACGTGGCGTTGACGAGTACTATGGCTACATCTGCCAGTACATGGCGCACCGCTACTTCCCCAACTTCTTGAACCGTTACAGTCCACGTCGCGGTGATACCGATGTGGTGCGCATCACCATGGACCAAAATGTGCAATACAGCGATGGCTGCACCAACCCCGACTATGCCAAGCGCAAGCAGTACTCGGGCGACATGATACATCAGGAGGCACTTGAATGGATTGACCAGCAATCGGCCGACAAGCCATTCTATGGTTTATTTACCTACACACTGCCCCACGCCGAGCTGTACCAGCCCAACGACTCGATACTGCAAGCCTACTACGGCAAGTTCTGCAACGACAAGACCTTTGCCGGTGTCGACCGCTACCATGCCACCGTCAACACGCACGCCCAGTTTGCGGCCATGATTACACGCCTCGACGCTTATGTAGGCGAAATTCTCGACAAGCTCAAGGCCAAAGGGCTTGACAAGAATACCATTGTCATATTCTCATCAGACAATGGCCCGCACGAGGAGGGTGGCGGCGACCCCGACTTCTTTGGACGCGACGGCAAGCTGCAAGGCAAAAAGCGCTCATGCCATGAGGGCGGCATACGCATTCCGTTCATTGTGCGCTGGCCCGGCCATGTGCCAGCTGGCAAGGTGAACGACCACATAATGGCCTTTTACGACATTATGCCTACCTTCTGCGACCTCATCGGTCAGGACAACTACACCGAGCGTTTTGGCAACAAGCGCCTTGCCAACGACTACTTCGACGGCATTTCGTTTGCCCCCACCCTGTTAGGCGACGACGCCAAGCAGCAGGAGCACGACTTCCTGTATTGGGAGTTCCACGAAACCAACCAAATGGCTGTGCGCAAGGGCGACTGGAAACTCTATGTGGAACGTGGCAACTGCAAGTTGTTCAACCTTGCCACCGATGTGCACGAGGATCACGATGTGGCTGCCCAACACCCCGACATCGTGAAAGAACTGAAACAAATCATCAAGGAACAGCACACCACCCCCGATGTGAAAGAATTTAACACTGTGACGCTGCCGCAATAAGCCGCTTACACACATTTAATTAGCAAAAAGCACTGAAGAGAAACAACATTCTCTTCAGTGCTTTTTTGTGCTTGAAGGAACGCAAGCTTTAATGGGGGCGTTTTAGTTGTAGCGTTTAGCGCTTGAGGAAACGCAAGCACTAATGGGGGCGACGCGTCCCGCGTCGGGCTATAAAAAGTAGAGAGAAACACGAACTCTACTAAATAATAGCTGCATCTTTTCACGCGGGACAAGGCTGCTGAAAAAATGCCCCGACGCGGGACGCGTCCCCCATTAGAGGTAGCGTTTGGGGGTAGCGTTTAGTGCTTGCGTTTTGTGGTAGCGGGACCTTTACCATACTACAAAAACTTTACATACCGAGTATCTTACATCTTACACTAACACGTCACAACTTATTGTCTATCAATACTTTACTTAGTGTAAGATACTACAAATTCCACCTACACGCAACCTACACACCACACACACTGCCACACGGCACAAGCACGGGAGGAAGATATTACAGCATAGGGGAGCAGAAATGTCTGTTGCTCCGACAGATTTCTCTACGTCCCTGTGGCGTAAAATCCACCGCATACGACAAAACCGACTGTGCGGCAGCGCGGTGTGATGTGTAAGATGTATGCAGGGGAGTGTAAGATACTTTGAAATCATCTTACACTCTTGAAACGTCTGTGTATCAACTTGTTACATACAAAAAGTGTAAGATGGCAGTAAAAGCACATACACTCTTTTACATGTAGGCAGACGTGGAATGGGCAAATATTTATGTACAAATTGTACACTTTTTTTGATGGGTGCAATGTCTTGGTGTTACCTTTGCAGCACTTTACTTTTGTACTAAACCAAATTGTATTGACTACCATGAAACGTTACATTTATACCACAAATATATTATATCAGCTACCCCATTTTGGCGATACCATTTACCGACTTTTAGGTATTTTGAGAAAGGCACTTGATACTTAATTTTGCAGAAAAATTATTCATTAATATCAGCGACAATCGAGAAGGATAAAGTTGAAATGCAAAGAAGAAAAGATATGACAGAGAAAAGCACAAAAATATATGGAATTTAATTTCAGGACAATAGCCACATCGTTCGTTATAATTCTCGCCACGTCAGCCAACGCGCAGACACGGACATACAAGGTGTCGGGAACGGTGAAGGACAACAACGGCAAGGCCATGGAGCTTGCTACCGTGAACCTCAACAACGACCTCGTAACCAGCACCATGGCGGGCGGACGCTTCGTGCTCAACAACGTACCCAAGGGCACCTACACCTACAAGGTGTCGTTTGTGGGCTACCAAACGGTCACAGGCACCCTTACCGTTAATGCCAACTGCACCATGAACGTTACACTCAACGAGCTGGGTCTGCAACTCAGCGACGTGGTAGTGACGGCCAAACAGGTACAGATGGGGTCGAAGTCGATTGTTGGCGAGGACGCCATACGCCACATCCAACCTAAGAGTGTGAGCGACATTCT
>ERZ1026846.303-NODE-303-length-38993-cov-7.804946_pt1 | contig 38993 bp, 45 predicted proteins | sample MGYA00380153_ERZ1026846 | MGnify/ENA primary metagenome ERZ1026846 (study PRJEB33269, sample SAMEA4719789) | human gut metagenome | biome: human-associated habitat; feature: organic feature; material: feces | place: Cameroon | collected 2013-10 ...
TGCCGACCGCAATGTGGGTAGAGAAAGAGGGGGCTTACGGTAACGCCGAACGCCGTACTCAATTCTGGCGTCAGCAGGTACAGGCACCGGGCGAAGCGAAATCGGATCTCTGGCAGTTAGTTCAGTTCTCCCGCCGCTTCAAAACTGAAGAAGTATGGCCGGAAGAGCTGCTGGCGAAGAAACCGGAACTGCGTGGCAAAACGCTGTACGAAGTTCTGTATGCCACCCCGGAAGTGAGCAAATTCCCGCTATCCGAACTGGCGGAAGATCAGCTGAACGATGAATCCCGCGAGCTGGGCTTCTATCTGCAAAAAGGGCTGTTCGAAGAGTACGCATGGTTTGGTCGTGGTCACGGTCACGATCTGGCACCGTTCGATGATTACCACAAAGCACGCGGTTTGCGCTGGCCGGTAGTGAACGGTAAAGAAACGCAGTGGCGTTACAGCGAAGGTAACGACCCGTACGTGAAAGCGGGCGAAGGCTACAAGTTCTACGGTAAACCGGATGGCAAAGCGGTGATCTTCGCGCTGCCGTTCGAACCGGCGGCGGAGGCACCGGATGAAGAGTACGACCTGTGGCTCTCTACCGGACGCGTCCTGGAGCACTGGCACACCGGCAGTATGACTCGCCGTGTGCCGGAACTGCACCGCGCCTTCCCGGAAGCGGTCCTGTTTATTCACCCGCTGGATGCGAAAGCGCGCGATCTGCGCCGTGGCGACAAAGTGAAAGTGGTTTCTCGCCGTGGCGAAGTGATCTCGATTGTCGAAACGCGCGGTCGTAACCGTCCGCCGCAGGGCCTGGTGTACATGCCGTTCTTCGACGCCGCACAGCTGGTTAACAAACTGACGCTGGATGCGACCGATCCGCTCTCGAAAGAGACGGACTTCAAGAAGTGCGCGGTCAAACTGGAGAAGGTGTAAGCCATTATGTCCCGGTCAGCGAAACCTCAAAATGGTCGCCGCCGCTTTCTGCGCGATGTCGTTCGCACAGCTGGCGGGCTGGCTGCCGTGGGTGTGGCGCTGGGGTTACAACAGCAAACCGCACGCGCATCTGGCGTGCGGTTGCGCCCGCCCGGAGCCATAAACGAGAACGCCTTTGCCAGTGCCTGTGTGCGTTGCGGTCAGTGTGTTCAGGCTTGCCCTTACGACACCTTAAAACTGGCGACGCTGGCCTCTGGCCTGTCGGCGGGCACGCCATATTTTGTCGCACGGGATATTCCTTGCGAAATGTGTGAGGACATTCCGTGCGCCAAAGTGTGCCCGAGCGGTGCGCTGGATCGTGAGATCGAATCGATCGACGACGCGCGGATGGGGCTGGCGGTGCTGGTGGACCAGGAAAACTGTCTCAACTTTCAGGGGCTGCGCTGTGATGTTTGTTATCGCGAATGCCCGAAAATTGATGAGGCCATCACCCTGGAGCTGGAGCGCAACACGCGTACCGGTAAGCACGCCCGCTTTCTGCCGACGGTTCACAGCGACGCCTGTACCGGTTGCGGTAAGTGCGAAAAAGTATGCGTGCTGGAACAACCGGCAATCAAGGTGTTACCGCTGTCACTGGCGAAAGGGGAGTTAGGTCACCATTACCGCTTCGGCTGGCTGGAGGGGAACAATGGCAAATCGTAAACGTGACGCCGGGCGCGAGGCGCTGGAGAAAAAAGGCTGGTGGCGCAGCCACCGTTGGCTGGTGTTACGTCGCCTTTGTCAGTTCTTCGTGCTGGGGATGTTTTTGAGCGGTCCGTGGTTTGGTGTGTGGATCTTGCACGGCAACTACAGCAGTAGCCTGTTATTCGACACCGTTCCGCTGACCGATCCGCTGATGACGCTGCAAAGTCTTGCCAGCGGTCATCTGCCTGCCACGGTGGCGTTGACCGGTGCGGTAATTATCACCGTGCTCTACGCGCTGGCAGGAAAGCGATTATTTTGCAGCTGGGTCTGCCCGCTGAACCCGATTACCGACTTAGCGAACTGGTTACGCAGGCGCTTTGACCTCAATCAGTCTGCGACGATCCCTCGCCACATTCGCTACGTGCTGTTGGTGGTCATTCTGCTGGGATCGGCCTTAACCGGCACACTCATCTGGGAATGGATCAACCCCGTTTCCCTGATGGGGCGCAGTCTGGTAATGGGATTCGGCAGCGGCGCGCTGCTTATTCTCGCGCTGTTTTTATTTGATCTACTGGTCGTTGAACACGGCTGGTGCGGGCACATTTGTCCGGTTGGCGCGCTGTATGGCGTGCTGGGTAGCAAAGGTGTCATTACCGTTGCGGCCAGCGATCGGCAGAAATGTAACCGCTGTATGGATTGTTTTCATGTTTGCCCGGAACCGCATGTGCTACGTGCCCCGGTGCTGGATGAACAAAGCCCGGTGCAGGTCACCAGCCGCGATTGCATGACGTGCGGTCGCTGCGTGGATGTCTGTTCTGAGGATGTATTTACAATAACTACACGATGGAGTTCGGGAGCGAAATCATGAAAAGCCATGACCTGAAGAAAGCGCTGTGTCAATGGACGGCGATGCTGGCCCTGGTGGTAAGCGGCGCGGTTTGGGCGGCTAATGGCGTCGATTTTAGCCAGTCGCCGGAAGTATCCGGGACGCAGGAAGGGGCCATTCGGATGCCAAAAGAGCAGGAACGGATGCCGCTGAACTATGTGAATCAGCCGCCAATGATCCCGCATAGCGTTGAAGGTTATCAGGTAACGACCAATACCAACCGCTGCTTGCAGTGCCACGGTGTCGAAAGCTATCGCACCACTGGCGCGCCGCGCATCAGTCCTACTCACTTTATGGACAGCGACGGCAAAGTGGGCGCGGAAGTGGCTCCGCGTCGTTATTTCTGTCTGCAATGTCACGTACCGCAGGCCGATACCGCGCCAATCGTGGGGAATACCTTTACCCCGTCAAAAGGTTACGGGAAATAAGAGGTTATTATGGGAAATTCTGACCGTAAGCCTGGTCTGATTAAGCGCCTGTGGAAATGGTGGCGTACTCCCAGCCGTCTGGCGCTGGGGACGCTGCTGTTGATCGGCTTTGTTGGCGGCATCGTCTTCTGGGGCGGCTTTAACACCGGGATGGAAAAAGCCAATACCGAAGAGTTCTGCATTAGCTGCCACGAAATGCGTAACACGGTGTATCAGGAATACATGGATTCCGTGCACTACAACAACCGTAGCGGCGTTCGTGCGACCTGTCCGGATTGTCACGTTCCGCACGAGTTTGTGCCGAAGATGATACGCAAGCTCAAAGCAAGTAAAGAGCTGTATGGTAAAATTTTTGGCGTTATTGACACGCCGCAGAAATTTGAAGCTCATCGCCTGACGATGGCACAGAATGAGTGGCGGCGCATGAAGGACAATAACTCGCAGGAGTGCCGTAACTGTCACAACTTCGAGTATATGGATACAACCGCCCAGAAATCGGTTGCCGCGAAGATGCATGACCAGGCGGTGAAAGATGGGCAAACCTGTATTGATTGCCATAAAGGGATAGCGCACAAGCTGCCCGATATGCGCGAAGTCGAGCCAGGTTTTTAACAGGGTTATTGCGTGGGTATGCTTGAAGCCAGAGAGTTACTTTGCGAGCGGGATGAACGAACCTTATTTAGTGGCTTGTCATTTACGCTGAACGCAGGAGAGTGGGTACAAATCACCGGTAGCAACGGCGCGGGGAAGACAACGCTTCTCCGTTTGCTGACGGGGTTGTCTCGCCCTGATGCGGGTGACGTTCTCTGGCAAGGGCAGCCCTTGCATCAGGTACGCGACAGCTACCATCAAAACCTGTTATGGATAGGCCATCAGCCGGGGATCAAAACCCGGCTGACGGCGTTAGAAAATCTGCACTTTTATCATCGCGATGGCGATACCGCACAATGTCTGGAAGCCCTGGCGCAGGCCGGGCTTGCCGGATTCGAAGATATTCCGGTAAATCAACTTTCTGCCGGGCAACAACGCCGCGTCGCTTTAGCGCGTCTGTGGCTAACCCGTGCCACGTTATGGATCCTCGACGAGCCTTTTACCGCGATTGACGTTAACGGCGTCGATCGTCTGACCCAGCGTATGGCGCAGCATACGGAGCAGGGGGGGATTGTGATTCTGACTACCCACCAGCCGCTCAACGTTGCTGAAAGTAAAATTCGCCGCATTTCACTGACGCAAACGAGGGCCGCATGATGTTCTGGCGCATTTTCCGTCTTGAGCTGCGCGTAGCGTTTCGCCATAGCGCCGAAATCGCCAACCCGCTGTGGTTCTTCCTGATTGTCATTACCCTTTTTCCGCTCAGTATCGGTCCGGAGCCGCAACTGCTGGCGCGTATTGCGCCGGGCATTATCTGGGTTGCTGCGCTGCTTTCATCCTTGCTGGCACTGGAGCGTCTGTTCCGTGACGATTTGCAGGACGGCAGTCTTGAACAATTGATGTTGTTGCCGTTACCCTTGCCCGCCGTTGTGCTGGCGAAGGTGATGGCGCACTGGATGGTAACCGGTCTGCCGTTACTTATCCTTTCGCCCCTGGTAGCAATGCTACTGGGAATGGATGTTTATGGCTGGCAAGTGATGGCGCTGACGCTACTGCTGGGAACGCCTACGCTTGGCTTTCTCGGAGCACCGGGCGTGGCGCTGACAGTGGGACTTAAGCGCGGTGGTGTGCTGCTCAGCATTCTCGTATTACCGCTGACTATCCCATTACTCATCTTTGCCACCGCCGCGATGGACGCGGCTTCTATGCATTTGCCCGTTGATGGGTATCTGGCAATTTTAGGCGCGTTGCTGGCAGGCACCGCGACATTAAGTCCTTTTGCGACGGCGGCAGCGTTACGAATCAGCATTCAATAACGCTGGATTACTGATTTTTGTTCGAGTCTGGTATCGAAACTATGTGGAAAACACTGCATCAACTGGCGATCCCACCACGGCTGTATCAAATCTGTGGCTGGTTTATACCGTGGCTGGCAATTGCCAGTGTGGTCGTGCTTACCGTCGGCTGGATCTGGGGATTCGGCTTTGCTCCGGCTGATTATCAGCAGGGAAATAGCTACCGCATTATCTACCTGCATGTGCCTGCGGCGATCTGGTCGATGGGCATTTATGCATCAATGGCGGTGGCGGCTTTTATTGGCCTTGTCTGGCAGATGAAAATGGCCAACCTGGCGGTGGCGGCGATGGCCCCCATTGGTGCCGTGTTTACCTTTATTGCCCTGGTTACCGGCTCTGCATGGGGAAAACCGATGTGGGGCACCTGGTGGGTATGGGATGCACGCCTGACTTCTGAACTGGTGCTGCTGTTTCTGTATGTTGGTGTAATTGCCCTGTGGCACGCCTTCGACGACCGCCGTCTGGCGGGCCGTGCGGCAGGTATTCTGGTGCTGATTGGCGTGGTGAATCTGCCGATTATTCATTACTCCGTGGAGTGGTGGAACACCCTGCATCAGGGATCAACGCGGATGCAGCAAAGTATCGATCCGGCGATGCGTTCGCCGCTGCGCTGGTCGATTTTTGGCTTCCTGCTGCTGTCTGCCACGCTGACGCTGATGCGGATGCGTAATTTGATTTTGCTGATGGAAAAACGCCGTCCGTGGGTGAGTGAACTGATACTGAAAAGAGGCCGTAAATGACCCCTGCATTTGCTTCCTGGAATGAATTTTTCGCAATGGGCGGTTACGCCTTTTTTGTCTGGCTGGCGGTAGCGATGACCGTTATTCCGCTGGTGATTTTAGTCGTGCACTCGGTGATGCAGCATCGCGCAATTCTGCGTGGCGTGGCGCAACAGCGGGCGCGTGAGGCGCGTTTACGTGCTGCGCAACAGCAGGAGGCTGCATGAATATTCGCCGTAAAAACCGCTTGTGGATTGCCTGTGCCGTTTTGGCGGGGCTGGCGCTTACTATCGGTCTGGTGCTGTATGCGCTGCGCTCGAATATCGATCTCTTTTATACGCCGGGGGAGATTCTCTACGGCAAGCGTGAGACTCAGCAGATGCCGGAAGTCGGTCAGCGTCTGCGCGTTGGCGGGATGGTGATGCCGGGTAGTGTGCAGCGCGATCCCAATTCGCTAAAAGTAACTTTCACCATTTACGACGCTGAAGGTTCAGTAGATGTCTCTTACGAAGGCATTTTGCCGGATCTGTTCCGTGAAGGGCAGGGCGTTGTGGTGCAGGGCGAACTGGAAAAAGGCAATCATATCCTCGCAAAAGAAGTGCTGGCGAAACACGACGAAAACTACACGCCGCCAGAAGTTGAGAAAGCGATGGAAGCTAACCACCGTCGCCCGGCGAGTGTTTATAAGGACCCAGCATCATGATGCCGGAAATTGGAAACGGGCTGCTGTGCCTGGCGTTAGGGATTGCGCTGCTGCTGTCCGTGTATCCGCTATGGGGCGTGGCGCGCGGAGATGCGCGCATGATGGCGTCTTCCCGCTTGTTTGCCTGGCTGCTGTTTATGTCTGTGGCTGGCGCATTTCTGGTACTGGTCAATGCCTTCGTGGTCAACGACTTTACCGTCACCTATGTTGCCAGCAACTCCAATACCCAGCTTCCGGTGTGGTATCGCGTGGCGGCTACCTGGGGTGCGCATGAAGGCTCGCTCCTGCTGTGGGTGCTGCTGATGAGCGGCTGGACCTTTGCGGTAGCGATTTTTAGTCAGCGTATTCCGCTGGATATTGTGGCCCGCGTACTGGCGATAATGGGGATGGTCAGCGTCGGCTTTTTGCTGTTCATTCTCTTTACCTCTAACCCGTTCTCACGCACGTTGCCGAACTTCCCGATTGAAGGTCGCGATCTTAACCCGCTGTTACAGGATCCGGGGCTGATCTTCCATCCGCCTCTGCTTTATATGGGGTACGTCGGCTTCTCGGTGGCGTTTGCTTTTGCCATTGCTTCTTTGTTGAGCGGGCGTCTGGACAGCACTTATGCGCGTTTTACTCGTCCGTGGACACTGGCAGCGTGGATCTTCCTGACGCTCGGCATCGTGCTCGGTTCCGCATGGGCCTATTACGAACTCGGCTGGGGCGGCTGGTGGTTCTGGGATCCGGTAGAAAACGCCTCGTTTATGCCGTGGCTGGTGGGGACTGCGCTGATGCACTCACTGGCGGTCACTGAACAACGCGCCAGCTTCAAAGCGTGGACATTACTGCTGGCAATCAGTGCCTTCTCGTTGTGTCTGTTGGGGACTTTCCTCGTGCGTTCCGGCGTGCTGGTATCGGTACACGCGTTTGCGTCTGATCCGGCGCGCGGTATGTTTATCCTCGCCTTTATGGTGCTGGTGATTGGTGGTTCGCTGCTGCTGTTTGCCGCGCGTGGACACAAAGTTCGCTCACGCGTAAACAATGCGCTGTGGTCGCGGGAATCTCTGCTGTTAGCGAACAACGTTTTGCTGGTCGCCGCGATGCTGGTGGTATTACTGGGGACGCTGCTGCCGCTGGTGCACAAGCAACTGGGACTGGGCAGTATTTCGATTGGCGAACCGTTCTTCAACACCATGTTTACCTGGCTGATGGTGCCGTTTGCGCTGCTGCTTGGTGTCGGTCCTCTGGTGCGCTGGGGGCGCGATCGCCCACGTAAAATCCGCAATTTATTGATTATCGCCTTCATCTCAACGCTGGTGCTGTCGCTGCTGCTGCCGTGGCTGTTCGAAAGCAAAGTTGTGGCGATGACGGTGCTCGGCCTGGCAATGGCCTGCTGGATTGCGGTGCTGGCAATTGCGGAAGCTGCGCTGCGTATTTCACGTGGCACGAAAACCACCTTCAGTTATTGGGGAATGGTGGCGGCTCACCTGGGGCTGGCAGTGACAATTGTTGGTATTGCCTTTAGCCAGAACTATAGCGTTGAGCGTGATGTGCGCATGAAGTCCGGCGATAGTGTCGATATTCATGAATATCGCTTCACCTTCCGTGATGTCAAAGAGGTGACTGGCCCGAACTGGCGCGGCGGTGTGGCGACTATCGGCGTAACGCGAGATGGCAAGCCGGAAACGGTGCTGTATGCGGAAAAACGTTATTACAACACTGCTGGGTCGATGATGACCGAAGCGGCAATTGACGGCGGCATCACGCGTGACCTGTACGCCGCGCTCGGTGAAGAGCTGGAAAACGGCGCGTGGGCCGTGCGTCTTTACTACAAACCGTTTGTTCGCTGGATTTGGGCGGGTGGGCTGATGATGTCATTGGGCGGGCTGCTGTGCCTGTTTGATCCTCGCTATCGTAAGCGCGTGAACCCGCAGAAAACTGCGCCGGAGGCTGTATGAAGCGCAAAGTATTGTTAATTCCGTTGATTATCTTCCTGGCGATTGCCGCGGCGCTGCTGTGGCAGCTGGCGCGTAATGCCGAAGGGGATGATCCGACCAATCTGGAATCGGCGCTCATTGGCAAGCCGGTGCCGAAGTTTCGCCTCGAATCACTGGACTATCCGGGGCAGTTTTATCAGGCGGATGTGCTGACTCAGGGCAAACCAGTGCTGCTTAACGTCTGGGCGACCTGGTGTCCGACCTGCCGTGCGGAACATCAATATCTGAATCAGCTTTCTGCGCAGGGCATCCGCGTGGTCGGCATGAACTATAAAGACGATCGCCAGAAGGCAATCAGCTGGCTGAAAGAGCTGGGCAATCCTTACGCACTAAGCCTGTTTGATGGCGACGGCATGTTAGGACTGGATCTCGGTGTCTATGGCGCGCCAGAAACGTTCCTCATCGACGGCAACGGCATCATTCGCTATCGCCATGCGGGCGATCTCAATCCTCGCGTCTGGGAAGAAGAGATCAAGCCGCTGTGGGAGAAATACAGTAAGGAGGCCGCACAATGAGGTTTTTATTGGGCGTGCTGATGCTGATGATCTCCGGCTCAGCGCTGGCGACCATCGACGTGTTGCAGTTTAAGGATGAAGCGCAGGAGCAGCAGTTCCGCCAACTCACTGAAGAACTACGCTGCCCGAAATGCCAGAACAACAGCATTGCCGATTCCAACTCGATGATTGCCACCGACCTGCGCCAGAAAGTGTATGAACTGATGCAGGAAGGTAAAAGTAAGAAAGAGATTGTCGATTATATGGTGGCGCGTTACGGCAACTTCGTCACTTACGATCCGCCGTTAACGCCGCTGACCGTGCTGCTGTGGGTGCTTCCGGTAGTGGCTATTGGCATTGGCGGTTGGGTCATTTACGCCCGTTCGCGGCGTCGGGTACGCGTGGTGCCGGACGCGTTTCCTGAACAAAGCGTGCCGGAAGGTAAGCGTGCCGGATATATTGTTTATCTGCCGGGTATTGTGGTGGCGTTAATTGTGGCTGGCGTCAGCTACTACCAGACGGGCAATTATCAGCAGGTGAAAATCTGGCAGCAGGCTACGGCACAGGCTCCGGCGTTACTGGACAGGGCGCTGGATCCGAAAGCCGATCCGCTCAACGAAGAAGAGATGTCGCGCCTGGCGCTGGGGATGCGTACTCAACTGCAAAAAAATCCGGGAGATATAGAAGGCTGGATTATGTTGGGCCGCGTTGGCATGGCGCTGGGTAACGCCAGTATTGCCACCGATGCATACGCTACTGCATATCGCCTCGATCCGAAGAACAGTGATGCGGCGCTCGGATACGCTGAAGCGTTGACACGTTCATCTGATCCCAACGACAACCGCCTCGGTGGTGAACTGCTACGCCAGTTGGTGAGAACTGACCACAGCAATATCCGTGTGTTAAGCATGTATGCGTTTAATGCCTTTGAGCAGCAGCGATTTGGCGAAGCCGTTGCCGCGTGGGAGATGATGTTGAAACTCTTACCTGCCAACGATACTCGCCGTGCGGTGATTGAACGTAGTATCGCGCAGGCGATGCAACATTTGTCGCCGCAGGAGAGTAAATAATAAGAGGCCCGATGGTGATGCCATCGGGCTATTTTTATTGTGCCCCGCGTTGTTGCAGGAACAGAATGGTGGCCGCCACGCGTGAGCGGACATTGAGTTTACGCAGCAGATTGCGAATGTGTACTTTTACTGTCTGCTCGGAAATATTCAACACCGAGGCAATCTGTTTATTTGACAGCCCCTGTGCCAGCTCGTGCAGAACATCCAGCTCGCGCTCCGTCAGCACGCTGAAGGGATCTTCTTCCGCGCCAAACATTTCACGTTCACGTAAGTACTGATTGACGCGTTCGCTAAAGACTTTGCTGCCTTTCGCTCCGGCACGAATCGCTTCCAGCAACACTTCCGGGTCGCTGTCTTTCAACAGATAACCGTCTGCGCCTGCGTCTATCAGCGCAAAGACATCGCTGGAGGCATCTGATACGGTCAGGATAATAATTTGCGCGGTAACGCCATCCCTGCGCAAGGCATTGAGGGTATCCAGGCCACTCATACCTTTCATATTGAGATCCAGCAAGATCACGTCGATATCCAGTCTATTCGCCAGATCGATCGCGCTCGCGCCGTCGCCCGCTTCGGCGACCACTTCAAAGCCAGGATCAAGCTCCAGTAACTGACGAACACCGCGTCGCATAAGTGGATGATCATCCACAATCATCACCTGAAAAGGCGTTGCTTCAGGCATAGTAGTCTCCTGAGGTTTTATTAGAATCATTATGTTTGAGCGTAGCGTTGGTAACGCTACCAGGCGCGTGAATGTTACCCCATTTTATGTATGGACATGTAGCGAAAACTACAACCTTGTCGTTCGCTTTGGCATCACTTTCATTATAAAGACGGAATTTTGCATCAGCTTCTCATCAAGAAAAACAACTAAAAAATCAATCACAATACTTGTGCATTTCTTTAAACAGTTTTTAAAAACTGACTCCGGGTATGGAGCTATGGGTATTTTCTCTACCCAATGCTTTTAACAGCAATTAATTTCATAGGATGAAAGCTCAATGCATCAATCTGGTTCTGTTTCTCTTTGTCGTTCCGCAATATCTGTTCTGGTGGCTACAGCGTTATATTCACCCATAGCATTGGCATCAACAGTTGAGTATGGTGAGACAGTTGATGGTGTTGTCCTGGAAAAAGATATCCAGCTGGTTTATGGGACCGCCAATAATACGAAAATTAATCCTGGCGGAGAACAGCATATTAAAGAATTTGGTATAAGTAGTAATACTGAAATTAACGGCGGGTATCAGTACATTGAAATGAATGGCACCGCAGAATACTCAGTATTAAATGATGGTTATCAAATTGTTCAAATGGGTGGTGCGGCAAACCAGACTACCCTCAATAATGGTGTGCTACAGGTTTATGGCGCAGCGAATGAACCTACGATTAAAGGCGGGCGCTTAATTATTGAAAAAGATGGGATTACCGTCTTTGCCGCTATCGAAAAGGGAGGATTACTGGAGGTTAAAGAGGGGGGATTAGCATTTGCGGTAGATCAGAAAGCAGGCGGTGCGATTAAAACAACCACCCGGGCCATGGAGGTATTCGGAACAAACCGTCTCGGTCAGTTCGATATCAAGGATGGTATTGCTAATAATATGCTGTTGGAAAACGGCGGAAGTTTGCGAGTTGAAGAAAATGACTTCGCTTATAATACCACTGTGGATAGTGGCGGCTTACTGGAGGTTATGGATGGCGGGACTGCAACTGGCGTTGATAAAAAAGCAGGTGGAAAATTAATTGTCTCAACGAATGCGCTGGAAGTGAGTGGTACAAACAGTAAAGGCCAATTTAGTATAAAAGATGGTGTGTCAAAAAATTATGAGCTGGATGATGGTTCCGGGCTTATTGTTATGGAGGACACGCAGGCCATTGACACTATCCTTGATGAGCATGCCACTATGCAATCGCTGGGAAAGGATACTGGTACGAGAGTGCAGGCAAATGCGGTATATGATCTCGGTCGATCAGATCAGAATGGAAGTATCACGTATTCCTCTAAAGCCATCTCTGAAAATATGGTTATCAACAATGGCCGCGCTAATGTCTGGGCTGGCACAATGGTTAACGTTTCAGTCAGAGGGAATGATGGCATTCTTGAGGTCATGAAGCCGCAAATAAATTATGCACCCGCTATGTTGGTGGGTAAGGTAGTGGTTTCTGAGGGCGCTTCTTTTAGAACGCATGGTGCCGTGGATACCAGCAAAGCGGATGTTTCGCTCGAAAATAGCGCATGGACCATCATTGCCGATATCACTACGACGAACCAAAACACTCGCCTCAACTTAGCCAACCTTGCGATGTCTGGCGCAAATGTGATTATGATGGCTGAGCCAGTGACTCGTTCATCTGTGACGGCAAGTGCGGAAAATTTCATTACGTTGACCACCAATACCCTGTCGGGAAACGGCAATTTTTATATGCGTACCGATATGGCTAATCATCAGAGCGATCAGCTCAACGTCACCGGTCAGGCAACAGGTGATTTCAAAATATTCGTGACGGACACCGGTGCCAGCCCGGCAGCAGGAGATAGCCTTACACTGGTAACAACGGGCGGCGGTGATGCTGCATTTACGTTGGGCAATGCCGGAGGCGTTGTTGATATCGGTACGTATGAATATACCTTGCTGGATAATGGCAACCATAGCTGGAGCCTCGCAGAGAATCGCGCGCAAATTACCCCTTCAACCACTGATGTGCTGAACATGGCAGCAGCACAACCGCTGGTATTTGATGCAGAACTGGACACCGTGCGTGAGCGTCTTGGTAGCGTAAAAGGCGTTAGTTACGATACGGCGATGTGGAGTTCGGCAATTAACACCCGCAACAACGTGACCACTGATGCGGGAGCTGGCTTTGAGCAAACATTGACGGGCCTGACGCTCGGTATCGATAGCCGTTTCTCCCGTGAAGAAAGCAGCACAATTCGCGGCTTGTTCTTTGGTTACTCTCATTCTGATATTGGTTTTGATCGCGGCGGCAAAGGCAATGTCGATAGCTACACCCTGGGGGCTTATGCCGGTTGGGAGCATCAGAACGGTGCCTATGTTGATGGGGTGGTGAAAGTTGACCGTTTTGCCAACACCATCCATGGCAAGATGAGTAATGGAGCAACAGCGTTTGGCGATTACAATAGTAACGGCGCGGGTGCTCATGTCGAGAGCGGGTTCCGTTGGGTTGACGGATTGTGGAGTGTTAGACCTTATCTGGCCTTTACCGGCTTTACCACAGATGGTCAGGACTACACGTTATCAAACGGCATGCGCGCGGATGTGGGAAATACCCGGATATTACGCGCTGAAGCGGGAACGGCGGTAAGCTATCACATGGACCTGCAAAACGGTACGACGTTGGAACCCTGGCTGAAAGCCGCCGTGCGTCAGGAATACGCCGATTCTAACCAGGTGAAAGTTAATGACGATGGCAAATTTAATAATGATGTGGCTGGAACCCGTGGCGTTTATCAGGCTGGGATAAGGTCATCGTTTACCCCGACGTTAAGCGGTCATTTGTCAGTCAGTTATGGCAATGGCGCAGGGGTAGAATCACCGTGGAATACTCAGGCGGGTGTGGTCTGGTCGTTCTGATAACAGAAAATAAACAGGCCGTGATGTGTCGCGGTCTGTTTATCGAATTAAATGCAGATATAAAAAAACCAACCGTAAAGGTTGGTTTTTTTTGGGATTTTTGGTCGGCACGAGAGGATTTGAACCTCCGACCCCCGACACCCCATGACGGTGCGCTACCATTGCTAAGTCATTGAACTTTTTATGATCAGGTCGCAAACATGCGAGATCATGATCATGGCTACTTACAACATTCTTCCTTCTGGTTCAGTCCGTGCCCTTATCCGGGTGAAGGGGATGAAACCTGTTAGCAAAACCTTTCCGACCCGTGAAAAGGCTGAACAGTGGGCAAACGAAATTGAGAGCGGATCAGCTAATGCGGATCAGTCCCCGGCGGTTGCTCTTGTCCCTGCTACCTCACTGGACGCAATCGGGGATCTGTATTGTGAATCGGTACGCCTGGACGATAACGGCAAGGAGCGCGGAGGTTATGAAACCGCTGTAAGCCGTATCAGTGTTATTACTCGCCACCTTCACCAGAAGCCATTAAAAGACCTTACAGAAACGGATATTGATGCTTACAAGGTTGAACGCCTGAAACTGGTTAGCGGCTCTACAGTCCGTTTAGAATTGCAGATGTTAAGCCGTGTCCTGAAATGGGCTAAACGCCGCTATGATGTGAAACAAGCAGACCTGATCGAATACATCATTGAAGTATTACCAGCACCGGGGGCAGCAAGAGAAAGAACAGCTACCGAACTGGAATACAAAATGATTTATTCAGCTATCACGGAAAAGATGAAACCGATCTTAGAACTGGCTTATCTAACGGCTATGCGTAGAGGGGAAATTATTCAAATCACCCCCGCGATGGTGGATATTTACAATCAGGTTATTCACCTTGCAGCGGATCAAACTAAAAACGGTTACGCTCGCAAAGTCCCACTTTCTAAAGCGGCCTGTGAATTGCTGAAACAGCTTTGTGATGGTCGGGATAAGAAAGCCCGTTTATTTCCTTATGAAGCGCATAGCGTATCTAAGGCTTTCCGTAGAGCAGCGGATAAAGCAGGAGTTAGCAAGGATCTTGTTTTCCATTCAATGAGACATACACGCGCAACTATTGCCGCTGAGAAAGGTTTATCAACTCTCCAGATCATGGCAATCACCGGGCATAAAGATTACAAAATGGTTGTACGTTATACCCACCTGAAAGCGGAAAGCGTTGCTAAACTTCTGGACTAACAGAAAATGAACTTAGAAAGAATTTACAATAAACTGATCGCGGCTGCTGTTAAGGAGAACGGCAGACCGTCACGAATTGGCGACACTAAGCCAGGCTTTGAAAATCACCATATCAAAGCTAAATGTTTAGGCGGGACGGATCATAAATCTAATTTAGTCCGTCTAACTTGCCGCCAGCATTACACGGCTCACCACCTATTAGCCCGTTATATTGGCGGGGCTTTGGTTTCGGCCTGGTTCTTTATGAGCCATGATAAAACCAATTCAGCTAAAGCTATGCGGATCACTTCCCGTCAATATGAAACCGCTAAAATGCTGCTTATTGAATGGCAGACGGGACGCACATTAACGGCTGAACATCGTGCTAAAATTAGCGCTGCTGGAATTGGCCGCAAACATACAGAAGAAGCAAAGAAGAAAATTAGCAATGGTCATAAAGGGAAAAAGAAAGATCCGGTAGCAGTTGAAAAATCAGCGGCTAAACATCGCGGAAAGAAACAACCAAAAGGGATAGAAGATAATCAGGTAATTATTAAAGTAGGTGTAAACATAATTACAAAAGTTCAGATCGCTGTATTTGGTTTATCTCATGCTAAAGAATTGGGGTTAGATTCAAGGAAGATAACAAAATGTATAAATGGGAAAGATAGGATGAAAACGCATGGCGGGTTTGAATGGCGATATGCAACGCCAGAAGAAGAAAAATTTTATAGAGAAGAAAATAACAAGGGGGCTTAATGCCCCTTTTTCTTATTTGTACTTACAGTGATCGAAGTGCCAGCGTAAAAGCCCACCGCCTCCAGATTTTCCACAATGGGGGCATGTATATCTATAGCCCCTTAGCGTTGCTTGCCTCTGTTCGTTATGTTCCTTCTTATTCTTACCATAGACACGCTTACTATTTGCATTTCTAGCGGCCTCTGAGCGCTTCTGACAAGCTAAAGGATTATTCCAATACTCCCGTAGCTTTTGGACTACGATCACTTTCGTAGCTGCATACATACGGCTATTTTTTGATTGTAACCGTTTCTCACCCCGAACAAATTTAGATAACAGCAAATGAGCAATGTAATGCTGTCGATAAGTGAGCCGAACAAGGTTACTAGCATCATCAGTAGCGCCCCATGAAACAGGCTTTATGTGATGGTTTTCATAACCATCCTTTGTATCAGTGAGGCAAGAAGGGGAGCCATTAACGGTTAAACCCTTTGAAATTAGATCGCCGTATTTAGTCCGATAATCCATAGATCACACCTTCTTACAAATGGAAATTATTTGTATTAATGCACATTAGATTTAAGAGATTTATTCTTTCTCGCTGCTTCACGGCAATAAGGGCAAGGAGTCTTAGCCGTTAGAATGCTTTGATAATTCGCCTGAAATTGATTATCACAATTAAGACATTGATAAGGCATCTTATAAACTACCCCCATAAATACCTCAAGTGGGGTTACGGGTTTTCCTTCAATACTTTTTAAAAATTCCTGATTTGTAATTCTTCTATAACGAGGATTACGAATACTCCGGGGTATATCAAAATTATCATCATTTTCATCTGAATATCTCCAATGAATTGGAATATATTCACCTTTTAGAATTTGTTCCCGCCTTTCCATAAAACGCAAATCATCAAAATAAGTTAAACGATCTTTTATTAATTCCCGTTTGTATTGCTTCCACCCTTGAGGGTTTGGGTTATCGGGGAAAGCTATTTTCCCGGCCTCAATACATCTAGCGGTAAGATTTAAAATTTTAAATTTTTTAAAAGCAGCAAGGAAAATTTGATAATCATTCTTAGACGAATCAGGGAACCAATCAAGAAAATTTTTTCGTGCTGTTCTTAATTGTTCATAAGCCTGAGATTTTTCTATTTGTTCTAAAATATAAGCTGTTCTATCCATTTAATGATCTCCTTATCTTTAATAACCCCCAATCCCTGGGGGCTAATTTCTTAACGTGTTACTATCTGAAAATGATTTGCAAGATCAATCAAGACACTAATTAAACCAGATACGCCCCAAACAGCAGCTAATATCCAGGTTTGTTTAATCTCGCGTTTGAACGCATGGAAGCGATCAATTAAGCCTGTATTAAGACAAGCAAGCGCCTCTAGTTTCTGTTCCACTGTCAAAGCTGGATCATTCAGCGCATTTAATTGCAGTGTTTCCGCTTCACATTGAGGCTTTCTTAACTTCATAATAAATTTTCCTTTCTTTGAAGAAAGCCCCCGATCCGTGGGGGCTGGTACTGCTACTACAAATGGAAATTAGTTAAATGTGCAAGGTACATGAAAATCAAAGATCCCCATGCGGCCTTTAAGCCAAAATTAACCGTGTCATTGATAGCGGATAAAGTGATCAATAAAAACTCTCCTTTATGCTCACTACAAAAACCTTTAATACTCATTATTTGGCCTCCCGTTGAATATCCAGCATGTTAAAGATCAAACGCCAAAACTGAACAGCGATAACAGCAAGAGAAATTGCCGTGATCACTTGCAAGGCCAAACTAAACACAACCATAAAAATAACCTCATTGTTAGTGAGGTGGATAACCATGACGGGGCTGCATCATACGCCGCTAATTCTGTTGCGCAACAAGATTTTTTAATTTTTTTTGATGATGTTTTTTCATAGGAATAATCTCAAAAACAAACAGCTAACAATTATTTTTTCTTTTAACAACATGCGTTTGCACTGACTCATAAACAATTGTAGGTTGCTTGCATCCTGTATAATTGAGGCCATGAAAATGACGGTTAAGAAAGCAGAAAATAATAACAGTGTAATTGATGAAAAATTGCCCTTGTTAGAGCAAACCGATCTTGTTATTAAAAACTATGAGATCGCGGGCGCTTCTCTTTTGCGTATATTTAAAGCGCTGTTAGCCAATTTTAAGAATAAACCTAATGCAAATGAGTTATGCGCTTTTGTTAAAAAATTGTATGTAGCAGAATTGGACGCTGAAAGCCGCCGTGCTTCACTGTTTTTAACTGAGCGTTTAGGGTTCAGGAAGAAACAAAACCAGTTTCATGATCTCTTTTGGGTTCATCATGAAAAGGAATACAACAAATTAAAAGATGAAATTGATGCTTTCAACAAAGAGAAATTCAACCATTTAAAACGGATTAACTGTAATCCATCTACAGCCACTGTAGCCCCAACTAAGCCCCGCCGCCAGTCTGTGAAGCCGTCCCAGGAACCACAAAAGAAACCTGAACAGACAACCCCCGAACCTCCAAAAAGCGCGGCTAATGCGGCTACAAACAATGTAGTTAGCATCCCTAAATTTAAAGCGGGTGAAACTTTCAGACATTGGATCGAAGTAGCCAGAAATGAAAAGCTAGACTTTAGCGAGATTGAAAAGGAATTTCATGATCAGCTTAATTTTGTCCGTGACGCTGAAACAGCAGCGGCTAACGCTGTTAAGGCTTTACAGGTCGGTAACGTGTAGTAATAGTATGATCGTTTGTCCTGGTTGTTAGAATCCATTCGAATTTAAATTCTTTGGCAAGTTCTAACAACCATTTATAACCACCCCTCAATAAACCCTTTTCTAAGCTACAGGCCATTAATGGAAAGATAACAGGCTTCCCGATATGGGGATCTAGTTCATCCACTGTAAGAGCAATAATAGCTAAAGTTTTATCACCTTCTTTAACTACATATTCCCACCTGTGACAACCTTCAAATAATTCTTTCATTCGGGCTTGCATTTGTTCAGCGGTTACATGATTAAAGATCGGTAATTCAGCCTGAACAGCCTTAACAAAATCCATAGGAGCACAAGCAGTTTCAGTACCAGCCCTTTTAAATTCTTTAATGATTTCCATTTCAAAACCTCCAAATTAAAAACCCCTCATGAGAGGGGCTTAGTTTTTACCGATTAGCTTTAAAGGCTGATAGAACTTTTCCAAAATAACGGGGATCATTCACACCTTTACCGCGCCACGCTTGAACAGTTTTATCAAGAGAGCCGCCATGATCTTTAATCATTTGATCAAGCATAATTCTAGCTACCTGTGAATAAAGTTGCTGATCTCGTTTGCTGGTTAAAACACCTGAGCCGCCATAACCATAAACAGGATCGTTATTGCTGGCTTTCAAGAATTGCTTACCCTGCTGAATAAAGCGTTTCATATAATCGGATTGCTCATTATTAAATAGATCGCCATGCTCTCTATTAAACCCTTCTGCTAACGTTGCTGTAATCTGAACCGGGCCATAAGCCGAACTAGGAGCACTGGCGTTAGCGTCTTGTGCATGAGTACGAATGAAACGATTATCTAACCCGCCTGTTTCAGCGTGTGCTAAAGCCTTGTATAAGCGAGTAGCACGGGGGTTAAACTCTTGCGGCCTCTGTGCGCTCTGAGCGCGTTGCTCTGGTTCAGGCTGGCTAGAGGGCTGGTTATTGCCTTGCGGCTGCTGTGGGGCTTCTGGTGCGTTGTATGAATTGGAATGAGTAGAGGTGATAGCACCTGCTTTCAGTAAATCAACAACGTTACCGATAGCACCAGGGGAAGCAGAATTTAAGCCTTGCCCTGTTCGGTCAATCAGGATCTTATTAACCCTTTCAGCATTAGAAGGGTTAGAAAGATAATCGATCCAACCATTGGCGCGGTCACTTGTCCCAATCAGGCGATTAATAAAATTAGTCCCTGAAAAAGCATTACCAATTTCAGCACCAACTTTAGCCCCGGCTGCCGCCCCAATTCCATTAGATACAGTCCCACCAATACCAGCACCAATAGAAGCGCCTACACCACTTGTAAGGCGGGAAACAATACCAGGTTTAACACCCTTAGCCTGATCCCTAACAGCCCCTACAATATCGCGTAGAGCATTGTTAGCCGCCACTTCACCACCATCAGCACCGTTAAGGGCGATCATAGCGTCTGCTGCTTCTGCCTGGCGTTGATTACCTGCAAGCTGATTAACAAATTTCGTATTAGAGAAATTTTCACCAGTGTTAGCACGTTCAAGGGCTGCTGAACGGGTGGCAGATCCTAACCCCTCGCCTAATTGCTGTGATAGCTGTTGCGCCCCTTGTAGGTCGCCACGATTTACAGCGTCTTGCATGGCCTGTAATACCTGTTCAGCGTTATAAGGTGCGTTAGCGTTGCGGGTAGAAACAAACGGGTTAGCCGCTGTATCAGGATTAGGGTTAGCGGCAACTTTACCCAATGTGGATTTATTACCGCTGCCAAAATCACCCACACTTTCAGAATAGAATTTATCTGCATCACGATATAAGCTAGCAGCCTGGGGATCGATAGCTTTTAAAGTATCGTCTGTTTCTTTTTTCAGAGAGCTAACAGCCTGTTGTAATGCCCCGGAGCTTTGATAGTTCCCGGCTCTATTCTCTACGCCGTATTGTTCATTAAGTAATTTTTTCCACAAATCCAAATCATCTATATTAGTGATCTTAGAGTTATTAAAATCCTTTAATAACTGAGTTGTTTTATCCGTGTATAAATTACCCTTAACCCGGCCATTATTCATCAAGCCAACATTAACAATAGTTTTAGTTTTAGGAAACTTGAGAGATTTAATTCTATTGCTATCTAGAATATCCTGAGCGCCTTGCTTACTTTGATTGTATAAATCATTGCTCTGTTGTTTAAAGGCGCTAACGGTATCTTGTGCGGCTGCTTGCAAATCACCATTATCAGCACTATCTACAGCGCGTGTAATACTATCACCGCTTTTCTGTGCTTCCAGGTTATCAGCGTAATTACCACGATTAGCGGCAATTTCACTTTGTTCATTCAAAATAGCTCGCTTACCAAAATCAGATTGAGGATTAAAGACCTGTGACGGGTTCATAATCACATTTCCGTTTTCATCCCTGATCCCTTGTTGGAAAACATTTTGGCCTGTTTCATTACCTTCCTGAGCAACCTTAGAAACATAATTAGGGTTTGCCATATTTGCGGCCTTAACATCTTCTGAGAAGCCACCTAAATAAGTAGGTAAAACATTGCGGGCTTTAGTTACTAAACGCCCTGCAAGTTTGCCGCCACCGTGTAGGGCTTCATTTAAAAGAATATCTGAGCCAGTTTGACTAGCACTAGGGGCGCTTAATCCTTCCCCGTTCTGGACGCTTTCGGCCTCCTGTGCTGCCAGTGACCCTAAGCCAGTAGAAACAAGGCGTGTAACGATAGGGCGCGCAAGGTTAGCCCCTTCCATTAAAGCAGACGTACCACCAGAAGCCACGGCAAAGGCCGCAATAGGAAGGGCTTCACCAACCGCTTTGTTAGCCGCTATAGCGTTAGCTTTTTCTTCCTGGTTAAAGTCTGAATTGTGGTAAGGAGAGATGAACGCTAGAGGATGTTCCCAATCTGCATTTTCTTGCGTACCCAATACGCCACCCGCTACAGCTTTTCCTAACTCTTTCCACGGTTTAGCATGAGTCATAGCATAAGACATTTCATTTTCTGGATTATTCCAAAAATGAGCATTTGCATTAGTCTGATCTTGCTGTTGTGGAGCTGGAGAAGTTGCCCCCTGTGCGGGGGCTTCCTCTGGCTGTTGTTGAATCATGGCGGCAATACGTTTAGCCCCTTCTGTGTCTCCTGCTGCGTCTGCGTTGCGTAACGCATTCATAAGTTGAGAGCGATCAGCCATTATTATTTAGCCCCCGTATTTTTTAAGTAATTCATCATCGCTAAGATGAGAAGTAGAACCAGAAGAAGTAGCACCGCCATTAGAACGAATGCGATCAGCATTACTATTAGAAATGTAGGTATGAACTTTATCTAGAGAGTTTTTAAAGTTATCAATACTGGTGTAATCAAGTTGCGGCATAGCTGCAAAGAAGCGTTTAGCCTCTGCCTCTGTATTAATACCAGAAGCGCCAGCGGCTTTAGCCTCTGCAATACCTTTATTCCCCATTTGCCCCGTTAAACGTTGAGCAGCAGAATAGAGCTTACGCACTTCAGGATCACCGCTTGTAGACCAATCACGGGCAGTTTCGGAACGTCCAATATATTTACCAGTGAATTGATCTAGCTGTGTATCGGTTGCACCGTGAAGCAAATCATAATCACTGCTTTGCATTTTCTGGCTTGCTGTTGGCGTATTGGCATTTTTACGTTCATTGTAAGATTCAATATCTTTAGAATTTGCGGCTGTATAACGTGGATTATGGTATTTATCATAACCACTTAGTTTTAATACATTACCCTGTTCATCTTCTTTAAATGCTGGATCTTCATTGCTTTCAGCATCATCTAAACCAATTCCACCGCCTGTAGCTTGTCCCGGTTGTGGCGCTGCCCCTTTCGGCACGGTTTCTACAACACCGTTAGCATGTTGAATACGGACACTATCACCTAAATCAGTAGATTGAATTGTATCTTTCTGCTGATAATTTGGATCTTTGCGGAACTCCCCGGTAAGGTTGTTAGCTAAAACACCGTTACCCATATTTAGCCATTGACCCTTATTAAGAATAAGATCTTTATCACTCCCGGATTGAATGTATTTATCAATATCCATAGAGTTATAACCGCGATCACGGAGATAGCCGATCTTCTGTTGGCGTAAAAACATCTGGTGATTGCTATAAGATTTATCAGCGGCATATTTAGCAGATTGAGCAGGATTAGCACCCGCCATAAACGCTGTTAAATAATCAATAGCATTCTGATTCATATCAAATTGCTTATCACCCCTGACTTTCTCATATTTATAACCAGTATCATCATAAACATAATTATCATTATCCCGATCACCTATATCGGCATCAATTCGGGCTTGTCGCAAATCTTGTTTAAACTGCAAAGATGAACGCTGATCATTAATTGGATCTACTGCAATTGGTGCGTTATTCTCTGGAGGGGTAGGGGAAAGGGAATTACCATTAGCATCAAATTGCTGATTATCATAATTCGGTTGATCGTCATAAATAGACATTATTTAGCCCCCTTAACTTTCTTAACGATTTCCGGTAATTCTTCCTGAACATCATCATGCAAAGAAGTATGATAACTATCAGAATGCTTACCGTGATGTTTTTCGATAATAGGAGCAATAACGTTAGTCCCGTAATCCTGGATCATATCCCGAACATCATTAAAACCAATTGTGCCATTTTGATAAGCATTGCGAACAGTAGAAGCAAATTCGTGCATCTGATCGCCAAACTCTTTAAACGCTGGATCATTGTATAAATTCTTAGCCCATCGTTGATAATGTGCATCACTCATACCCTCACCAGTATTATGATCAGCCCCGCCTACAGGCGCTAAAAATTGCTCAATATTGCTAATGTGCTGTTGCTGATCATCTTGCTGGCTAGTGTCTTGCTGTGGTGCATACGGATTAAAATTAGATGGTACTTGCGGCGCTGAATCTACGGCCTCACCACGAATTAAAGCAGCATGTTTAGCATAAGCATCTGTAAGCTGATCTACTGTGGGAGCCGTTGAAGGTGCAACCGGGTTAAAATAAGCATTAGTTTGCATAAGGATTATTCCCCTGATTTAATAATTCCGTGGTAGAAATTGGCATTGTTGGCAAATAATTAGTTTGCTGGTTATTACCAAAATCAGAATTAAAATTAATCCACGGTTTAGGCTGTTCTAGTTGTTGGTTATTTCCTTGCCCGTTCATATTCTGCAAAAGGCTGTTAGCCTGTCGAGCACGGTTAAACCAGGTGAGGGCAGTTGATCCACTTGTGGCGGCTGTAGTCCCACCAGTACCAGCAGCATAAGCGGCTGATACAGCGTTAGCACCTGTACCGATAGCAGCACCACCGCCATTAGCAGCGGCTACCATGCCTGGAGTCATTGGGACTACTGATCCCGCTGTTCCTGCAATCGTGCCACCTGTAGCAGCACCCGCACCAATACCGCCAGCAGTAGCACCGCCAGCCGCGCCAGTTGCACTAGCACCAGCAGCACCAGCCGCCCCCGCTCCAGCCATGCCCCACGCCATCCAGCCACCTACCACGGTTGCGACCGCCGCGCCTACTGTTTGCATAGGATGGTCGCCTAACCCACCCCCTAATACCCAGGGAATGGGCTACATCCTGGCTAGTACCGCTGGCATCATGCCAAAAGTTTTTCCAGGCTTTATCTGGATGACCCTGAAAAGTTTCTTTCACGGCTTTAAATGGTTGAGTTACAGAATGCTCACCCATTTTCAAAACGGATTCAAAAAAGTTTGGCATTTAATTTAGTCCTTAATTTCTGTTTCCCAATAATCGTAGCGATCTGGAACTTCTGGAGATAATGGGATATTTTCCATAGTGGGATTATTAACGTATTTACCAAAGTGACGCAAAAGCCGATCCCGCTGTACAATAGGAAAGCGGCCTTTACGTCTTAAATTATCATTGGCATTCTCTAAATTAAGGGAAAAAGCAATAATAGCTTTAGCCCTATTCATTAGATGTTTAGAACCCCAAAACTCAAAAGCTAGATCGGTAGTGATTGGGTAATTTAACTTATAGTTTCCACCCATAAGATCACCTTACATAGAAGCAACGTTATTACCAAATACGCCGCCTAACATGCCGCCGATTTGCTGCCCTTGTCCCTGAGTCAAACCGCCTACACCTTGTAGATAAGTCCCACCCAACATAGAACCGCCAGCACCCATTAAACCGCCTAGCAAGCTATTTCCGCCGCTTTGCTGTGTTGTGGTTGTTTGAGTACCATTAGAAGTAGAGGCATAACCAGCAATAGGCGCTAGAGCCTGGTTAACTTGCATTAGGCGCTGTGCTGCCCCGGTCTGGGAAATGATGTTATTAGCACGTTGAACATCTAAACGCTGTTGCTCATATTGGCGCTGAATTTGAGCAGCGTTAATAGCGTCCTGTTGGTTTTGGCGTAGCCCTGCTAAATAGGTACTATAAAAATTAGTGCCAGTACCATAAGCATTAGTACCATAACTTAATTGTTGCTGTGCAATCTGTGCGTTAGTTGTAGCGGCACTTTGACGAGTACCCAAATAACTTGTTAATCGTTGCTGTGCTAGTCCTTCCTCTGCTGTTTGATATTGAACAGTACCAGAAGCAATAGCATTTAAAGCCTTGCCACTAATAACACCCTGAGCAACACCAGCACGGCTAGAACCCATACCGCCCATTTGAGAAGCACCAATGTTAAGATTTAAAATATCATGGCCTTTTTGCTCATTAACAGTATTGGTTAATTGTCCAATTTGGGAGTTAACCAGATCGTTATTATAAAAGCCTTTTAAATAGTTGTTGTATTGATCTTGTGATAGATTCTGCAATTCGTTTAAAGAGTTTTGAGCGCTGGTTAATCCGGTTTGACCCTGATTAATCATTCCTTGCCCTACATTTTGTAGATAGTTTGCAGAGTTTTGAATGTTGCTATAATCTTGCCCCTTTTGCATTGCTGCTAAGGCTTGCTGTTGTTGCGGTGTCATTTCAGCAAGTTGATAAAGAGGCATATTAAAATTGTTTGCCTCGTTAATAGATCTATTAACTAAGGCTTGATAAGCTGGATTTGACGCCAGCCAGTTAGATTGGCTTGAATTTTGATTTGTAGTTTCAGTGTGAGAACTAGAACCACCACCAAAAATATGCTTAACAGCATGACCCATTATATTTATCCCCCGGCATGTTTTAAAAATGCCTTTTGGTTAAAGTGGATCGGGGATAACCTTTATTTTCATTTTTACCCGAATGTTAAAGGCTCAATAAAGAGCCTGGTTTTTAGTCTTTAAGGTATTTAAATAGATCGCGGTTTGTATCAGGATCAGCAACGCCAGAACGGGCAGCACGTAAAGTTTTTTCACGCTTATGATCTGCTGCTTCTGCAATAGCACGGTGAGCAGCGTTAGAGCTTGATAAACTCTTAGCAGCTACCATCTTTTTAGCTTTTTCAGCAAACTTAGCTTTATTCTGTCGAAACATAAGAGATTCAAGCAGCGTTTGAGCCAGTTCTTTAGACCAAATTTTTTCAAGCTGAGTTAAATCAATACCCCGGCTTTGAGCGTCATTCACTACGGCCTGTTTCCAGTTGTTCCACTGTTCCCCATATTCATTAATCATAGCGTTATCAGTTTGATTAATACGGTAGAGGGTGGCTTGTTGCTCTTGCTGGTGTCTGATTTTCCATTGTTCATCTGCTAAATTATGTAGATCAGACTGTGCCGCATATGCTTCTTTAAGCATTCTTGCAGTTTCACCATATTCAGTAGAAGAAATTCCGGGTTTATTCAGTGAGCTTTCAAGGCGCTGAATGTTCAGATCAATAGCCGTTGCTTTTAGATTTAATTGCTTCTGAATGTATTGATTGCCCTCATGGAAATTAGAGACAAACTGATCAATATACTGTTTTTCAGCATCAATTTTATTCTTAGAAACAAACAAATCTTTAATTTGATTTTTGTTTAAGCGTACCCCCTGAATTTCTAATTCACTATCATCAGCCAGATTATTAAAGATTTCGTTTAATTCGGCCTGTTCCTTAGCGGTTTCATTAGCTGTAAGATCAGAAGCATCAGCGTTAATATCAACTTCTTTATCTTCTTTCAGGAAATGATTAGCCGGGTTAAATGGATCGGCTTCATAAATCTGATCTAGAGTTTGACTAGTGCGGGGCGTGACTTCATGATCGGCATAATTACGGCCTTGAATATCATTCTCTGTAGTAGAAACAATATCTTTAAGATCAGTAAAATCAAATTCCTTTGGATCAAAATACATGTTTTCGCTCATTAATTTAAATTCCTTTTAAATATTAATTCTAGTGGCTTTAGCTTGTGCTGCATTCTGTACAATGCTGATTAATTCGTTTAGGTTGCGGTATTTGTGGCGCAAACGGTCGCATTCAGAACTACTCAAATTTTCATTGAAAATACTTTCCTGATAACCTTTCTGGATGTACTCACAAATACGAGCAAAATCATTTGTTGCATAGCTACAAACGCTTTTAAATTCAGCCTCATCTTTTATTTTTTCAATCGGTAGCATTCTTTGTTTTTCCTCAAGCGGGAAAGGATAGCCCCCGCGCTCTGTCATTTTCAGGGGCTTCCTTTGGTTTTAACTACTCTTTGGAACTATTAACGAACCCCGTTAATATCCCGAATATCAGCGGCATGACCAGCAGCGGCTAACACAATTTCACCATTAACGGCCTTGCGTTTAGTATCGGCATTCTGTTGATCAATGGTGTTTTTGTCCGTTTTAATCTGTGCATTGTTTGCAATCTCTTGCATACGCTGTAAAGATTCATGCTGTTTGATTGTTCGCGTGTTATGGCTATCCTTAATAAATTCCTCAATCTGAGCATTAATAAGGGCAGTCTTAGCAACAATTTGCTGATAATCAGCGTTAGCTTTCTGGAGATTGATTTTATTAGTTTCACTAACAATCAAATCTTGTTCCTTAGCTTTACGCTCTGCTTCCTCATCAATATTCTGAGAAGGATCAACAAAGTATTTAGCTGTTTCCAGGTTGAAACGCTTACACATCTGATCAGCGGCATTAAACAGCGTTTGAGGATTAATAATAGCGCTTTGAATTTGGCTCATTTGTCCAATGAAGCCGATCACCTGCTGCAAATTAATAACCTCTGCGTTATCATCGCCACTAGTATTAACATCAACAATAAATTCACCACTAGGCGGCAATTTCAGACCCTGGATCTCTTTACCATTTTCATCTTCTAGAGGGATACCCTCTGCTTTAATCACTGCATAAATTCGGTTAAACAGTGGTGCTAAGAATGTACGGGCAAAGGTTTTAGAAAGAATTGCACCCTTGAGGCTTTCTTGAAAAATGCTCATTGCTAGTGTTTGCGCTGCAATCTGAGGGGAACCCGGCGCAATACCTGAATCAGAGTTACCCAAAGAAGAAACAAAGCTATCATTAGCGCTCTGTTCAAGCTGCTGTAGTGCATTAAAGAACTGATCAGGCAGAGAGAGCGGGGCGAAACGATCAACAACGCCAATCTGTGCAACTTCTACAATAGAGCCAGCACGATTAAGGTTATGTAGGCTTTCCCGATCATACTGACCTTTCACGGCCTGAAATGAAGGGTAAGCACTCATTTTAGAAACCTGAAATAGAATGCGTTTCATATAAGAAAGTGCATCCTGAAAAGGCTTACCAATATCCGTAAATGAGCGACCAAACCAGGAACCTACAACCGTTTCAATCTGACCATGATCAAAAGGCCAAACATCAATTTTTTCTACGCGGAGTAGTTCATTTTCTGTTGTGAATACCTGATAAAGATTAGTTTCATTTTTTGGATCAAGCAGGCTTGAATAAATGTAATGCTCATAAATGGCAATTTTACGTTCATAAGGATCTGTGCTATTAAAGCTATCATCTTTTGAGTTTTTAGCGTTATTCACGCCTACAACATCAGAAAAATACAAATCAGGTAAATGCAATTCATCCAATACATAAAATTCTGAGGCTGAAATTAATTTTTCTTCATCAAAGCCCATTAACAGCCCTTCACCTACAGTAGTTCTAATGCGGTGACAAGCATAACGGCATTTATCAGGAATATGACCGCCAGAAGCATCAACCCAAAAATCTGATACATCAATATGATCAAAAGATAGGTTATGTTCTTTCTTAATTAATGGAATATCACCTTTAATAGAAATAATTTCTTGTTGCTGTGGCTTACCACTCTGATCGGGTACTAAAACAATTTCAGTTTTCCATTCAAAGCCTTTAATATTTCCTTTTTTCTTTTCAGCAAATTCAGGAGGTAGATTAATTTCCCAACCTTCTTGTAATTGTGCTAGAAATTGGGAAACTTCTAGCCAATCTGTTAAGGTTTCAGCGTCATGATGTGTTTTTGTATCAATGAAGGTTTTAGAAACTGAATCACCAACAATCAAGCATTCTTTAATGATATTCTGTAGGAACGTTAAACCATCAAATTTATTCAGAAATAGGCGGTTAACGTTATTTGTAATAATTTCTTCAACCTGGTGATCACGCATAGCCCCACGGGAACGGAAAACACAAGAAAGTTTCTCGTTATTGGTGAAACTATCCAGCAATTGAGGCAAGGCCGCTTTTACAGCGTTTGCAATAATAGGTTCAACATAGTTATTACTTGATACATCAGGCTCTTTAAGAAAGGTTTTAGCGGGTAGCTTGTTGCTTACATACAAATAGCTATCCACAAACCTACGCATTAACAAAGATCGTGTATCTTCTGATTCTGCGCGTTGGTGTAATACTTGTTCTAGAATTTTGGCTTTCTTAGCCGCTGATAATTTGATTTCCATATCTGGTAATAATCCTTAGATAGCCCTCTGTGAGTAGCCATAAATTAAAAGTTAATGCTGTATGCCTGGTGACTTGTCATAGGCTGGTAATGCTCGCCTAATTGGGCATAATCCATGCCTTCACCATTCATTAGCGTTAGAAGTGCATAACGGGAAGCATCAAGGCTATGATCTGCCCCTGCATATGTGATTTTTCCTGTTACATTGTGGCGCTTATAAAAATAGCCTCTCACCTGTTTTAACCACTCTTCACAATGTTCAGCCACTTTTAAGCGTCCCTCTTGCATCATCAAACAGATCTCATTAATACCCGCCTGAATAGAAGTAGCCTTTTTAGTTGTAGCGTCCCATTTAAAAGAAAGTTTAGTTTGAACAGGATTTACGAAAGTATGCGGAATAACGTTAAGGCCGAAACGCTGTAGCATTTTACCTTTAGCATCACTTGCCGCCCCTTCACCTAATCCAGAATCATGAGGCACAATGATCGGAATGTTTCGGTAAGTTGGATGTGATAATAAAAATTGAGCTATACGAGCTGGTGATCTATCTTCCTGTGATTCGGCAAAAACAAATTCATCTATTAAATAGTATGTATCGCTTACAGGATCATGAGCCGCAATAATAATTACGGTAGGATCAGCCACAACCCCCCAATCTATGCCCGCTACAATGCGAGAATAAGAAGGAAGATTTACACGGGGTAAAACATCGTTCATAAAGTCAAAATTATAAACCGCACCTGTACCGATAATGGGAATACCCTTAGAGCGCATATCACGCTGATAAGGTGGCAGCGTTGCTAACCATTCCTCTATTTGTTCGGCTGAAATATGCGGAGCATCCCACCATGTAGCGTTTTGCATGTAGAGATAACCGCTATCATCTTCATCAAACATCGTGTTAAGCGGTGTAAGCCCTTTCTCTGGGGTAGAAGTCCAGATTAGGCCGCCATCGTTCCCAATGCCTCTAGCGTTGGCTAGACGTGTCTTAATTTGGGAAAATAAATCAATTGATCTAGTCCCTTCCTCATCGCACCAGGCCAGGACACAAGAAACGCCCATGATTGAATCAATGTATTCAGACCCCATAAACAGAAGGGTATTTAAACCGCCGTCTATGTGTTTAATCTGGCATTGTTTGAGCCTTGCACCGTCTGGAATCCAGCCCCGATCAAAAACAATGTTATCCCGTGGGATCGCCCCCGTTCCTAGTAGTTCCTTTAAACGGCAATCCATAGAGCCTAACAATTCTTTTTGCATTACACGGCTTGTAGAGTCCAAATCAACGCCTACGCATACAAACAAACCTCCTGAGCTTTCGATCCGATCACCTTCCCACCAATCAGGATATTTACCCGTAATGTGATAGCTAACTTCTGCCGCTGCTGAATAGGATTTACCAACCCTGTTAGCGGCTCTGAGGTATCGGATTTTATGATCAGCGCCAGCCTTATAAAATTTCTTCTGAAACTCATAAGGGGTAAATTCATTTATTCGATTGTATCTAGTTTGATCATTTAAAATTTTAAGGCATTCTAAGAGTTTTTCTTGTTCCTTGAATGGCAACGCCTGAATATCATCTATGCTCATTCCTTTGAGCGTTGTTTCTTCCATGTTTAACCTCTATTAAACTGAGCGTAGCTTTTTCATTTCGCCCTGGATTTGATGAACCAATCTAAGCGCATTCTCTTTTGATGGTTGTTCATCTTCTTCAATTGCTTTTTCTTCAATTGGTTTATCTTCTGTAATCTGGTGAACGCTGTAAGGTGCAAACACTTTATAAAGTGCCGGGATCTCTGCTGTTCGAATATCATCATTAGTGATACGTTCAACCGCTTTATCTACCAGCATTTTTAAAATGCCAGAATCACGAATATAATTGCGGTTTGTTTCAATAGCCTGATAAGTTGCATCATCATATTTAGCGCGTCTGTAGGCTTCTTGTAGTTCGGTAGTAATTGCCATAATTTTATTTCCGTGCTTTAAGATACAATTCAGCGATTTTTTCAAGACCGCCTATAGTTTCAATAAATTCATCAATGTGATATTCCCGCTTCTCCTGAGAAAGTTCTAATTCATCCAAAATTGATTTAAATGATATAATATCTTCCCGTAAGGCAGTGATTGCGATCGGTTCATGCTTAAACTCTTCATTCATTTTTAAAATTCCTTTATTTTGAGCAAAAAAATAGCCGCTTCTTAAATCCCCGGCTAATCAGAGAGAAAAGAGAGCGGCTATCAATAGTGCCAAATGTTTTAGGTTAGTGATTTATGAAACAAGATAAAGTGTTATGATCTAGTTATCATGATTTCCCTTCATATTGCCAAATTAATTTGAGGGGGTTATTTTCATAAATCACTAATTAGGCTTAACGATATGTAGCGGAAATAAAATTTGTAATTTTCTTTACCCCCATAAAGTGAGGGGAAACTACATATCGTTAAATAGGTGAGGGGAAGGGGCTAAGGTGGCAAACGAGGGGAATCAAACCTCTAGGAACCCTTAGCCCTTCTTACCTCCCGCATTATTGCGGATCGGGTTACGGTAAGATTTATTCAAAACCTTACCCGTGTTTTGTAGCTCAAATAAAACGTAGATTTGAGCAAGTAAATCAGTTGGGTTTTTAGTTTTTTCATCTAATATTTTCATCTCTTTTATCCTCTTTTTTGCCACCGGATCTAACTGGTGGAATAGATAACCCTTGCTCTCTTAACATTATCTCAATAGCTAACGCTTCTAGGCTTACAGGGTGTTTCCATTCACACGGATGAAGAAAGTAATCAGGATTTAAATAATCAAGTTTTACATTCTTGAATTGCTGCCAGGCTTTCAGGTTAATCCTATGTAGCAGCAAATGATCACGGGTAGTAAGTTTTAAATTCTCTATCTTAAAGTTATCCTTATCCCCATCAAGCGGGACTACAATAACTTTAGGATCTAAATCCGTATTATAATAATATTCATAGAGAGAGCGCATTAGAGGCCACCTGACCTGTTTGATCACTCCCTCATTATCATAGCCCACTAACTCCCAGTTATAAGCACTGTAAGAGCCTGGCTTGTAATGTTTAACCCCTGCCGGGTTATTATTCTTCTGCTTCCTTAATCCCGTCGGGCTGGTTGCATCGTAATAGAATAGCTTGTTGAATAATTCTTTGTGCTTCATCTCGATCACCTTTGATTATAGCTTTTATCTCATCCACTGATAAAAGCCCAAAGGTAGCAAATTCACCATTTACTTTGTAATTGAGAATATCAGCGGCGGCGGCTGCTTCATGTTTGCTTGAGAAATCGCAAACACTGCGTATTTTCCCATTTACTCTGACCTGAGCAACCCATTTACCACGTTTTAAAGTTACATGCGGATAGCCATGTTGATTAAACTGAACTCTATTAAAATTGTTTTCTGATTGAGTAGCAGCCCTTAAATTTTCAATACGGTTATCATCACGAACGCCATTGATATGATCGACTGTTTCAGGCCATTCACCAGTATGAAGCCAATAAACGATACGGTGAGCCTTATACGACCGTATTACCCCTTCATGTGTAAACCGGATGTGAATATAACCTTTGTTATCATAAGATCCAGCAGCTTTATAAACACTCTTAGTAGCCCTTTTATTAATCCAGAATAATTTACCATCATTATAAGATAGTTCATTACGTAGGGCTTCTGGTGGCATATCTAAACGGGTAGCTGTCATGTTTAATCATCCTCTCTTATCAACATCCTTATTACGTGGTGACGTACTATAAAAATGACATAGACTAAAAGAAAAATTTCTTAACTCTGGATTACTTAACACTGTAAAAGGGATCTGACACTGTAGGGAGGAATAACACTAAGGAATATTGATCAGGTATAACCCTTATCTAAAAGATAAAAGAAACACTGTAAGAAAAGAAGGAAAGAAAAAGAGAGAAGAATTTATATGATCTATCTAAATTATTTTAAGTTAATTTAAATTAGATCTTATAACTTCTAAGGGATCTTTCCTTAAAAGTCGGTAGCACTTTCTAGCCATATCTAACGATATGGAAACCTTATCAAGAGTCGGCAACTTAACAAGGCGGCCTGTTAACAGGGGAGGTGATTAACTCTGCCTGATAACTCCGCTAGGCTTTAAGCCTATTCAAATTTCAAATTGTAAGTAAAACCCTCTACCTAAGTTCGGAAGTCCTAAACAGAGGGATTTAAATAATCAGCTAATCATTCTGATCATTCTCATTACACCCGGAGCCGGGGGAACAATGACGGACAGCTTTAGATTTAAAGTGAATATTTTAAAAACTTTGTTAGGTGGATCAATAAAAATAAAAGTTTAGAAAATTGGGAAAGTACCCCCACCCCCAGGGGTGTTTTTGTCCATCTGGACGGCTAAACGGCTAGGGTAAGACGGCCTATCGTCTGCGTTAGTCAGTGGTCAAGCCTTACAGATCAATCACTTAGAGCCAGTGTGATCAGTGGTGATGTGATCACGCTCTAGCCTGCTGCCTCCCTCCAGCGTCCCGAACCTGGACTAGATGAGAACCATTATCATTACAGATGAGATCTATTCTCATTTTCTCCTGAAAAGTCAGGGGTCAATGTGTCTGGACGTAAAAAATTCACCTTTCCTCACTTGTACTTAGATTGGGCTAGTTTGGCTTTAGCTATTAGTGTGATCTTGATCAAATAGTGCTCTATCCATTACCTCATTATATGCCCCTTCTAACGTTCTCTAGAGCATTGTAAGGCCGTGAGTAATAACCCTGGCGTTTCTGCTTCCTGTTTAGTTGTAACGCTTACAGCGGGACTAGTGAGCGCATACAGCACCACGCCAGAGGGAAAGAAAGGAGAGGGATCTTTATCATAGGGTTTATGTAGTACGTCACTATCAATAGTATTGACACTATCAATAGTATCGGTAGACTGAGCACCAGTTAAGGCAATCAGCCTTTAACCTTCAAACGATATGAGGTAGTGAAATGAAAAAATTAATCTTACTTGCTCTTGCATTGATTGCCATGAATGCCAAAGCAGACGCACCAAAAGAACTACAGCCATCTTTAATTAATCTGGTGCAAAAGGTCTATGCCTATCATCGTAACAGAGGGGATAGCGATAAGGTTTCAGAAGCCTATGCGGGTGATTCAGTAGAGAGCTTTGCTAAGGAACGGGAAACACTGAAACAGCTTAAACAGGGACTAAAACAAACCTGTGATCAATTCGGTTTAGATTATGCTTCCTCAATCTCTGAGGGGTTTATTAAGTTGGGGGATGATGCTCAAACCGCTTTCATTATGGCAGATGCTAATAAACAGGTAGTAGTAGCTATGTGCAATTACTACAAGTGGTGATCGATGTATCGAATAAAAGGCTATTCGAGCGGCTAGGGTAATGCCATTGGATAGCCTATTAATTGAGATCTAAATAATGGCTATCTATGCTACCTCCCAAACAAAAGGGAAGGTGAAAAACTTTTGCTTATTTTGCTGGTTATTCAGAATAAATGTTATTTTGTTAATTATTCATCCGTGGATATTTGCAGATCTAACGCTGGAATTTCCAGAAATAGGAATGTTATTTTTTACTGCTATTTTTGCTTGCATTGAACAGAAAGCTAATAAACACAATGGTAAGATTTACAGCGATGATCGAACTTAAAGAAGGTATAGCATGAGCTATCAAGATGATAACCAGACGGCTAAACGTCAGTTAGTAGAACGTGGATTTATGACAGTGGCAGAAGTAGCCAATCTTACAACGGGTCAATTAATGGCGGCATATCGATCAGCCAATGAAGCCAGAACAAAGATCAGATTAGAGGCGGGACTAACGCCAGCTTTAAAACGCTGATACAATCAGCACTATTGATAGTATAGGAGGGCATAAGATGAACATCACCGAACGTAAGCAATATTGGAAAGAAGAAGTAGAGAAATTTAAGAAGAAAGAAGAAACAGATCTAACACGTTTTCAGGTGATGTTATCTAAACCTATCCACCTACAATTAAAACTCATTGCCACCCAGGAAGGGCGGGATATGGGAGAGTTGTTAGATACAGTGTTAGCCGATTGGCTAAAAGATAGAAAGTAAAAATCCCTCAAGGCTGCCGATCATGGTGGCCTTTTTTGTATCTTTCACACGCCACCGTTACACCTCTACTTAGCAAAATTCCCGCCTTTGATCTTTACAGTGTGCCTTTGATTTTGCCTTTGCCTTTCGTCGGCACGTAGCGCAATAGGGAGCCGCTAGGCGACCGATCAGGCCGTTAGGCCGGGACGAATGAACGTAGTGAATGAGTGCCTGTGTAGCGCCTTAACACGGGTGAAATAATGGGGTGAGGGCTGATAGGTGCGGAGAGATTAGGGCAAGGGTAACGGGTCATGGTTTAAGAAAATGCGTAGAGATCACAAGCATGATCACGGGGTTGATCACGATTGACACTATCAATAGTATCGGGCATAATCTCTACAACTTAAACACATGACCTGTTTAATAAAAAGTTGGTCGGCACGGAGAGATTCGAACTCTCGACCCCCGCCACCCCATGACGGTGCGCTACCAGGCTGCGCTACGTGCCGACTCGTGGCTGCTAATACTACCGTTTTCCACACCGATTGCAAGTAAGATATTTTGCTAACTGATTTATAATTAATCAGTTAGCGATAAAACGCTTCTCGTCTGTCAGTACTTGCAATAACAAACTTAACTGTGGTTTTTCATCTTTCACTCTTTCACCACGTAAGTTGTAAGTACGGTATTTACCGTTATTGTTCAGCACCAGCGTCTTTTTCGGGGTGGTAATTGCCAGCGTATCGTTATCCGCGGCGGTAACCCAGTAATGACGGCGTTGAGGGTTGAACAAATCCTGACCTTGCGAATATTCGCTGGCAGGTGTGCTGACATGTAGCAGGCGTTGCATCAGCGTCGTCATCAGATCGGTATGATCAGTCAGAGCATTAATACGCTGCGCCGGCGTACCTGGCCAGTGAATCACTAATGGTACCTGCAGATGACCGTGGGACCAGTCAAAGGTTTCTTCCTCTTCGCTCAGCGGAATACCCCGACCGGCAGTGATAATTACCACCGTATTGTCCAGTTTGCCAGAATCACGCAGTGCATTGAGCACGCGGTTGATTTGGTCATCGACATTGCCTGCCGCCCGGCTATATTTCCGTGCAAATGCCTGCTGATTGCTGTCGTCAATGTTAGTGCCATTGAAAGAAACCCACGAGAACCAGCGGTTATCTTCTTGTGCGTAGCGGCCCAGCCAGTTGATCCACTGCGTGGCGGTCTGCTCGTCGGATTGGGTGCGTACGCTCGGCATCGAGAAATCTGACAACAATGCCTGGCGATACAGCGGGCTGGTAAAGCCATCTGATGAGAATAACCCTAGCTGATAGCCTTGCTGATTAAGCGCAGTAATTAATGCCGCAGGCGTACGGGTCGACAGAATACCGTCCATATAGCTCGGCGAGATGCCATAGAACAGGCCAAAGATGCCGTTGTCTGTAGTGTTGCCGGAGCTCATATGGCGCGTGAACGAAATATTTTGCTCAGCAAAACCTGCCAGCGCAGGCATCTGCTTCTCGAAGCGTGAGTAGTTCAGGCCATCGACAGTAATCAACAGCACATTCTGCCCGGTGCCCATATCGCGATAGCGCAGTTCGCTTAACGGATACTGAACGGAAACGGCGTCTGGATTACCTTGCTCAATGAGACGGCGTTGATACTCCTGCGCATCAAGCAGACCATGCTTCTCAAGAAAACGTCGCGCCGTCATCGGGTACGAAAGCGGTAGGTTAGCGCGCTGCATGGTGATCGGGCGATAGAAGTTGGCATCGGCCCAGATATAAACCACATGCGAGGCGATAAAGGCGATAAATAAGAATGCGGCCAGCGGGCGCGCGAAGCGTCGACGACGCGTCAGGCTTCGCAGCTTTTGCCAGCTCCACGTCGCAAACACCAGTTCAAGCAATAAAATAACCGGCACGCTGATGAACATCAGCTGCCAGTCGCGCGCCATCTCATTTTCGTCAGGGTTGATAACCAGCTGCCAGACGATGGGATTAAGATGGAGATGGAAACGAGTAAAGACTTCGCTATCGATCAGTAATAGCGTCATTCCCGCCGTTGCCAGAATGACGGACAAAAACCTCATCAGCCTCTGGGAGCCGACGATAAAGGTCAGCGGGAAGAGGATCAGCAAGTAGGTGGCGAACACCAGGAAGCTGAAATGGCCGATAATGCTTACGTAGGAATAAATGCGACCAGCAAGCGTTGTCGGCCAGTCGGCGATAAACAGGTAACGGCTGCCAATGACGAGCGAAAGCAGAATATTGAACAGTGCAAACCAGTGCCCCCAACTGACCATCTGGGAGACTTTTTCACGGTAGCGCTGACGATGAGTTACCATAACCTGTTATCTGTTTCCCTTAGTGCGCTTTGTCTTCGTTGATAGAGGACTGTAAGGCGCGGGCAAAAGAGTTGGCAATTGCCTGGCGTTGGGCCGGGGCAATGCTGGTGTTGATAAGGTTAGTGACCATGTTGCCTAACACCATCAGGGAAAGGTCGGTCGGAGCCTTATGTTTTTCCAGTACGTTGAGCAGCTCTGCGAGCAATTGTTCAACCTGTTCATCACTGTAGCGGGAAATTTGTGGCATAAATCGAAATCAGTTAGTTGATGAAAGGGCAACATATTACCGTAGCAACGGTTTTTTTTCTGCTTTTTTATGCGTTAAATCATTCTCGTTACGCCGCCTTCTGTAAAATGACCGCCATCTTTTATTGCGTCGCTTAACCGGCGGTGGTTGAATACCGCCCGGTCTTAAAGGAGAGTTTATCATGAGTCTGGATATCAACCAGATTGCTCTGCACCAGCTTATCAAGCGTGATGAGCAGAACCTTGAGCTGGTGTTGCGCGATTCATTGCTGGAACCGACGGAAACCGTCGTTGAGATGGTGGCAGAACTGCATCGGGTCTATAGCGCCAAAAATAAAGCTTACGGCTTGTTTAGCGAAGAGAGTGAACTGGCGCAGACACTGCGCTTACAGCGTCAGGGCGAAGAGGACTTTCTGGCATTTAGCCGCGCGGCAACCGGTCGCCTGCGTGACGAATTAGCGAAATATCCTTTTGCTGACGGTGGATTCGTGCTGTTTTGCCACTATCGCTATCTGGCGGTGGAGTATCTGCTGGTGGCAGTTCTGAGCAACCTGAGCAGTATGCGTGTTAACGAAAATCTCGACATCAACCCAACCCATTATCTTGATATCAATCATGCGGATATTGTTGCGCGTATCGATTTAACCGAGTGGGAAACCAATCCAGAGTCGACCCGCTATCTCACTTTCCTGAAAGGGCGAGTAGGGCGCAAAGTGGCGGATTTCTTTATGGATTTCCTCGGGGCCAGCGAAGGGTTAAACGCGAAAGCGCAAAACCGTGGGCTGTTGCAAGCGGTTGATGATTTCACTGCCGAAGCACAACTGGATAAAGCAGAGCGACAGAACGTGCGCCAGCAGGTTTATAGCTACTGTAATGAGCAGCTGCAGGCAGGCGAAGAGATTGAACTGGAATCGCTGTCGAAAGAGCTGGCAGGCGTCAGCGAAGTGAGCTTCACGGAGTTTGCGGCTGAAAAAGGCTACGAACTGGAAGAGAGCTTCCCGGCAGACCGTAGCACACTGCGTCAGTTGACGAAGTTTGCCGGTAGCGGCGGTGGCTTGACTATTAACTTTGATGCGATGCTGTTAGGTGAACGCATCTTCTGGGATCCAGCAACCGATACCCTGACCATTAAAGGCACGCCGCCGAATTTGCGCGATCAATTGCAGCGCCGGACGTCTGGCGGCAATTAATCGGTTTTGTGTTCTGAATGCCAGATGCGGCGTGAACGCCTTATCTGGCCTGCAAAAAATAGCAATACCGTAATCAGGCATATTCTGCAGATACAAAAAACCCCGCCGGAGCGGGGTTTTTTACAACTTATTCAGCAATTAAGCGCGAACGAAGTCGATGTGCAGCAGCTTCGGTTTGTACGGGTGACGCTGTACGTCCTGAGCTTTAACTTTGATTTCTTTACCGTCAACAACGATGGTCAGAACTTCGCTGTAGAATTCAGCTTTAGCT
>ERZ1026846.308-NODE-308-length-38863-cov-33.592120_pt1 | contig 38863 bp, 27 predicted proteins | sample MGYA00380153_ERZ1026846 | MGnify/ENA primary metagenome ERZ1026846 (study PRJEB33269, sample SAMEA4719789) | human gut metagenome | biome: human-associated habitat; feature: organic feature; material: feces | place: Cameroon | collected 2013-10 ...
AAAACTACCTGTCAAAACTTTTGGAGGCGAACGCATTTTGATGCGTCCGCCCTGATGTGGTTCAACGATTTTAAAGTAACTACTTATGGCTATAGGGGGTGCTGAGTAGTTACTTTATTTCGCAACAACGTGAATTAAATATAATCATCGTTCAGAAAATGAAAATATTCTCTTTTTCTTTTCGCAAACTCAGAAAAATGCATTATCTTTGCATGAGATATATTAATTATGATCATGTCGATTCATTTAAACCAATAATAGCTTATGAGTGATAGTGTTGTAATTATTCCTACTTATAATGAAAAGGAGAATATAGAGAAGATTATCCGGGCCGTGTTCGGTCTGGAGAAAGACTTTGATATCCTTGTTATTGATGACGGAAGTCCTGACGGTACAGCTGCCATAGTGAAGAATCTGATGGCTGGCGAGTTTGCCTCCCGTCTCCATATCCTTGAGCGAAAGGGCAAGTTGGGACTGGGTACAGCCTATATTACTGGCTTCAAATGGGCGCTTGAGCAAGGTTATGAGTTTATCTTCGAGATGGACGCTGACTTCAGTCATGACCCTAATGACCTGCCACGACTCTATGCCGCCACTCACGACGAGGGATACGACGTGGCTGTGGGCTCGCGCTATGTCTCGGGTGTCAACGTGGTGAACTGGCCCATTGGCCGTGTGCTGATGAGCTATTTCGCCTCGAAGTATGTGAGAATGGTCACGGGATTCAAGGTGAATGATACTACGGCAGGCTTTGTATGCTACCGCCGTAAGGTGCTGGAAACCATTAGGCTTGACGAGATCCGTTTCAAGGGTTATGCCTTCCAGATAGAGATGAAATACACTGCCCACAAGATTGGCTTCAAAATAAAGGAAGTGCCCGTTATCTTCGTCAACCGACGTGAGGGTACGAGCAAGATGAGCGGTGGTATCTTTGGTGAGGCTTTCTTTGGTGTGATGCGCCTGCGCTGGGATGGATGGTTTAAGAAATATCCCAAGAAGGTGTAGGGGCGAAGACTGAAGAGAAGTGGAAATACAGGAAATAGTACATATTTTTGAGCGGTCGCCACAGGCGAAAGCGCTCCTGAAATTATTGGATAGAAAAACGCAGAAGGCCGTTTTCCTTAGTGGATTGGTGTGCTCTTCTGCGCCTTTGTTTTTTGCCGCTGTCAAAGAGCGGTTGGCACGCCCGGTGCTCTTTGTGCTCAATGATGCCGACGAGGCGGGTTACTTCTATCACGACCTGGTGCAGATACTGGGACAGGATCAGGCTTTCTTCTTTCCTTCTTCCTACAGGCGTGCCGTGAAATACGGGCAGAAAGACGCTGCCAACGAGATATTGCGTACCGAGGTGCTGGCACGGCTGGCATCTGCACAGCCGCTGTACATCGTGACTTACCCTGAGGCACTGACAGAAATGGTGGTGTCGAAGAAGAATCTCGACGAGCGTATCATCAAACTCGCCGTGGGGGACCAGGTGTCGCTGACGGACATCTCGCACCAGCTGCGCGACTTCGACTTCGTGGAGACCGACTATGTCTACGAACCCGGACAGTTTGCCATTCGCGGCAGCATTCTCGATATTTATTCCTACAGTTGCGAGTTCCCCTTCCGCATCGACTTCTTCGGTGACGAGATAGATACCATACGTACTTTCAGCATAGAGGACCAGCTGTCGCGCGACCGGCGTGAGAGGGTGGAGATTGTACCCGAACTCTCGCTTGCAGAGGGTGAGAAACTGCCTTTCCTGCATTTCCTCGACAAGCAGGCTGTGGTGGCGATGAAGGACTTTACGTTCGTCTATGACCGTATAGACCAAATATACAAGGAGGGCTTCTCCTCACAGAGCATGGTGGAACAGATGGAGGGAGCCACCGAGGTGGAGGCGGAACGGATAAGACGCGCCATGAAGAAGGAGTTGAACCTGTCGTCGGCCCTGCAGTTTCAGCAGGGTGTGGCGGAGCGCCAGCGCATAGAGTTTGGCATTGCAGAACAGGGTAAGGCATCGTACGGAACAGAGGAGGCTGCCGACGTGGTGCCGTTCCATATCGTGCCGCAGCCTCTGTTTCATAAGAATTTCGACCTGATGGGGCAGATGATGGAGGATTATCTGCTGCAGCAGTACACCTTATATATATTGGCCGACAGCAGTAAGCAGCAACAGCGACTTAAGGATATTTTTGAGAGCGAGGAACTGAAGCGCTATCAGGTGCGGTTCGTGCCCGTGGACAAGACCCTGCACGAGGGCTTCGTCGACAACGACAAGAAATGCTGTTTCTTTACCGACCATCAGATCTTCGACCGATTCCATAAGTACAGTCTGCGATCGGACTCGGCACGTGCCGGCAAGATGGCGCTCACGATGAAGGAGTTGCAGGAGATGGAGCCGGGCGACTATATCGTGCACGTGGATTTCGGCATCGGAAAGTTTGGCGGCCTGGTGCGTGTGCCTGTGGGCAACAGCTATCAGGAGATGATACGCATCGTCTACACGAACAACGACAAGGTGGATGTATCCATCCACTCGCTCTATAAGATCAGCAAATACCGCAGCGGTGATACGGGCGAGCCGCCCCGACTGTCGACCCTCGGCACGGGTGCCTGGGACCGCCTGAAGGAAAAGGCGAAGAAGCGCATCAAGGACATCGCGCGCGACCTGATCAAGCTCTATGCCCGCCGCCGCAGGGAGAAGGGATTCGCCTTCAGTGCCGACTCGTATCTGCAACATGAGCTGGAGGCTTCGTTCCTGTACGAGGACACGCCCGACCAGAACAAAGCCACCATGGACGTGAAGGCCGACATGGAGAGCGCACGGCCCATGGACCGACTGGTGTGCGGCGACGTAGGCTTCGGAAAGACGGAGGTGGCGATACGTGCTGCCTTCAAAGCGGCATGCGACAGCAAGCAGGTGGCTGTGCTGGTGCCTACCACGGTGTTGGCATTTCAGCACTACCAGACCTTCAGAAACCGACTGGAGGGAATGCCGGTAAGGGTGGATTATCTGAGCAGAGCACGATCCACCAAAGAGACCAAACAGTTGCTGGAAGACCTCAAGGAGGGAAGGATTGACATCGTGGTGGGAACGCACAAGCTGATATCAAAGACGGTGAAATGGCACGACCTCGGTCTGCTCATCATCGACGAGGAACAGAAGTTCGGCGTCAGCACCAAGGAGAAGCTGCGCCAGCTGAAGGTGAATGTGGACACGCTGACGATGAGTGCCACACCTATTCCCCGCACCCTGCAGTTCTCGCTGATGGGGGCACGCGACATGAGCATCATGCGCACGCCGCCGCCCAACCGATACCCGATACAGACGGAGGTGGTGACCTTCAGCGGTGACACCTTGGCAGATGCCATCAACTTTGAGATGAGCCGTAACGGACAGGCGTATGTCGTCGTCGACCGCATATCGAAGCTCATGGAACTGAAACTGATGATAGAAAAGTATGTGCCCGACTGCCGTGTGGCGATAGGACACGGACAGATGAAGCCCGAGGAACTGGAGAAGATCATTATGGGATTCATGAACTACGACTACGATGTGCTGCTCTCGACAACCATTGTGGAGAACGGTATCGACATATCGAACGCCAACACCATCATCATCATCAACGCCCATCACTTCGGTCTCAGCGACCTGCACCAGATGAGAGGCAGGGTGGGACGCAGCAACAAGAAGGCTTTCTGTTATCTCGTGGCTCCGCCGAAGAGTGGACTGACGCTCGATGCCCGTCGCCGATTAGAGGCGTTGGAGACCTTCTGCGACCTGGGAAGCGGATTCAACCTCGCCATGCAAGACCTTGACATTCGTGGTGCCGGAAACCTTCTGGGTTCGGAGCAGAGCGGATTCATGGAAGACCTGGGGTATGAAACCTATCAGAAAATCCTGTCGCAGGCTGTCACCGAGTTGAAGAACGAGGAGTTCGGCGACCTGTATCAGGAGGAAATGGACGAGGGACAGCAACTCACGGGAGACGACTTCGTGGACGACTGTTCTATCGAGAGCGACTTAGAGATGTATTTCCCCGACACTTATGTGCCGGGAAGCAGCGAGCGAATGCTGCTCTACAGGGAGCTGGACCGTATAGAGAATGACGACGACCTGGCGGCTTACCGAAAGCGACTCATCGACCGCTTTGGACCTGTGCCCCGTGAGGGTGAGGAACTGATGCACGTGGTGAGCCTGCGACGCCTCGGCAAACGCTTGGGATGCGAGAAGATTATGCTCAAACAGGGCACTATGCAAATGCAGTTTGTGAGCAACGTGCAGAGTCCGTTCTATCGCAGCACGATGTTCTCGAAGGTTCTCAACTATGCCACGAGTCACGTGCAGCAATGTGCGCTGAAGGAGAAGAACAACAAGCGATTCCTGCGTGTCGCACGCATCACGAGTGTGGAACAGGCTGTGGGGATTCTGAAGGAAATGGCTACTTAACGAGGAATTAAGGAGTTAAGGAGTTAAGACAACAGTCTTATGCTTGAAAAATTTGTCTACAAAAGCTGTTGGCTTTAACTTCTAACGACCGAAGGGAGTGATAACTTCTTTAACTTCTTTAACTTCCCTAAAAGATAACTTCTAAAACCCAGCAAAAAATCAATAACTAAAAATAACAATCAATATCAACTTTAAAATTATGAGACAGAAAAAGTTTATCCTACAGGAAAAAGACATTCCTACACAGTGGTACAACATTCAGGCAGATATGCCCAACAAACCATTGCCACCACTCAATCCGCAGACCCACAAACCCATGACGGCAGAGGACTTGTCGCACGTGTTCAACCTGGAGTGTGCCAAGCAGGAACTCGACACAGAGCATTCCTGGATCGACATCCCTGAGGACGTGCAGGAGAAGTACACCTTCTATCGCTCCACTCCGCTGGTGCGTGCCTACGGTCTGGAGGAGGCACTGGGTACTACTGCCCACATCTATTTCAAGAACGAGAGTGTCAATCCTTTAGGCTCTCATAAAATCAATTCCGCCTTGCCACAGTGCTATTACTGCAAGCAGGAGGGCGACACCAACGTCACTACTGAGACGGGTGCCGGACAGTGGGGCGCAGCCTTGTCGTATGCGGCCAAGCTCTACGGACTGGAGGCGGCTGTGTATCAGGTGAAGATCACCATGCGACAGAAGCCTTATCGCTCCAGCATCATGCGTACCTTTGGCGCTACCGTTGAGGGCTCACCTTCGATGAGTACACGTGCTGGAAAGAACATCATCACGCGCGATCCTCATCATCCTGGTTCACTCGGTACTGCCATCAGCGAGGCTATCGAGTTGGCTACTACCACTCCGGGCTGTAAGTACACACTGGGTTCGGTGCTCAATCATGTGGCTTTGCATCAGACTATCATCGGACTGGAGGCAGAAAAGCAGATGCAGATGGCTGGCGAATATCCCGACCAGGTGATTGCCTGCTTCGGTGGCGGAAGTAACTTCGGCGGACTGGCTTTCCCATTCATGCGTCATAACCTGAGTGGTGAGAAGAACACCGAGTTTATCGCAGCCGAGCCAGAGAGCTGTCCTAAGCTGACAAGAGGTAAGTTCGAATATGACTTCGGCGATGAGGCTGGCTACACTCCGCTGCTGCCGATGTTCACCCTGGGTCATGACTTCAAGCCTGCCAACATTCATGCTGGCGGTCTGCGTTATCATGGTGCCGGTATGATCATCTCGCAGTTGCTCAAGGACGGTTATCTGCACGGTGTGGACATTCCACAGTTGGAGTCGTTCCAGGCTGGTATGCTCTTTGCCCGTACCGAGGGAATCATTCCTGCTCCAGAGAGCTGTCATGCCATCGCTGCCACTATCCGTGAGGCGCTCAAGGCGAAGGAGAAGGGCGAGGAGAAGGTTATTCTCTTCTGTCTTTCAGGACATGGTCTTATTGATATGCCTTCATACGACAGCTATATCAATGGTGACTTGCAAAACTATTCTGTCAGCGACGAAGAGATAGAGCAGTTCCTCAAGGATGTGCCACAGGTAGAGATGTAGGCCAAGGCGTAAGTATGCTTATGCTGATTTTTCAATATATATATGTGAGAGAAGGCGCAACTTCATCAGGCAATGATGCGCCTTCTCTTTCTGCTTCTAATAACTTGTTATAACTTGAAATTTTGAATCATTAGACTTATATTTTATGTTTAGTAAAGAAAAATTATTGTTATTGCTGCTCGTTGTGATGTGCAACTTGGACAGTCTGTCTGCTGTCCATGCCGCAACAGATCCAACCATGACATCAGCTTTGAAACCATCGGGGACTTTACCCGTCATGTATGTTAACACTCAGGATGCACAGCCTATCACTTCCAAAGAAACTTATGTGTCAGCCACGGCCTATATTGATGCCTTAGGATTGGAGGGGTATGAGAATATGGCTTCTGCAGATAAACCAGAAACCTTGATAATTAAAGGGCGTGGTAACTGGACGTGGAATGGGTTTGACAAGAAACCTTATCGCTTGAAGTTTGATAGTAAGGTGAACCCTGTGGGTATGGTGAAGAGTAAGCACTTCTTGCTCATGGCTGGTGCCGATGATGATTTGGGTTTTCTCCGCAATCTGGTAGGCTATGAATTGAGCCGTCGTGTGGGCTTGCCTTATACCACAGATTCACAACCTGTTGAATTGGTGCTCAATGGAAAATATCAGGGCTTGTATTTCGTAACCGAAAAGATACGTGTTGATAATAAACGAGTTAACATCGTAGAGCAGGCTGACAAGGCGACTGATCCTGAGGCTATCACGGGCGGATGGCTCGTGGAGATAGACAATTATGATACAGATCCTCATATCAATGTGAAGTTGGGCAGCCAGAACATGGTGCTTACTTATCATACCCCAGAGGCGCTCTCCGCAGAGCAAGAGAACTATTTGCAGACACAGTGGAATACCATCGCCAAGGCTATCTGTAGCAATAATGAAAACGATACGGAATGGGAAAAGTATGTAGACATCGAGTCTTTGGCAAAGGTGTATATCGTGCGTGAGCTGTTGCAAGATGAGGAGGGATTTCATGGCAGTTGCTATCTCTACAAGGAAAAAGGTGCAGATACCAAGTGGACTTTTGGCCCTGTATGGGACTTCGGTAATGCTTATAATGACACCAATTTCCGTCATTTTATCTTCCAGGGAGATAAGTTTGAGCAGTTTATCATTGATCGTGCCTGGAATTTTAAGCACTTCCGCGACAAGGTGAAGGAGGTATGGCAGGAGTTTTATGCCAATCAATATGCAGAGATGAACGCTTATATTGATGGTGTGGCGGCAAAGATTTCCGATGCTGCAGCTAACGACTATCTATGTTGGAAGAATAGCAGCAATGTCGCCAAGAACCAAGATGAACTGGCCAAGGCTGCCGTTTTTAAGAACTATATGCGCCAAAAGGCCACATGGCTTGTTGAGCAATGGGGTGGTGGCGAGGCTCCTTCTGACAAGATGAACATCTATGTGACTTGCGACGAGGATCGTGTGCCTTACCTCTTTGCTTGGGGTGAAGGAAACAACGGAGAATGGCCAGGCAATCAACTGACCGATACCAGGATGATAGGTGGCAAACTCTTCTATCATATTTCTTTGCCTTATGGCACCAATATCATCTTCAGCTATGGTGATCAGGAAACGCAGACGGAGGATATCTTGAATGTGTCTCGCGATATCTATTATCGCTTCTATCAAGCTCCAGAGAATGAGCATAAGGAGAAGAAGAATGGCCGTTTCGAGGATATCACACAGAAAGTGCTCACAGGCATCAGTGCAATAGTTACGTCAAAGCCGCAGCCCGCGAAAGCTGCGATATACAATATGAACGGACAGCGTGTGGATGATAGCTATCATGGTCTTGTCATCTGCAATGGTAGGAAATATATATCCAAATGAGGTCTGTAAATTCTGTGGTGTGATTCTTCTGTATTGACAGCCATGTGGCAAGAGATGTGTAAATAGAAAAGCCAAATGTTTCATGCAAGTAAAACATTTGGCTTTTTTGATGTTTGAGGGATAGATTCCTACAAACGATGATGGCGATATCAGAAAGTAGCGATATTGCACATATTCGTTGATTCTTATGAATTCAGAAGTTCCTCTATTTGCTTGGCGATATTCTCAAACTTCTCGGTAGGCTCAAAGCGGGCAACAACCTGACCTTTCTTGTTGATGAGGAACTTGGTGAAGTTCCACTTGATGTCGGCACTCTCCTTGTAGTTGGGGTCAGCCTCGCTCAGCATCTTGTCGAGGACAGGGTAGAGAGGGTGTGACTCGTCCCAGCCAGCGAAACCTTTCACCTCTTTGAGGAACTTGTAAAGAGGAGCGGCGTCATCACCGTTTACCTTTATCTTCTTGAAGCGTGAAAACTCTGTGCCGTAAGTAAGCTTGCAGAATTGATGAATACTCTCGTCGGTACCGGGTGCCTGCTGACCAAACTGGTTGCAAGGGAAATCGAGGATTTCAAAACCTTGTGAGTGATATTTCTCATAGAGATTTTCCAGTTCCTCATACTGTGGGGTGAAGCCACACTTCGTGGCTGTGTTGACGATGAGCAGCACCTCGTTGGCATACTCCTTGAGGGAAACGTCCTTTCCCTTTCTGTCCTTGACAGAGAATTCGTAAACGGTTCTCATTTTCTTTATGTATCTTTTTATAGTTTTAATCTCAGTTATCGTATCTTTAACGAGTGCAAAGATACGATTTTTCTTTCATATGTGTCTATAGTTACTGATATTTTTTTATAAAAAAATCCGGGAATTTCACAATCCCCGGATCACTTTGAATATTCCTTTCGTTGTTGAAGGAAAGGAGTATTCAAGAATTAAACTATCATTTAACTTTTCTAAGAACTGGTGCAAAGGTACTGCTTTCGTACAGAATCAAGGTGTAAATTCTCGTTTTTTTCGTGCACCAGGTATAAAAAAGTGTTATTACTTTGAATTTTCTCTATATTCGCTTGGAATGATACCCATTTCCTTTTTGAATACCTTTGAGAAATACTTAGGATCGCTAAAGCCCAAAGAGTAGGCGATGCTGCTAAGTGTTTCGTCGGTATTGCAGAGCAACTCGGTGGCACGCATGATGCGGATGTGGCGTACGAAGTCGATAGGCTTCATACCCACAGCATTCTTGATCTTGCCGTAAAGCACGCTGCGGCTCATACCCATGGCTACGGCGATGTCATCGATTTTGAGGTCGGGATTGCTCATGTTCTCATTAATGAACTGTACGATCTTCTCGGTCAGAGCGTCCTCTTCCGTCATGCGCTTATTAGTAGCCGGGCTTCTGTTGTCGCCCTGTCCGGATGCTGTCTGTGGATATTCGTGCGTGATATGGAATTCGGCACCCTCGGCTCGTTGTATCTGTTTCAGCATGTCTTGCTGCAGGGCATGACGCTGATTGATGACAGCCTCGATGCGTCCCTTGAGGTAGGTGGCCGAGAACGGCTTGGTGAGATAACCGTCCACACCTTCCTCGAAGCCTCGCAGGTGGTCTTCCACACTGGCTTTAGCCGACAGTACGATGATAGGAATATGGGCGGTGTTGGTGTCCTGCTTGATGTAGTGTACCATCGTGAAACCGTCCATTACTGGCATGGTGACGTCGGTAAGGATGAAGTCGGGCATCTTGTTTCTTGCCATTACCAAGCCTTCCTTGCCGTTTTCGGCAAGCAGTACATTATAGTCTGTCTTGAGGATGGTGAAGAGGAACTGGCGCAGGTCGGGGTTGTCTTCAACGACGAGGATGGTGATGTCCTTTTCCGCATGTTCTGTTTTGTCGTCTTCTTCTGTCTCTTCTACTTCCTTGAGATAGCCTTTGGCTGTCTCGTCGCTGATGCTGCCGTTGTTCTCGCTTGACACGAATGCCTGATCGCTTCCTTCGTCAAGATAGAAGTCGCTTCCGTTGTCAAACTTCAGCATCTTGTTGAGCATATTGAGCATCTCCTTGGCATTGCGCTGAACCATCTGCAGCAGGCTGCGGCTCTCGGTAGAGAGGTTATCCTCCTTCTCTAACACCTCGTCTATCGGACCTCCGATGAGCGTGAGTGGAGTGCGAAGCTTGTGTGAAGCCTTGCTGAAGAACCTGTTCTTCATCTCGTTCATCTCGTGGTTGATGCGTTCCTTCTGCTGCTTGTTGTATGTGATGAAACACAAAGCCGTAACACCGGCAATGATGAGGATGATGAGCAGCTTGCCCCAGATGCTTTCCCAGAACGTCGGTTGCACGTCGAGTTCCAGCGAAGCCACGTATTTGCTCCATTTGCCATGCGTATTGGTGGCGATGACCTTGAGCACATAGTTGCCATGCGAGATTCGGTTGAAGCCGATTCGGTTCTGTCCTCGAAGGTCGATCCATACGCCTTCGGGGGTATTTCCGTCGATGCGGTATTTATAGAACTGCTGGTACTTGCGTGTATAGTCGAGTGCGGCAAAGCTGATGGACAGGTTGCGTTTGTTGGCTGGGATGACTATCTTCTTCTGGTGCAGGATAGGTATGTTCTCGTTGCTTCCGTTGTAGTGCAGCTCAGTGAAGATAATGCGGGGCTGATAGTCGGTCTGCTTCAGTCTCGCGGGGTTGAACGTCAGGCTGCCCGTAGCAGTGCCTACTGTGATGTTGTCGGTTACAGGGTCGTGAATGGGGCGTGCCTCCGAGAAGGTCATGTTGAGGTCGAAGTCGTTGGGACCGAAGACGGTCAGCTTCTTTGTCTTGGGGTTGTATTTATCGACACTCGACTCCCTGATGAGCCAGATGTTGCCACTGTTGTCCTCTATCATGCTCTGCACATTTCCCTCGCTGGTATTGATGAAATTGCAGTATCTCACCTTCAGATTGTCCTGCAGCAGGTTTTCGCTTGTTATCTTGTCGAGGGTTCCTCCGATGCTTGATACATAGGTGTCGCCGTTGGAACGCATCAGGATGTAGTTGATGTCTGATGCGGTGAGCGATGTTGTGTCGTTCTCCCTGTAGGAAGTGGTGTGGAATTGTATGTTTTTGGAAGGGTGCTTTTCTTCCTTGAAGGTGACGAGGCCGCCTGTGGTTCCGATGAGCATTTCGCCACTGGCGGTACAGGTGATTCTACGTACTTTACTGTAATATTTCTTTGGCCATCTCAGTCCGTTACGAGGAGTAAGGAATGTGATATTGCCCTGTGGGTCTTCACGCATAAGTGCCAAGCCTCCTCCGTATGTGGCTACCCAGATGTTGCCCTGTCGGTCGCTCACCACATCATAGATGCTGTCGCCCGGGAGGGAATTTCTGTCGGATGCATTATAGCGGAAATGGCGCATGGTGTTTCGGTCATACAGATACAGTCCGTCGCCGTCTGTGCCTATCCACATTCTTTTCTTTATGTCTTGATAGATGGCATAAATACCTGAGCGTGAGAAGGGTGTCTGCTTCTGGCTGATCTGTCCGTTGGACTGCAGATAACCAATCTTTTTGAAGTGGCTGTCGCTGATCTTGAGGTGTCCCGACTTGAAACCATCCCAGTGGAATCCGTTGTTAGTGTAAGCCATGGCTCTTACTTCCGACTCTCCTTCTTCGAGCTTGGTCATGCTGTAGTTGTGGAACTTGAAGTTCACCTGCGTCAGGTCGTGTATGCCTACCAGCCAGAGTATGCACTGATCTGAAATGGTGTACTTCGAGATATAAGGTACATAGCTGTTGCCTGCCGAGTTGCTTCTCAGCATATAGGGAACGAGCTTGCCCGTCTTGCGGTCATAGTAACTGAAGGTGCCATAGTTGGGAATGGTCCACAGCGTGCCGTGCTCGTCTTCCATGATGAAGAAACTGTTGCTTGTGGTACGGTCGGCTGGTGTGGGGGCGTCGGCATAGAGCCATCGGGCGTTCATCGTCTGAGGATTGATCACTGTTACGCCCTGTCCTTCGGTAAATGCCCATACCATGTTGTGCCTGTCTACGTAGGCTTTCTTCACTTCTGCTACGGGCTGGTTGGGATTCTGCACACTGATGATGTCGGTCTTGAATGTGCGTGGATTGTACACTACGAGTCCTATATTGGTAGCGATAATCAACTGATAACCAGTATTCTTCAGCTCGTTGATGCGAGTGACGCCTGCTGGCATGGGAATCCAGGAGAGATGGTTCTGCTTGTCGTAGACTGCCACCTTGCCATCAGTCGTGGCGAGGAAGATGGTGTTGCCCACTTCTCTGAACCACTTGAAGGGCGTAGAGGTATGGAAGTTCTTGCCGTAGATGAATGTTCCCTTGTCGGTGAGAATCCATTCACGGCCTCGCTTGTCTTGCTTGATAAACCATACGTTGCCGCTTCGCAGTCCTTTTTCGCCCACCTTGATGAGCTCGGGCTTCATGCTCTCTATGTCCTTTCCTTGACCTACACGAATCAGGAAGTTCTGTTTGTGAGTCGTAATCCAGGTGTGTCCATTGGCGAGTGGATATATCTGACTCGACTCCAAATGGATGCCGAAACGCTCGCAGAGCATCGTGCCAACCTTGATGAACTGGCATTGGTCGGTATCGAAGATGTATAGCTTGCGGTCGAAGGTGACTACCCATACATTGTTGTCCGGGCTTGGGAAGATGGCGAGTATGCGGTTGGTACTCATGATGTCGATGTCGTCGGGCTCGTCACGGAATGTCTTGAAATGATAGCCGTCGTAATAGGACAGACCATTCCAGGTGCCAAACCACATCAGGTTGTCGTAGCCTTGTGCCAAATCGGAAATGGAGTTGGCGGCAAGTCCATCGAGGATTGAAAACTTTCTGACATCGCAATAGGGTTCTGCTGATGAAAAGATCGTTATAAATGATAGTATAATAAATAAATGTAAGCGTTTCATGCTTTTTTAGATAAAATTTGCCACAAAGTTAGGCATTAAACTTGACATTCCCAAACATTTTAGGGAAAATCCGCTTTCTAATAGGGATTTTTCCTTAAAATAATCTACTATTCCCTTTGCCCGAAGAAAAGAATAAGGTATCTTTGCACCAGAATTTAATAAACTACTATTGATATGAAAAAAGTATATTCTTTGCTGACAATGGCTGTGATAGCAGCCATGTCGCTTACATTGACCAGTTGTGACGGTGACGATTATTGGGATGATCCTCATGGTTGGGATGACCCTTATGGTTGGTACGATCATTATGACGACTGGGGATGGAACAATGATGATTGGAACAATGGCTCACAAGGCGGTTCACAGAATAGTGACCTTGTGGATATGGCACAGTTGCTTACAGGCGAATGGTATGGACCAGTAACCTATTCTTATCTTTCTGATGACGGACAGTCACGACAGACGGATGAGTTTTATGCCGATATGAAGTTCTTCCAGTATGCCTACTCTCGTGATGCGTTGAGTGGAGAGGGAACAGAGGAGGATTATGTCTACAATGATGACGGCTCTGTGGCTGATCAGCAGCATCTGGAGTTCAGTTGGTATATCGACGACAATTACGATATTTACATCAAATATAAGAATTCGGGTGCAACGTTTGTCATGGATTATGGTTCTTCACAGACTGGCTTCCACTTGGGTTATGAGAAAGGTCATGAACAGGATACTTTCTGGGGCTACATGATAGGTACGGGAAGCGTGAAGGGTGATGTGATTCACATCGACTTGGAACGTGTCAACCAGACCAGTCAGGCCAAATCCTTCGGTTCTTCCAAGGCAAGTGAGAAGACAGTAAAGAGTTCTTCTTCGTTTGGCAAGGGTGCGACCATCAAGCCTCTCAAGGCAGACTCTTCCCGACTGATTAGAAGATAAAAAGGTTTTGACCTGTACGGTTGGAATTACGCAGTACGCCTGTAGAAAGGGCAGAAGCTCATAAAAGCAGCACGCCCTGAAAGGGCAGAAGCTCTTAGCCCAGGGCAACGCCCTGGGTTATTATGTTCGCAAACTTGTCGCCCTGTAAGGGCAAAAGCTTTAAAAATCAAGGCAATACATAAAGCTTTTGCCCTTACAGGGCGCCTTGCTGACTGCCTTTATACCCAGGGCGTTGCCCTGGGCTAAGAGCTTCTGCCCTTTCAGGGCGTGCTGCGTAATTCCAACCGTACAGGTCGAAAGGTTTTATTCGGAGTTAAAGGAGATTTTCCTTTAACTCCTTAATAAATCTCCGTTTACTTCTCTATACTTCCCCAGTCGCTGAGGATTTTTTTGCTTTCTACATCTCGCTCGATATTGTCGGGCAGATTGCAGAAGAAGTCGATGCCGGTCTTCGCTTCCAAATCCTTGATGCTCATGGTGTAATTAGACAGCTTGTCGTCTCCATGATATACTTTGGTGTGTGGGAACCACATACCGATAGACTTGTAGTAAGCCTGTCCCTTGACCATCTTCTTGACGAGGACTGCCACAAAGAAATACTTCGGTACGATGAGCTTTCCCTGTATGCGCTTCAGAATGTGTTCCTCCTTATCAATGGTTCCACCCTTGCAAATATACATGGTGTCTTTGGTGTCTTTATCGCCGAGGAAGTTATGCAGATAGTTTTCCATCTTGACCCAAATTCCATTATAATTGTACTGCTTTAAACTTCCGTTAAATTCAGCGTATTGTGGCTGCATATTGGTAAGGTAGAAAGTTTGATAGTTGGCGTTGGAACTGTACAGACGGTCTTGAGATGGACAAATGTGTCCGTGGTCGAAGCCTGATCTGTAGATGTAGTCTTTCTCCCATCTGTTTGAAGCTGCCAAATCTGGATCATTGGGGTATTGGTTGCTTTCACTATAATAGCGATTTGTATTCTTCTTTCTGTTTTTTGGGGTGATGATGTAGCATGACCAGCGCTGCGATTTCTTGTCGCAATCCCATTCTACTGCATAGTTTACATTGTCAGGGTCGTACTGCTTGCTGTTGCCGTCACGATAAACACGGATAATGCTGTTTCCGCCTTTCAGTTTAGGAAACTCCAGTCGGGTGACAGCCTTGTCGGTTGTTACCTCGTTCTTGTTGGTGTTGATTTCATTCGAACCATTTCCGTCTCCGTCATCGCTGCTTCCGCAGGCTGCCATAGAGAGCACAGCGAGGAGAGCGAATAAATAAATCTTGATTTGTTTCATACCTTAGAATGTCAGATGATAAATAATAAATTGTAAGGAATAATCTAAAATAAGAAAGAGTGGGGTGATAAAGAAAAGGTAAAAGGTGCGCACTAACGCATATGCAACTACGTTAGAACGCACCTTCTATCTCGTATTGATAATATATCCTTATATATAAAAAGGTATATTACTTCTTCAACTTGCCGTAACGGTTCATGAAGCGGTCAACGCGACCTGCAGTATCAACGAGCTTGCTCTTACCTGTATAGAATGGGTGAGAGGTGCTTGAGATTTCAATCTTTACTACTGGGTAAGTCTCGCCTTCGAACTCAACAGTGTCGTTGGTCTTGCAAGTTGACTGTGAGAGGAACATGTCGCCATTAGACATATCCTTGAATACTACTGGACGATAGTTCTCTGGATGAATACCTTTTTTCATTTTGTTTTTTACTTTTATTTGGGTTATTAAAATTAGACGTTATGGGGATGTTGCCATCATTTCATGTCCTTGCGGTGCATGCCCATTATAGCCTTTTGACTTAACAGGGTGCAAAGTTACGACTTTTTCTCCTTACTGCCAAATATTTCCAGATGTTTTTCTCTCTTTCCCTCTCTTTTCCTGTTCTTTAGCGTCTTGATGATGCAAAAATCCCCATTGCCTGATGAGAGGCAATGGGGAAATATGAAGTCTTCAAATATTGTTTACTTGATGATAACAGTCTCGCCGAGAGTCAAGGTGAGGTCATCAATGAGAACGTCACCACCAGGCTTCTTTGAGTTCATGATTACGATGCAGTATGTGCCATCAGTAGGAATTTTCAATTCTTGCTCAACAAGTGTCCACTCTGTGTTTGAGATATTGTTGATGTAGCCAGAGTATTTGTAATCGCCGACCTTACCTTCAGTAACAGGTACAAATCCAGACTGTATTGATGCGCCTGTTGCTGTAGCTGCCTTTACGTAGTACTTAATCTTATAAGTACCAGCTTTGAGCTCCATTTCCTTGTAGCCAAGACGCTTGTTGGCTGTTGTTGAACCACCTACCTTTACAGAATACTTGCCACTGTGAGCGTCTGTGCTCTGAGCGACAGAGGCGTTACCTGCAGAAGAGGCAGTCTTCCAGTTGTTTGGTTTACCGTCTACCCAAGTCTCGAAGTTACCATTAGGTGTTGTTGTGTCGCCAGTAGATGGAGTGTCTGGTTTCTCGCTGCCACCCTCGATGCTGGTCTTGCCATTTACAGAGATGAGTTTGCCGCCCTGATTTGTCTCAGGAGTGTTACCCATGTAGTTGATAAGTTTGGCGCAAACTACAACCTCGTCACCAACCTTGAGTTGACCGTCGCCTTCTTTCCATTTCTCGCCACCAAAGTAGTAAGTGCGAAATATCAGGAATTTTTGACTTTTTTCATCATCAGCAATATAGAATGTGGCGTTACCGAATTGGGCAGCGAACTGATCCTTGATTTCTTGAATCTTACCCTTGATGTAGTATTCCTTATCTGAAACCTTACCTGATTCTAAAGAAGCAGCCAAGTTATTAGCAGCTACGCTGTTGAAAGGATCAGCCTCTGTACCAGTACCCTTAGCTTCGCCTGATGGTGTGTCAGGAGTGGTAGCTCCACCTACGCCATTAAGAGAAACGATATAGTTTCCTACAAGGAACTCTTTGGTGCCGTTGTAGCTGTCTACCTTACCGCAGATAACAACCTCATCACCTTGCTTTAAAGCATCTTCGCCCGAGAACTTAGTGCGGTTAGGACCTGCATAACCATTGTATACATAGAACTGGTTAGTAGCAGTTCCGTCTTCTGAAATGTAATATTTCAAGCTACCGTAAGATGCATCCCAACTGCCCTGTACTACAGATACGACCTTACCCTTCACGTATACCTCGGTCTCAGCGCTTCCGCCTTCATCAATGTACTTTTCTACACCTGCCACATTGAATGGGTCGGCGGCTGTACCTGTACCTGCAGGCTGAACTTTCTGAGATTCATTCTCTGTAGGCATATTGTAAGGAGCAGGAACGTCCTCGCAGCTGCTGAATGTCATGGCTGCCATAGCCAAGAACAAGCATGAATAAATGAACTTTTTCATATTGATTATTCTTTTTATAGTTTTCTACTTGAGTTAGTTTTAGTTGATGGAAACGATATAGTTTTTCTTGTCGATTTCCGGTGTTACACCTTGGTAGAGTATGAGCTTGCCGCAGATGACAACTTTCTGTCCCTTCTTGATCAAGTCCTTGTTGGCATCGGTGTACTTATCCTTGTTGAGATAGTAGTTTTGGTATACTTTGATGGTATTGGCAGGATCGCCAGTTCCGTCAGCATTCATACCCTTGCCGTCTTTGGAGATGTAGAATTCTGCATCACCATATTGTAGATTTACCTTTGGCTCAGAGCAGATGACACCTTCTGTATAGACCATAGCATCGGTAGTCTTTCCGTCGTTGATCAACTTGAGAGCTTCCTCCACGGTGTAAGGGCATTGCTCTGTACCCTTGAGTAACTGCACGTCGTCAATTGTACGGATAAGAATCTGCCATGTGTCGTTCTTGTTTCCTGCATAACGTGTGAAGATACCAGTAACACTCTGTATACCTTCTGGCAGGAGGCTGTTGGCAAACTTGGCGTAGGCAGAAGTGCGAACCACCATGTTGTTGGTGCTGATGCCAGAGAAACCGCGGTTTACACAGTTGGCGTTGTCTTTGTCTGCCGCAGCGGCAAATACCTTCTTGCCAGCATCGGCGAAGGTTACGCCCTCTATTCTCATCAACTTGCCTGAGCAAGACTTCAGATAGTCGGCATCCTTGATCTTGGTCTGGTCGAACACCTCAACCATAGCCTCAGCCTTGGCCTCGTCGGCCTCACCGATAATCTTGTAGTGCTTCTCCCATACGTAGCGGTCTACCTTACCGATAGACTGTGAGCCCTTATTGGTGTTGGTATAGACACCGCCCAACTCAGCCTGCTTGCCGTAGCCACCGATGTAGAGGCCCTTGCAGTCGATAAGCACTTGCTGACCTACAGGCAGTTCGCCATAGAGTCCGCTCTTGCCGATGCAAACCAAGATACCGCCCGTCTTGTCCTGCAGGCAAACCTGATTGTAGAGGTTGCCTCCGAGGTCGTTACCTGTGACGATACCCAATATCTTGATGTCCTCGTCCACCTGCTTGTACAGGCCGCGTTCTATCTGTGTGGCATATTTCTCCTTCAGTTCGGAGATGGTGATGACATTGGTAGCCTCCAGTTTGTTGTTGCCGATGGCAGGGCCGGTATAATCCTTTTCTCCCACGGAATCAGCATAACCGTCGCCCATGCATGAAGCCAAGAGCAGGGCAGCAAATGCCATTGCGATATATTTTAACTTTTTCATATCTTTCTCTTCTTTTAGAATCTGTATGATACCTGGAACATTCCGTTGGTTCCGAATACGTAATACTTCTTAGGGTTCTTAGAGAACTTGTAGACGCGATCCTTGGCCTCGTTTTCCTTGTCAAGGGTGTAGTCGCTTCGGCTCTGCTCGTAACCACCTGAAACAATCTTGCGGTTGTTGAGGATGTTGGTTATCATGAGGTTGAAGTTCAGACTACCGTGCTTGAGGCGGATACTCTTGCCGATGCTTCCGTCTACCATCCATCCGCCGTGGCCCTTAGCCTGGTCAATAGAACCAGGGAGAGGCTCGTCGTTGAAGAGCATGTCGCGGTTCTTCAGAGAAGACTTGTAGCGATAGCTTGGTGAGTATGACAAATAGATGCGGTCGTACCAGTTGGCGTTGAGGTTGACGAACCAGCCGCTCTTATGGAAGTCGAGTGCAAGGCTACCGATAGTAAGAGGAGTTCCGCTTTCGCGCATGTCCTTAATATATGCGTAGTCCTTAACCACCTCTGCCGACTTGGAGAGCATGTAGTTCACGTTGGCATTGTTGATGTTCTTGGCGTCGCTGATGGTTCCGATGGCCTTGAAGTTAAGGAAAGAAGCCACCTTGAAATCGAGACCTGCCTCGATACCATAGTATTCTTTCTCCAATCCTGTCATGCTGAGGTAGGTGAAAGAGTTCTCGTCATCGTTGTAGAAGTTCTGCCACTCAGTAACGTGGTCGAGGCGGCTATAGTATGCGTTGACGTTGGCGTGTACCCAGGCATTCTGATACTGATAGCTGAACTCGCTGCTGAAGACATGTTCGTCACCAAGGTTGAGCACGTAGTCGTTGCAGATCTCAGGAGAGATGAATGCTGTGTTGGCCATTGGTGGACGCCACTCGTAGCCTACACCAATCTTGAAGACATGACCCTTGCCGGCATCGAAGTTGATGCTACCCTTGGCACCGCCCTCGCCGAAGCGTGCTATACGGCTGTTGCCCTCAGAATTGTTGGCAGCCATACCGTTGCGCATATAGCCATGACGACGCATGTTGGTCTGACCGAGCTTGGCACTTATCATGGTCTGGAAACGTCCCATCTCAGCAGTGTAGGAAGTCCAGAGCAAGCCCTTCATTACCTCTATCTTATAGTCATAACCGAACTTGTCGCCTTCGTAAACGAGAGAGCCGAGGTTGTTGGGTCCTGCTGTGTTGAGGTCGTACTGTACTCTTGGGTCATCGGCAGGATAGGTGCCGAGCGCATAAGTGTTGATGTTGTGGAAGAAGGAAGCACCGAGCAGGTCGTCCATGGTCTGATAGTGACGGTTGCTGTTGCTGCCCAGTACAAGACCGCCTACGAGAGTAGAGCGCTTGGTAACCTTAGCCGACAGGGTGGAAGCCATGTTGAACATCAGGTTGTCGCTGTGCTTGGCCTGGATGAAGTAGAGTGCATCATGGCCCTGGTTGGCAGCCTGAGTGTTGGCATAATAGAGGCGATCCCAGTCAATCTGGCGGTTGGCCTTGCTTGCTGTCCAATGGTTGTAAGAGTTGTACCAGCTCTGGAGTGTAGACGAGTTGTTGCCCAGCGCGTCAGCATTCCAGATGTCGTAGTAGCTGCTTGGCAGGTTCTTCCAGTAGTCTGGCTGCGGATTCTCAGCATTGGCATAGTTGAGCTTGGTGCTCTTGTACATAGAGTACTTGCCAAAGACAGAGGTGGTGAGCTTCATCTTGTCGTTGATGTCCCAGTCCCATGTGGCGATGGCTGATGGCGCAAAGTCGTTCACAACGCGTGAGTTGCGCTTGTGGCCATTGTAGTAGCCCCAGTATGGGTTGTAATAGTAGTCGTTGGCGAGCCAGTAAGTCTCGTCGGTTGCTGCTCCCTGTGTAGAGCGCTCTGTAGGATTGCCCCATGTGGTGAAGCTCAGGGAGTGACCGTTGTCCCACTTCTTCTGCACACCGAAGTAGTAAGACAGCGCATTGTAGAAGGTTCCCTCTACATAACCGCGGTTTGCCCAACGATAGGTAAGACCCGCTGAGATGGCCCATCCCTTGTCGTTGAATCCACTGCTATAGGTATAAAGACCACGAAGCGTGTAGTTGCGGTTGGCAACTCCCACAGAAGCATAGTGGCCTGTCTGCATGCTTCCGGCACGGAAGTCATAGTTGTTGCTGCCTCCCATACCTGTCATGGAGTAGTTGTTGCCCTCGAAAGGCAAGGCAAAGTCAACGTTTCTTGAGAATCGGTTCAGACCTCCGATGTTAGAGAAGCGGAACTGACCAGACTCCATGTCGTTCATGGGAGCACCATTGATGTACACATCATTGTACTTCTGATTGAAGGCACGATAACGGAAACGCACTGGCGAGAACAGGTAGCCTGCCTCTGATGCGTAAACATTTGAGTTAGAATTCAGAATGGTGACGTTCTGTGACATATCGTCATCCTCACCCAACTGTGCTTCGGTGAATGTGAATGCATTCTCGTCCAATCCCTTTGCTATCTTCTGCTCGGTGGCGTTCTGAGCGAAGAGCAATGGGCTGTAGCAGAGAGCAATCATTGCTAATTTTACCTTTTGTTGCATAGTCAATTGTTTAATTAATATAATGTGAGTGCAAAGTAAATAAATAAATTTTAAAAAAGAAAGTTTTTTTGATTAAAATTTCATTAATAATTCACTTTTTCCACTTTTCTTACTGATAATTACAATTTAATAGCTACTTTTGCAGTAAACAAATTTTAAAACTATAAATAATGAAACGACATTTGCTATTCTTGGCGGCTCTTTTGATAGTCAATTTGGCTGCCTCTGCCCAGAAGAAGTTCTCGGTTTACGCCGTAGGTTTTTACAATCAGGAGAATCTCTTCGATACCTGTCACGATGAGGGAAAGAAAGATTACGAGTATTTGCCCAACAAGGGCTGGAACGGCATGAAGTACACCAATAAGTTGCGTAATATGTCGAAGGCTCTGGCAGATATGGGAACCGACGTGCTTCCTAATGTGGGGTGTGCCTTCATCGGACTTTCCGAGGTGGAGAACCATAAGGTGCTTGATGCCTTGGTAGACCAGGCACCTCTTAAGGCCCGCAATATGAAATATGTACATATCGAGGGTCCCGACCGTCGAGGCATCGACTGTGCGCTGCTCTATAATCCTTCGCTCTTCAGTGTGAAGAATGTGAAGCTGTTGCCTTATGTGCAGGAGTTGGCAAAGGACAGCGCCTTCTTCACCCGTGGCTTCCTCACCGTAAGAGGAGAGATGGCTGGTGATGATGTGGCGGTGATCGTATGCCACTGGCCAAGCCGTTTCTCAGGTCCTTTCTATCGTGAGTCGGCTGCGCGACAGGTGAAGGTGATCAAGGACAGTCTGCTGAATGTGAACCAGGAGATGAAGATCTTTGTGATGGGCGATATGAACGACGACCCAGTGAACAAGAGCATGCACGTCTATCTGCAGGCTAAGCCCGAAATCAGTCAGGTGGGAGCTGGCGATATGTACAACCCCTGGTACAACGTTCTGGCAAAGGAAGGAAAGGGCACCTTATTCTATAGTGGCAACTGGAACCTCTTCGACCAGATAGTGATTACTCCTAATCTGCTCAACAAGGACGCCAAGAAGAAGGACTACTCTTCGCTGAAATACTGGAAGAGCCATATCTTCCGTCGCGATTACCTCATCCAGCAGGAAGGTCAGTACAAGGGTGCTCCGCTGCGTACCACAGCAGGCGGACGCTGGCTCAATGGCTACAGCGACCACTTGCCTGTAGTGATGTATCTCGTGAAGGAAAAAAGGTAAAAAGGTAAAAAGGTAAAAAAGTAAAAAGGTAAAAAAGTAAAAAATGATAGAAAATCATCCTTTTGAGCCGTGGCTGCCATCGAATGCCCATCTGCTGATGCTCGGCACTTTCCCACCTTCGCCCAAGCGCTGGTGCATTCCTTGGTATTATCCCAACTATCAGAACGATATGTGGCGCATCTTCGGGCTTATCTTCTTTGGGGATAAACTGCATTTTGTCGATGCAGACAACAAGCGCTATCGTGAGGCAGAACTGAAGAGTTTCCTGCAGGAGAAAGGCGTGGCTATCTACGACACGGCTCAGAAGGTGATACGTACCAAGAATACGGCATCGGACAAAGACCTACAGGTGGTGGAACCCTCCGATCTTGATGGTATGCTCAGAGCATTGCCCCAATGCAAGGCGGTGCTTACGGCAGGACAGTTGGCCACACGCATCTTCTCCGAGCATTACGGCATCACAGCCACACCGCCTATGGGAGGCTATGTGGAGTTCGGTTTCGAGGGACGTACGCTCAGACTCTATCGCATGCCGAGCAGCAGCAGGGCTTATCCCATAGCCGTGGAAAAGAAGGCTGAATATTATCGCAAAATGTTCGAAGCTGTGCTCTAAGTGTTTGCTCTGCAAATGAGTAGCTCTTTTAACTTCTATAACTTCTGAACCTATCTAAAGTTCAATAATAAATTAAAACTATGGATAAAGACAAAATAACCATTATCGGTATAGCCGGAGGAACCGGTTCGGGCAAGACCACTGTGGTGAGAAAAATTGTTGAGGCTTTGCCTCCTCACTTTGTGGCAGTGGTGCCTCTCGACTCCTACTATAACGACACAACGGGCATGACAGACGAAGAGCGTCATGCCATCAACTTCGACCATCCTGATGCTTTCGACTGGAAGTTGTTGCACAAACAGCTCAACGATTTGCGTAACGGAAAGGCTATCGAGCAACCTACCTACAGTTACATCAAATGCAACCGTGAGGCAGAGACGATTCATGTAGAGCCCAAGCCTGTCATTATCATAGAGGGAATTATGACGCTGCTCAACAAGAAGTTACGCGATTTGATGGATCTAAAGGTTTTTGTTGATGCCGATCCCGACGAGCGACTGATCAGAAACATTCAGCGCGATACTATCGACCGTGGACGTACGGTCTCTATGGTCGTGGACCGTTATCTGAAAGTGCTCAAGCCCATGCACGAGCAGTTTATTGAACCTACCAAGCGCTATGCCGACATTATTATTCCTGAGGGAGGCGAGAATGTGAAGGGTATCAATATTCTTTGCCGCTATGTGGAAGGTTTGGTGAAAGATATAGAAGCATAGTAATTTGTCTGTATCTTTATACCGTATATTCATACAATAACAGCCAAAAAATCGTTTCCCAGTTAGGTTTTATCATCCGCCTAACTGGGAAAATCTTTTTTCCTAACTATGAAATTTTTTTTTCATAGTTAACTAAGCTATGGCTGTGAATATTTATGCAAAAGTATTCTTGCTGCTTTTTTCTTGTTTTATAGCAAGAAATAGAACGTGCAGCTAATAATAAACTCCGCTTTAGCGACTGCGAAAGCGGAGCTTAACATATTATTTCGAGCTGTACGATTGAAATACCCTAATAGGAAAAAACTCTTAGAAGCCACACGCCCTGAAAGGGCAGAAGCTCTTAGCCCAGGGCAACGCCCTGGGCTAAGAGCTTCTGCCCTTTCAGGGCGTATTGGTAATTTCAACCATACAGGTCGAATTATTTCCCTATGCCGTAGAATTGCTATTCGCAGGGCACAATTGTGCCATAAGTAGGCATTTTGGTGGAATCCGTATTAAAAATAATGGAACACGAAGATAACTGGAGTCTTATCGCTTTGCGCCTCCTGAATCAGCATGATTACGAACTAAAAATAGTCGGTAAAAAACAAAGTTTGCAAAGATACAAAATACAATTTGTGGGAATGTCGAAGAGTGTTGCAGACTGTCGTTAAGTACATGACCTAAAGAAGCGCTTCCTTAGACCCTAAAGAAGCGCTTCGTTACACCTTAAGGAAGCGCTTCGTTAACACCTAATAAAGCGCTTCGTTAAGTCTCATAGAAGCGCATCATCAGAATGGATGCCTGTGCTTCCTTAAAATAGCCTTATTTTATCACCACTTTCTTCTTGCCGATGATGTAAACACCCTTTGTCAGCTTGCTTGCATCATTGCCGAGATAACGGCCGTCGAGGGAGAAGATCTGCTTTGTAGTCATATCAGTTTCATCAACAGAAGGGAGCTGGATGGCGCTGATATTATCAAGATAGTCGAAAGTAATGACTTCATTTTCTTCTTTGATATTATAGATAGGCTTTACCAATGTGCTGTTGTTGAGTGTGACACTCAAAAGCTGGGTAATGTTTCTTTTACCAGGGAAAGGGTCGCCTTGGAGACTTAATTTGTACTCATCGTCTGTCCATTTTTTGCCATCGCCATGGTTGTAGTCAGAGATTACATAACCATCAGCTGGAACAATCATAACTTTTGGCTTGCCTAAAGCGTTATTGGGGTTATCAAAGAGGTTGACATCTTTGTTGTTATAGTCAATTCGCCAAACCAACATACCTGTGTTGTAAACATTTGCAACCCCATTCCACCATCCGCCTTTTTGGATATTTTGGATAAGAAGGTATTCGTCATTTTCTCCATTAATCTTGTAAGCAGTTCTGTTGCTGGCATAGGATTTCAAGCTAACCTGTTTTGCTTCATCTCCTAATTCTATAGGAGTAGCCCATCCCATGGCATCCATTTCCCAAGGTGAATAAGGAGTGGGACAGTAGCCGCCATTAAAAGTATATTCTCCTCCGTCCATCAAATCCCACATCTCTGGATTTTGGTTATCTACTTTTGATGCGTCAACAGTAGGGTAAAGGTCGGGCAGACCGAGCGTATGAGAGAATTCATGGCAGAACAATCCAATTCCGCTAAGTAAGAATCCGTTCTTTTGGTTCAATTCCCGTCCAAAGTTGAGTTCTGCATGAACTCCAAATCTGCAGACCTTTTTGCCGTCATAGGTTCCGAAGCTGTCTACACCTGGTCCTGACTTTGGCCAAATGTCATTTGGATAGCCCGACATGCTGGCAGGATAGCCTGCGTATATGATATACACGAGGTCTACCATTCCGTCACCGTCTGCATCATATCGTGAAAAGTCAACATCTTTATCGGCTGCTTTACAGGCATCGCTGACAAGAGCTTGGGTGTTGTCTTTTTCACCTTCTCCGTAGTGAAGAGAGGTATGATTCAGTTTATAAGGACCTACGACATCAAACTGTGGAGTGTATGTACCTTTACTCATGTCGTAAAAATAGTCTGCTACACTTCCTTTGTTGCGTAAGTTCTTATTCTTGTATGAACCTGTATATGCCTCATACCCATCGGGTAAGGCATCCTCATCCTTTCCTTTGAGGAAGTGCTCAAATACATTCTTGGCTTTCTCTCCACTTTGGAAGGGTGTGTCAGAAAACTCAACCAGAATAACCAATGCTTTTGGACTGCCACTATGTGGAAAATACTTCACTCCGCTGTTTCCAGTACCCATTGCTTTTGATGGTGATGCCTTTTTAATGGCATAACTTCTAAAGCAGGAAAGGTCTTGCTTTTTGATGGCTTTGATTTCTGCTGGTACACGTTTGTTGGCATTGTGGGCAATAAATTTTGTTGCTTTTAATGTGCCGTATGGGGTGGTTTCTGCAATATAGTAGTTGTTTCCTTCTTGTACAAGAAGAACTCCATCCTCTGTGGTGAGCCAATTGAAATGTTCGTCACCATAAATTCTGACATTCAATTCAGTTCCGTCGCTCTGTGTGACAGTGACTATGCCTGGGTATGCTTTTGCAGCAAATCCGCTGACGATGCCCATCAGAGCAAATGTGATGCTAAGTAAAATCTTCTTCATTTGTCTATAGAATTATTTAGTTATTATTCACGTTTTGGTAGGTGATAGACAGTTACACCTAAATTTATAGATAGACAGTTACACCTATTTATAATAATATTGTCCTTTCTTCTGTGTCTGTCTGCCAAACTCGATGGCATGGTGCGGACAATGATGATAGCACGAGAAACAGGTGAGGCAGTCGTCGTGGTGGAGCCATACCGGCTTCTTGCCTTTGCCTCCAGAGATGTCGCCCACAGGGCAGACGTTGGCACAGATGCCGCATTTCACACATCGCTCTTCCACGACATGGAAACGCTTGTCGGTGATGAGCACATGCTCGAAGAATCCTCCTACTATGTGGGTGAAGAACCAGGGAAGCGGACCTTCCGTCAGATGGCTGACGCCTGTCTTTCGCTCTCTCAGGTCTTCGCAGATGGCTTTCAGCTGTTGTGCAGCCTTCTCCTTCTTTCGCTTCTCCTTCTCGGGTGGGTCTACGTCCATGAAAGGCAAGCCCACATACGACTCAGGCATGATGAGCGAATAGGCTGAGTTGGGCTGGCTGATGCCCATCTCCTGCAGCTGATGGTTGGCTTGCAGGCATTTGTTGAGTGTGTCGATGGTCTTTCCGATGCTGTCGCCTGCCGTGCATACTGCATAGCAGAAAGGTTTGCTGTCGGGAGAACCCTCTTCGCCACAGGTCTTCAGTCTCAGTCGGCTGATGAACAAACGCACCAGTCTTGGCACTCTCCAACCATGAACGGGGAAAACGAAACCAAGCCGTTCACCTTCTTTCAAGGCAAACGGCTCGATGTCCTTATCGGCTGAAAGATAGTCGGAATAGTCGGCTATGTTGATCAGTCGTTCTTGCGTGGCAGCCCCAATCTGAATGGCAGCCCAGCGTGTATTTCCTGTTCCTGAGAAATAGAATATCATTACTACTTCTTGACTTCGGTCATGACACCTTCTATATACAGACGAGTCATCTCAACAGTACCGTTGGTACGTACGGTGATGCTCTTCTTGAAGTGACCGGGCCATGTGCCGTCGCTTTTGTAGGTTACCTCAATCTGGCCCTTCTGACCAGGAGCTACAGGAGCCTTGGTGTACTTGGGCACGGTGCAGCCGCAGCTTGCCAATGCCTGATTGATGATAAGAGGCTTGTCGCCTACATTGGTAAAAGTGAATGTAGTCTTGTGGATCTTCTCTGTCTCAGGGAATGAGCCAAAGTTGTGAGTCTGCTTGTCAAACTTGATTTGAGCCTGTGCGTTGGCGCTCAGAGCGCAGCAAACTGTCATACATATAAAGAGTACAAACTTTTTCATTTTCTTTCTTTTTTAAAATGTAACGTTTTCTGTTCTTTTACGTTTTGGATGCAAAATTACACATAAAGTTTAGTAAGTCTCTACTTTTTTACATCTTTTAGCATCTCTTGTAGCGTATTTATCTCAGTTTAATAGCTTTTCGCCTTATTTTGGCAGATATTTCTTCAGGAATTGTCCTGTGATGCTGCCAGGGCAGGCTGCCACTTGCTGAGGTGTACCGCAGGCTACCAGGTTGCCTCCTTTGTCTCCTCCGTCGGGGCCTAAGTCTATGATATAGTCGGCACACTTGATGACATCGAGGTTATGCTCGATAACCACCAGTGAGTGTCCGCGCTCTATCAGGGCGTTGAAGGCATGGAGCAGACGTCGGATGTCGTGGAAGTGAAGACCGGTGGTAGGCTCGTCGAAGATGAAGAGCGTGGGCTCCTGTTCCTCCTTGCCGATGAAGTAGGCGAGTTTGACACGCTGGTTCTCACCTCCCGACAGGGTGCTTGAACTCTGACCGAGCTTGATATAGCCCAGGCCCACTTCCTGCAGAGGGCGAAGTCTTCGTACGATGATGCGGCACTGGTCGAAGTCGTCGTCGCTATGTGCATTTTTCTCATCGCTGAAGAACTCGATGGCTTCGTTCACCGTCATGTTGAGCACATCGTTGATGTCCTTTCCTCCATATCTCACGTCCAGTATGTCGTGCTTGAAGCGCTTGCCGTGGCAGGCTTCGCAGGTCAGGGTGAGGTCTGCCATAAACTGCATCTCGATGGTGACATATCCGGCACCCTTGCATTCCTCGCATCGTCCGCCTTCGGCATTGAAGGAGAAATACTGTGCTGTAAAGCCCATCTGTTTAGCCAGAGGCTGGGCTGCAAAGAGCGTGCGGATGGCATCGTAGGCTTTCAGATAAGTGGCAGGATTACTGCGTGTACTCTTGCCTATAGGGTTCTGGTCGACAAACTCGATGTGTCGGATGTTCTTCCAGTCGCCTTCCAATGAGGCAAACTCGCCAGGAGCATCAGCCACGAGGTCGAGTCGGCGGCGGAGGGCAGGGTAGAGTATGCCCTTGATGAGCGACGACTTGCCCGAACCCGACACACCTGTCACTACTGTAAAGACATTGAGAGGTATCTCCACATCAATGCCTCGCAGGTTGTTCATGCGAGCCCCTCGGATGGTGATGCTCATGTTCCATGCCCTTTGTGAGGCAGGACATTCTATCTCCTCGTCGTGGGTGAGGTAGCGTATGGTGTAGCTCTTGGGGTAGCGGTCCAACAGTTTCTGTTGGGCGGCCTTGTCGGTAGTGTCGTACTCGGAGGCAGGTCCGGCATAGACCACCTCGCCACCTAAGCGTCCTGCATCGGGACCTATATCTATGAGATAGTCGGCAGCCCGCATGATTTCCTCATCGTGTTCCACGACAACCACGGTGTTGCCCAACTGTTGCAGTTCGCGAAGTACCTTGATGAGGCGGTCGGTGTCACGGCTGTGCAGTCCGATACTTGGCTCGTCGAGGATGTACACACTGCCCACGAGCGAAGAACCCAGGCTCGTGGTCAGGTTGATGCGTTGGCTCTCACCACCCGACAGACTGTTGCTGAGTCGGCCTAAGGTGAGGTAACCCAATCCTACATCGAGCAGGAACTGCAGGCGGTTGTTGATTTCGGTAAGCAGTCGTTTGCCGATGCTCTGCTCGTGTTCTGTAAGTTCCAACTTGTCGAACCAAGCTTTCAGATTGGTAATCGACATTTCCACCAGTTCGGTAATGCTTCTGCCGCCTATCTTCACATAGGTGGCTTCCTTCTTGAGTCGTGTGCCATGGCAGTCGGGACAAACCGTCTTGCCACGGAAACGGCTCAGCATCACGCGGTATTGTATTTTGTACTGGTTCTCTTTCACCATTTGGAAGAAGGCATCGATACTCACCTGCTCATGGATGTCCTTTTTGCGGTCGCAAGGCAATCCGTGCCAGAGCATATCCTTCTGTTTCTGTGTAAGATTAAAGTAAGGCTCGAAGATTGGGAAATCGTACTGTGCTGCACGGCGGATGAACTCTTTTTGCCACATGCCCATCTTCTCGCCACGCCAGCAAACCACGCACCCATCATACACACTCATTGAGGTGTTGGGGATGACGAGTTTCTCGTCGATACCTATCACGCTTCCGAAGCCCTCGCAGGTAGGACAGGCTCCCAAGGGAGAGTTGAAGGCAAACATGTTGTCGGAAGGGTCTTCGAAGGTAATGCCGTCTGCCTCGAAGCGGGTAGAGAAGTCGTAGCAAATATGGCTGGGAAGGAACAGCAGGCGGCAGGCGCCGTCGCCCTCATAGAAGGCCGTCTCGGTAGAGTCGGTGAGTCGGCTGATGTCGCTCTTCTCCTCGCTTACCGACGAGCGGTCGATGACAAGGTAGATGTCTTTGGCTTCGGCTTTTCCGTCGAAGTCCTCGATACGTACGAACTCGTCTTTCACCAAGATGCGCGAGTAACCTTCCTGCAGGTACATCTCCAACTGGCGGTCAAGAGTGCGTCCTTCTGCCACATGGATAGGGGCAAGAATCACAAACTTGGTGCCAGGAGAATACTGTCGGGTGCATGCCAGAACGTCTTCGGTGGTATGTCGCTTCACCTCCTCGCCGCTGATGGGTGAGAAGGTTCTTCCTATGCGTGCATAGAGCAGGCGCAGGTATTCGTAGATCTCGGTAGTGGTTCCTACTGTGGAGCGCGGATTGCGCGAGATGACTTTCTGCTCAATGGCAATAGCTGGCGGCAAGCCTTTGATGAAATCACATTCGGGTTTGCTCATTCTGCCCAAAAACTGGCGGGCATAGCTTGACAAGGACTCTACATAGCGACGCTGGCCTTCGGCATAGAGTGTGTCGAAAGCCAATGACGACTTGCCCGAGCCGGATACGCCTGTGATGGCGACAAACTTGCCCTGAGGAATCTTGATGTCGATATTCTTCAGGTTGTTGGCCCTGGCTCCTTTGATCTCAATATATTTTTCTTTTGCCATTTAGTAACTTTTTAATTTCCTCCTTTTTACCTTTTTACCTTTTTACTTTTTTACCTTTTTACCTTTTTACCTTTTTACCTTTTTACTTTTTTACCTTTATTCATGATGATAGGGCTCACCTTTAATAATAGTGCATGCCCGATAGAGGGCTTCAGTGAAGATAAGTCTTACCATCTGATGGGAGAAGGTCATCTTGGAGAGCGAGATCTTCTCGTTGGCACGGTCGTAGACAGCCTGAGAGAATCCATACGGGCCGCCAATGACGAAGACGAGTCTTCGTGAAGTAGCCTGCTTGCGCTCTATCCACTTGGCAAACTCGATGCTGCGAAACTCCTGTCCATGTTCGTCCATCAGCACTACTGTGTCAGAAGGCTGCAGCTGTTTCAGTATCAGTTCGCCTTCGCGTTCTTTCTGTTGCTGTTCGCTCAGACTCTTGGTGTTCTTGAGTTCGGGTATGGTGGTGATGGTGAAAGGCATGTAATGGGTGATACGCTCTGCATAATCCTTGATGCCTGCTATGAAATGCTTGTTGATGGTTTTGCCCACAAGTATGAGTTCTGTCTTCATTTTCTGTCTTTTACTTTCGTTCTTCGTCCTTCACCTCATCCTTATAATAACCCTTGCCGATGCGCTTGGGATTTTTAGGAAACCATCCCTTCTCGCAACGTTGTTTCTGCTCGAAGAGCTCACCGATGCTCCAAAGGCTGGAGGCTCCCAAGACACCATGAATAGCCGACAGAAGAATGTCCTCTATCAGGAATGCTGCAGCGATGGTGGCGAATCCCAGAACGAGAAATACCCACCAGTAGCGGGTGCCTGTGTAGTATTCGGTCTTGATGACAATAGGGTGGAAGAGTCCTATAATGAGAAATGTGCTGACGGCAATGATGATGCCTGTGAAATGTAATTCCATGTTTAATACTTTTATTGTTATTGAAAATGGTACAATCTTGTCTAAAAGATGACCAAAATTATTTTAGAATGCAAAAATACAAAAAAATCTTCAATCTTGCTTTTGTTTCTCGGATATTTTATATATCTTTGCAGAAAGAACTAAAATAACAATTATATAATACCATTAACTATGGCTAATAACACAGAATTAATTAAACAGTGTGAAGAAAGAGCTCAGCAGTGGCTCACACCTTCATTCGATGAAGAAACCCGCAAGGAAGTAAAGGCAATGCTCGACGCCGAGGATAAGTCGGCACTCGTAGATGCATTCTATCAGAACTTGGAGTTTGGTACAGGTGGTTTGCGTGGAATCATGGGCGCAGGTACCAATCGTATGAACAAGTATATTGTCGGTATGGCTACACAGGGCTTTGCCAACTATATCCTCAAAGCTTTTCCTGGTGAGGAGAACCTGTCGGTAGTGGTAGGTCACGACTGTCGTAACAACTCTCGTCTGTTTGCAGAGACTGTAGCAGCTATCTTCTCTGCCAATGGCATCAAAGCATATCTCTTTGAGAGCCTCCGTCCAACACCAGAGATCTCTTTTGCTATCCGCGAGTTGGGTGCTAAGGCTGGTGTGAACGTGACAGCTTCTCATAATCCTAAGGAGTATAATGGCTACAAGGCATACTGGAGTGATGGTGCTCAGGTTTTGGCTCCTCATGATACAGGTATCATTGAAGAGGTGAACAAGGTAACTATCGACCAGGTGAAGTTCGAGGCTAACTGGGATTTGATCAAGATTATCGGTGGTGAGATGGATTATGACTACATGACAGCCGTTCATTCTGCCATGATCGACCAGGATGTTATCAATCGCCAGAAGGATCTCAATATCGTTTACTCAGCTATGCACGGTACAGGTCGTGTCATCGTACCTCTCTGTCTGCGCTCTTGGGGCTTCCAGAATATCAATGTAGTTCCTGAGCAGATGGTTATAGATGGTAACTTCCCAACAGTGGTTTCTCCTAACCCTGAGAATGCTGAGGCTATGACCCTTGGTATGAAACTTGGTACTAAGTTGAACGCCGACCTCGTAGTAGCTACCGACCCTGATGCTGACCGCTTGGCTATCGTTTGCCGTGACGACAAGGGCGAGTGGATGATTATCAATGGTAACCAGACCTGCATGATGTTCTGCTACTATATCATTGAGAACAAGAAGAAGTTGGGCAAGTTGAAGCCAACAGACTTCCTCGTTAAGACCATCGTAACTACAGAGGTTATCGCTGAGATTGCCAAGAAGAACAACGTAGAGTTGCGCGACTGCTACACTGGTTTCAAGTGGATTGCACGCGAGATAGCTATCTCTGAGGGCAAGCAGCAGTACATCGGTGGTGGTGAGGAGAGCTTTGGTTTCTTGCCATACGACAAGGTTCGCGACAAGGATGCTCCTGCTTCTATCTGTCTCATCTGCGAGATTGCAGCATGGGCTAAGGATCAGGGCAAGACTCTCTACGATCTTTTGATGCAGATATATGCAGAGTATGGCTTCAGCAAGGAGTTTACTGTCAATGTGGTTCGCCCAGGTAAAACAGGTGCTGATGAAATCAAGCAAATGATGGCAGATTTCCGTGCCAACCCTCCAAAGGAGTTGGGTGGCAGCAAGGTGGTTACCTGGAAAGACTATCAGACATTGGAAGAAAAGCATGCTGACGGCAGTGTGGAGAAGCTCAACATGCCTACAACAAGCAATGTGCTGCAGTGGTTCTGTGATGACAATACTAAGGTAAGTGTTCGTCCTTCAGGTACAGAGCCAAAAATCAAGTTCTATATTGAGGTGAAGGATCCTTCCTTCAGGTGTGCTGGTTGTTACAACCGTTGTACAGCTGCTGCTATGGAGAAGATCGAGGCTATCAAGAAGAGCTTGAACTTGGAATAGACAGGTTTTTTGATATGGAGGTAAATACCTCTATAGTATCTCTTATTTATAACTGCGGGTAACTGAGAAGTTGCCTGCAGTTTTTATTTTGTATAAAAGAAATAACCCAGGGCGGAAAGCCCTGGGTTTATTGTGTACTTTGGGTGCTTTTTCAGCTATCCCGTTGTGAGGTCTTTGCTCTTCGTCTGACTTAATCGAAAAGTTCGGCAAAGGCTTCTGCTGTCTTTCCTTCGTAAACTACCATGTCGGTAACAGGTTTGTAGCTGAAGTCGACAAAGCGAAGCAGCTGGGCTCCAACAAATTGGCGGTCTTTAGAGATGCAGGTGTCCAATCGCATGTTGCCCATATCGCTCTTGCTGTACTTCTTGCCCTTGTTGCGCTGTTCCACAATGGTGTTGATGTCGCCATTGAGCAGTTTCTCTAATTGTCCGCCTACTTCTACAGAGTATTCGTTCTGGTTAACTTTGATGACACTCTGTGAAGGCTTATAGACAGCCTGAGTGAAAAGTCCGAAGCATGTTTTCTTTATTTCGATTTCTGGAAGCGCCTTCAGTTGGTCGCACATTTCCAAATGGTTGATACTTGCCATAATTTAAGTTGTTTATATATTGTCTGTTTTTTTTTGAATTTGATATAACTCACCAGTCCTATGCCCGTCTTCGAACATAGGTAAACAGTGAGGTTGATGACTTCCCGAAAAGGAAAAACTCGTGATTCTTTTTGTACAGGCAAGTGTCAGCAAAGAAGATGCCGCAGGCAAATGACATAATATTTGCTTGCAACATCAAAGTGGATAGGCGCCGATTCCTGGCGCTCGTGTCCACGGTAGGTGGTTAAAAGAAAATGATAAAAATGATTCTTGAGTGGTAGCTTGTTGGGCGTTGATGTTTCGGAAGCCCAGCATGGTATCACTCTCTGTGGGCGGGCGTTACAGATGCGATAAATGTTGCTCGAATCGGTAAGTACCGCCTGTTGTTGAGGCTTATGCTCTTCTACTTTCTGCAGTCTGTCTTTAGTGACAGGCGCAGCATGGCTCTCCCCACAGCTTCCGAAAGCCATGGCAAGTACCAGCGTGATGAAAAGTAGAATGCGTCTTAGCATATATTGTCTTTTTTAATTCTATACTTTATATATAGGCACTGTGCCTACACATTATATTATATATAGTCCTTAAAGCTTATACCTTTTATATATAGCTTCTTAGGGTATATTGGTTTATAGTGTAATCTCGCCAGCAAGCGATTGTTGCAACTTCTCACGTACTATCTTGTTGTCGCTGTATCGGCCTTGCAGGTACATCAGTTTGGTGACAGCTGCTTCCACGGTGCTGTCGCGTCCACTGATAACGTGGGCTATCTTTAGCTGGAAGCCGGCTCCGTATCTGCTCATTTCCACACTTCCCGTTAGACATTGACTGATATTGATGATGTTGACACCACGATGGGCTGCCTGGTCGAGCAGACGCATAATCCAAGGTGCCTGGGGAGCATTGCCCGAGCCATAAGTTCGCATCACAATGCCTCGTAGAGTAGGTGACTCCAGTACATGACGCACGATGGTATCCTGTATACCGGGAAAGAGACTGAACACAATGACGTTCGGATCGAGCTTCAGGTGTGGAACCATAGGCTTGTCGTAATCTGGCGTCAGGATGTGATGGTCGTGGAAGGTGAAGTTGATGCCCACATCGCAGAGATGGGGATGGTTGAAGGAGTCGAAGGCATGAAAACCTTCCGCATTGATCTTGATGGCTCGGTTGCCTCGCAGCAGTCTGCCATTAAAGAAGATGCATACCTCTGGAACCATAGGTCTTCCTTCTTCGTTCTTCATCGAAGCCAGCTCAATAGCTGTCATGAGATTTTCTTTTCCGTCGGTTCGCAACTCACCAATAGGCAACTGGCTTCCTGTGAGGATGACAGGTTTGGTGAGGTTTTCCAACATAAAGGAAAGGGCTGATGCTGTATAGGCCATGGTGTCGGTTCCATGTAGGATGACAAAACCGTCATATTCTTCGTAATTATTGGATATCAGTCCTACTAATTCTGCCCACCGCATAGGATCCATATCGCTGGAGTCGATAGGTGGGTCAAATTTACGTACATCGATGTCGGCTTGTATGAGCTGGAATTCGGGCATTGAGGAAACTAAATGGTTGAAGTCAAGAGGCTCAAGAATACCTGTCTCGACATTTTTTCCCATGCCGATGGTTCCTCCTGTGTATATGATCAAAATTCGAGCTGCCGCCATATCTTGTACTTTTAATCTTTTTATTCCTTAAACTTACTTGTAGGGTTATGCATTTTTTTTTGTTTCTACCTCCTCATTTTAGTGTAGAGAAGGTGAAAATAAATGTTTCCTGTCTGCAAAAATACAATAAAAAATAGTCAGAACAAAAAAAAGTTGGAAAAATATGTGCGTCGTATGCAAAAAAGCATTACTTTTGCATTTGATTTAATAAAAATACTAAGTTGTTATGGTAAAAATCACATTCCCAGACGGATCTGTTCGTGAGTATGAGCAGGGCGTAACTGGCTTACAAATCGCCGAGAGCATCTCACCGGCTCTCGCTCGCAACGTTGTATCTTGCGGTGTCAATGGTGAGACAGTAGAGTTGAATCGTCCTATCAATGAGGATGCAAATGTAGAACTCTACAAGTTTGAGGATGAGCAGGGTAAGCACACATTCTGGCATACATCTGCACACTTGTTGGCTGAGGCTCTTCAGGAGCTTTATCCAGGCATTCAGTTCGGTTTCGGTCCAGCCGTAGAGAGCGGTTTCTTCTACGACGTGATGCCAGCCGAGGGTCAGGTGATCTCAGAGAATGATTTCGCCAAGATTGAGGCTAAGATGATGGAACTTGCCAAGAAGAACGAGCCTGTGGTTCGCAAGGAGGTTGCTAAGGCTGATGCTCTCGCTGAGTTTAAGGCCGATGGTCAGACCTACAAGTGCGAGCACATTGAGCAGGACTTGGAGGATGGTACCATCACCACATATACCCAGGGCAACTTCACCGACCTTTGCCGTGGTCCTCACTTGATGAACACTGGTCTTATCAAGGCTGTGAAGATTACAAGTGTAGCTGGTGCATTCTGGCGCGGTGATGCCAAGCGCGAGCAGATGACCCGTATCTACGGTATCAGCTTCCCTAAGAAGAAGATGCTCGATGAGTACCTGGTTGTTCTCGAGGAGGCTAAGAAGCGCGACCACCGTAAGATCGGTAAGGAGATGGAACTCTTCATGTTCTCTGAGCGTGTAGGTAAGGGTCTTCCTATCTGGTTGCCAAAGGGCACTCAGCTCCGCCTCCGCTTGCAGGAGTTGCTCCGTTCGCTCCTGAAGCCTTATAACTATCAGGAGGTTATCTGTCCTGGTATTGGTGGCAAGAGCCTCTATGTTACATCTGGTCACTATGCTCACTATGGCAAGGATGCATTCCAGCCTATCCAGACTCCAGAGGAGGATGAGGAGTATATGCTCAAGCCAATGAACTGTCCTCACCACTGCGAGGTCTACGCTCGTAAGCCTCGTTCTTACAAGGATCTTCCTTTGCGTATCGCAGAGTTCGGTACCGTATTCCGCTATGAGAAGAGCGGTGAGCTCCACGGTTTGACTCGTGTTCGTACATTTACTCAGGACGATGCCCACATCTTCGTTCGTCCAGAGCAGGTAAAGGCTGAGTTCGAGAATGTAATCGACGTGATTCTGAAGGTATTCAAAATCTTCGGTTTCGAGAACTACGAGGCACAGATTTCTCTCCACGATCCTAAGGATACCGAGAAGTACATCGGTTCAGAGGAGATTTGGGCAGAGAGTGAGAACGCTATCCGCGAGGCTTGTAAGGAGAAGGGTCTTGAGACACGCGAGGAGGTTGGCGAGGCTGCCTTCTATGGTCCTAAGCTCGACTTCATGGTAAAGGATGCCATCGGTCGTCGTTGGCAGTTGGGTACCATCCAGGTGGATTACAACTTGCCAGAGCGTTTCAAGCTGGAGTATACAGCTGAGGATAACTCAAAGAAGACTCCTGTGATGATTCACCGTGCACCATTCGGTTCATTGGAGCGATTCACAGCCGTTCTCATCGAGCATACAGCCGGTCACTTCCCATTGTGGTTGACTCCAGACCAGGTTGCTATTCTCCCTATCTCAGAGAAGTTCAACGATTATGCCCAGAAGGTACGTCAGTACTTCGACAAGCAGGGCGTTCGTGCTTTGGTAGATGACCGTAACGAGAAGATTGGCCGTAAGATTCGTGACAACGAGTTGAAGCGAGTTCCTTATATGGTTATCGTAGGTGAGAAGGAAAGCGCTGAGGGTTTGGTTTCTATGCGTAAGCAGGGTGGTGGCGAGCAGGCTACCATGTCAATGGAAGAGTTTGCTCAGCGCATCAATGCTGAGGTAGCAGAGCAGTTGAAGGCTGCTGAGGAGTAGGTCTTTTCAAGCTGATATATATTAGTCACGCAGATTTCGCAGATTTCGCAGAATTTTCTTTGGGTATTCTTTGTTGGGGTACTCGGAAAATCGGCGTAGTTTGGGTAATCTGCGTGATTTTTATAGGGAAATACTTGTTGTTTCATAGATGACGGTAACTTCATCGCTACAATATACTTAATGCTTAAGAATATCGCAAGAATGAAAAGATTACGTCATCTACGAAATCTGCGATCCCTAAAACAAGCCTTGTAAGTGAATTTTGCGTGATTTTTTTATTACCAGCAGCAAAATATGTGGCAAAAATTAAAAATAACTCTTTGAAAATTTGGAGAGTTGACTAAAAAATCGTAACTTTGCAGCCGTTTAATAAAAAATTGACATTAGAATAGTTAATGAAGAATGACAAAATGAAAAATCAGTATCGCGTAAATGAACAGATACGCGTACGTGAAGTAAGAGTAGTGAGTGAAGGCGGATCTGAAGTGATGCCAACACGCAAAGCCCTTGATATGGCTCGCCAAGAAGGAGTAGACCTCGTGGAGATTTCTCCAAATGCACAGCCACCTGTTTGTCGTATAGTCGACTATTCTAAGTTCCTTTACCAGCAGAAGAAGCATGCAAAGGAAATGAAGCAGAAGCAGGTGAAGGTAGAGACTAAGGAGATTCGTTTCGGACCTCAGACTGATGAGCATGACTATCAGTTCAAGTTGAAGCACGCACAAGACTTCCTTAACGAAGGTAACAAGGTGAGAGCCTATGTGTTCTTCCGTGGTCGAAGCATCCTTTTCAAGGAACAGGGTGAAGTTCTTTTGCTTCGTTTTGCCAACGACTTGGAAGAGTATGGCAAGGTAGAGCAAATGCCTAAGCTTGAAGGTAAGAAGATGTTCCTCTATCTCAGTCCAAAGAAGGCTGGTGTAGCCAAGAAGAGCCAGCAGAAAATGGATCGTGAGAAGCGTGAGGCTGAAGCCAAGGCTGCTGCACAGGCAGAACGTGATGCCAATGCAGAGAAGAACGGTTTGCTTGCCAACGCTAAGGGTGGTGATGCCCTGAAGAAACTCGCAGAGAACAACGAGGATTAATAGAGAAAAAAAGAGATGCGTAACGCCGTGGTATATGCGTTGCCATCCGTTAAATAAATAACAATTTAAATTAAAAGTAAAAATGCCAAAAGTAAAGACTAATTCCG
>ERZ1026846.309-NODE-309-length-38844-cov-25.338060_pt1 | contig 38844 bp, 29 predicted proteins | sample MGYA00380153_ERZ1026846 | MGnify/ENA primary metagenome ERZ1026846 (study PRJEB33269, sample SAMEA4719789) | human gut metagenome | biome: human-associated habitat; feature: organic feature; material: feces | place: Cameroon | collected 2013-10 ...
CCTGGGCTAGGAGCTTCTGCCCTTTCAGGGCGTGTGGGGCTTACTTGCGAAACTTAAGTAAAATATTTTAGAAAGTACTCCTGAAGGGTGGACAATAGGTGAAAATTATCCTACTCGGTGTTATTTTAGTCCAAAAAGCATATATAAAACAGTTTTTACTCCTATAAACAACAAAATTTACCCCATCATTTACAGAAAACTTCGTATCTTTGCAACAGTTAAAACAAACGGCGTTGTGAAACGCTAAATCATCATCTTTTACTTATACAAATAAACAAGCAATGGTTTCGATAAGAGTATCGAAACCATTGCTATTTTTATATATATCCAACTAAAAGCTATCTTTAGTCCACCTGGTTTTATGATGAGAAAACCTGATGGCACTTATTCATCCACCTGAATCCCGGATATCATATCCAGCAGACTCCTGGCTTGCTCCACGCTCTTTACATGACTGATGCGCAGGATACGCTTGTTGTTCTTCTCCTTCAGGGCACAATCCTGAATATGACTGGTGGCATAGGCTATCACTCGCGAGAACATTTTACTGCGATAGAACGGACTGTCCACATTGCTCACAAACTGCAGCTGCATGGCTCCACCCTTGAGCAGAATCTTCTCGCAACCCAGCAGCTTGCCCACACGGCGCAAGCCTACCACATGAATCAGTTCATCACCTTCCTGAGGTATCGGACCGAAGCGGTCGATCATGCGCTGGCGGAATGCCTCCACTTCCTCATCCCTATCCAGATGGTCGAGTTCACGATAGAGCAGCATTCGCTCGGCACTGCCGGGAACATAGGAATCCGGGAAATACATCTCCAGGTCGCTGTCTACGGCGCAATCATCTACGAAGTCATCGCCCGTAAGCTGCTCGCCCTCCTTCATCTCCTCCTGATAGAGGTCGTTGAACTCCTCGTTCTTCAGTTCGGTTACTGCCTGCGAGAGAATCTTCTGGTAGGTTTCATAACCCAGGTCTTCCATGAATCCGCTCTGTTCAGAACCCAGCAGGTTGCCGGCACCACGGATATCCAGGTCTTGCATGGCAAGGTTGAAACCGCTGCCCAGGTCGCTGAAGGTTTCCAGGGCTTCCAGTCGGCGGCGAGCATCGAAGGTGAGCGCAGCCTTAGGCGGAGCTATCAGATAACAGAATGCCTTCTTGTTGCTACGCCCCACTCTGCCTCGCATCTGGTGAAGGTCGCTCAATCCGAAGTGGTGGGCATCCATCACGATGATGGTGTTGGCATTGGAGATGTCGATTCCGTTCTCCACGATGGTGGTGGAGAGCAGCACATCGAAGTCGTAGTTGATGAATCCCATGATGATCTTTTCCAGTTCCTCGGGCTTCATCTGTCCATGTCCGATGGCTACACGGCAATCGGGCACCTTCTTCTCTATCAGCAGCTTCAGCTCGGGGAGCTTGGCTATCCTGTCGCACACGAAATAAATCTGTCCGTTGCGGCTCATCTCGAAGTTGATGGCATCGGATATGGTTTCCGCATTGAAGGTAACCACCTCTGTATGAATAGGAAAGCGGTTTGGCGGCGGGGTGCGCATGATGCTCATGTCGCGGGCACCCATCAGCGAAAACTGCAGGGTGCGCGGGATAGGCGTGGCACTCATGGTGAGGGTATCCACGTTCACCTTCAGCTGGCGCAGCTTCTCCTTGGTAGAAACGCCAAACTTCTGCTCCTCGTCGATGATGAGCAGACCCAGGTCGTGCCAATGCACGGTTTTGGAAATGAGCTTGTGGGTTCCGATGAGGATATCTATCTTGCCAGCTTCCAGTTCTTCCAGAATCCGTCGGGTATCCTTGGCAGAACGGGCACGGCTCAGATAATCCACGGTGACGGGCAACTGCTCCAGGCGATGCATGAAGGTTTGGTAGTGCTGGTAGGCGAGTACCGTGGTAGGCACGAGCACTGCCACCTGCTTGCCGTCGCACGCCGCCTTGAAGGCTGCACGGATGGCCACCTCGGTCTTGCCGAAGCCCACGTCGCCACACACCAGTCGGTCCATCGGACGTTTGCTCTCCATATCCTTCTTCACATCGGCAGTGGCCTTGCTCTGGTCGGGGGTATCCTCGTAGAGGAACGATGCCTCCAGCTCGTGTTGTAGATAACTATCTGAACTATAGGCGAATCCCTTCTCCTTGCGACGCTTGGCATAGAGCTTGATGAGGTCGCGGGCTATATCCTTGATGCGCTTCTTGGCCTTGTTCTTCAGCTTATCCCAGGCGCCCGAACCCAGGATGGAGAGGCGCGGCGGTTCGCCGGTATCTCCACGGCGATACTTGCTGATTTTATACAGCGAGTGGATGGAGACGTCTACGATGTCGTGGTTGGCATAGAAGATGCGGATCATCTCCTGGTAACTGTCGCCCGTAGGCACACGTACCAGTCCGCCAAATCTTCCGATACCGAAATCCACGTGTACGATGAAATCGCCCGGTGCCATCTCCTGCAACTCCTTCATGGTGAGTGCCATCTTGCCAGCACGGGCAGAGTCGGAACGCAGGTTGTACTTGTGGAAACGGTCAAAAATCTGATGGTCGGTGAAGAGGCATGCCTTCTTCTCGTGGTCAACGAATCCCTCGTGGATGGTCTTGTCAACGGGCTTGAACTGTATCTGATATTTTTCCAGTTCCTCGCTGGCGAAGATGTCCTTGAGTCGCTGCTGCTGCTTCTGGCTGTCGGCTAATATATATAAGGTGTAGCCCTTGAGCTGGTAATCCTCCAGGGTCTGGGCAAGAAGCTGGAAGTTTTTATGGAACAGCGGCTGCGGCGCCATATCGAAACTGATCACGGCATTGGAATGGCCCTTGGCTTCGGCAAGCTGCTCCTGCTTGCGGGCGAGTGCGCCATCTGCCATCTTGCCGAATTCCACGCGCACGTGTTCGCACAGGGCATGCTGAAAATCGCTGGCACTCACCAGGTTGAGTTCTTTCTTCATCTCGTGGAGGATGCGTTCTGCCTCCATCTCGGTGACTCCTTCCAGCTGCTCGGCAAGGCTCTGGGTGGAGAATCCGTCGTTGTAGATTTTCTCGATGCAGTCGTGCAGATAGGTGTAATCCTTCATCACCACGAGCGTAGAAGGTTCGAGGAATTGGAGGAAGCACTGCTTCACGGTCTGTCCGGTGGCGAGTTCCGGCACCACCTCGATGCTCTCGCGCTTGTCCTTGGAGAGCTGGTCTTCGATGCTGAAGGTGCGGATGGTATCGATTTCATCACCGAAGAAATCGATGCGGAACGGAAATTCGCAACTGTAGGAATAGACATCGATGATGCTTCCACGCACGGCAAACTGCCCAGGTTCGTAGACATAGTCCACCTCCTGGAGCTTGAAATCTCGCATCTGATGCACCACATCTACCTGCGGAATCTGCTGACCGACAGAGAGTTTCAGAATCTTCTCATCCAGATACTGCTTCGACACCACGAGTTCGGCAAGGGCATCGGGATAGGAAACGATGAAAATGGGGTTGCCTGCCGACAATCGGGCAAGCACTTCGGTTCGGAGTATCTCGTTGGCGGCATCGCGCTGGCCATACTTCACGGCACGGCGATAGCTGGAGGGGAAGAAGAAGACGCTCTCCTGCCCCAGCATCTGCGTGAGGTCGTGGTAGAAATATCCCGCCTCATCGGCATCATCGAGCACGAAAAGCACCGACCGCTTCAACCTCGTCTTCATCGAACCGAAAAACATGGAGGCTGAAGAGCACACCAATCCCTGGAGAAAAAGTGAATGCACCGACTTCTTCTTCAGTAAATCAACGAGGGCATTCGCCTGCGGCGAACGCCCGTAAAGTTTTGCTATATCCTGTAATGTCACTTCTTATCCCTAACTTATTTTTGGGTATTTCCTAAACCAGCCATCGAGTCGCAATCTCATCACTCCGAAGAATGCTTCGCCAAAGATACCGCCACTCATCTTGCTGGTTCCCTCGCGGCGATTCACGAAGATAACCGGCACTTCCTTGATCTTGAAACCTATCTTATAAGAGGTGTACTTCATCTCTATCTGGAAACCGTAGCCCTTGAAACGGATGGCATCCAAATCGATGGTTTCCAATACCTTGCGACGGTAGCATACGAATCCGGCTGTGGTGTCGTGTACCTGGAAACCCGTAACGAAACGCACGTATTTGGAGGCGAAATAGCTCATCAATACTCGACCGATAGGCCAGTTGACAACGTTGACTCCCGATACATAGCGGGAACCTACGGCTACATCGTACCCCTCGTCGTGGGTGGCGGCGTAGAGGCGTGGCAGATCGTTAGGATCATGACTGAAGTCGGCATCCATCTCGAAGATGAAGTCGTAGCCATGCTCCAAGGACCACTTGAAGCCCTTGATGTAGGCGGTGCCGAGGCCCAGCTTTCCCTTACGCTCCAGGATGTGGAGGCGATTGGCAAACTCGCCGGCAATGAGATTCTTGACGATGGCAGCCGTGCCATCCGGACTTCCGTCGTCGATGACAAGGATGTCGAATTCCTTCTCCAGGCCGAAGACGGCACGGATGATTTTCTCTATGTTTTCCTTCTCGTTGTATGTAGGAATGATTACAATGCTATCACTCATATTCTTTTGTTTTATAGTTACAAGTGCAAAAGTACAACTTTTATCTGAAATAAGCGAATTTATTGGTCGGGATTTTCAACAAAGCCCTGATATTCCTTGTCAAGTCCCTGCATGATGGCGTCGTAGCTCTTGGTCATCTGGTTCTTGATGTTCTCCGGTCCCTTGCCTATCGGCTGGATTGGCTCGTGGATGGTGAGCTTGATAGGATGCCAGAATGCCCAGTAGATGTCCTTCATGCGTGGCTTGACATCGAAACTGCCGTTGATGGTGAGCGGACAAACCGGCAACTGCAACTCGTCGGCAAGCATGAAGGCTCCACGGCGGAACACGCCCATGTGGCCGGTGAAGGTGCGGGCACCCTCTGGGAACACCACGAGCGACATGCCTTCCTTCAACACCTCGCGCGCCTTGTCGTAAGAAGCACGGATCTTGGAAGGACCGCTCTTGTCTACGAAGATGTGGTGGGCATAGACGCAGGCCAATCCCACGAGCGGGATGTTGCGGATGCCTTTCTTCATCATCCACTTGAAGTTACGGCCCAGGAAGCCATAGATGAGGAAGATGTCGAAGGCACCCTGATGATTTGCCACGAACACGTAGCTCTGGCCTTTCTTCAGGTGCTCCCTACCCTCTACCTTTACGGGCAGGAACAGGATTCTAATCCACAACTGTGACCACAACTTGCCTGGATAATATCCCCAGAAGTGGCCATTGCCCAGCATGCAACCTATCACCGTTGTCAAGCTGGTAAGGATGCTTGCCACAATGAGGATGGGCAAGCAAATGACTAATTGGTATAATCTATATATGTACTTCATCTTGATATTTATTTTCTCTTTAATGTGATTACGGCGATTTCCGGGGTGGCTCCGATGCGAATTGGCACGGTGCCGCCGAGTCCGGCTGTGGTATAGAGCTGGCAGCCCTCACGCTCGTAGAGTCCGTAATCGAACGGGGCGAACATGGACGGACGCAGACCGAGCACGGAAACCTGTCCGGCATGGGTGTGACCGCTAAGGGTGAACTGCGGAGCCACGAGCACGGAGTCACGGGAGCCGTGCTTCTCGTTGATGGTAGACGGCAGCATCTCCTTCCACTGCGTTGGGATGTGCTGGAGCATCAGCACAAACTGTCCCGGCTTGATGCCATAGAGTGCCTGTGCCACCTGCGTGCGCTTAGGCTTGTCGTAGTTTTCCGTGCCTGCCACATAGATGGAATCCTTGCCCCGATGCAGCACGATGTGCTCATTCATCAGCAGTCGCCATCCGCAGGAACGCTCGAAGTTCTGCACCCTGTGCTCCATCTCCTTCTTGGCAAGCAGGTCATCGTCATCGATGTGCATATAATAGGTGTAATCGTGGTTTCCCAACACGCTCACCACTCCATCCTTGGCATTCAGCGAACTGAGGAGTTCGTGATAAGGCGTTAATTCCGAAGGCTTTACATTCTGAATATCGCCCGTAAAGCAGATGAGATCGGCACGCTGGGCGTTGATGCTGTCGATGTCGCGCTGCGGCAAATCGCGTCGCCATCCGTAGAAGGAACCCAGGTGGATATCGCTGAAATGTACGATGCGGTAGCCATCAAACTCCTTCGGCAGATCGGGCACATAGACGGTGAGATGCTTGACTTCAAACTGTCTGACGCCCTTGGTGAAGCCATAGATGAAGCTGAAGAATGCCACAACGGCTAGCACGCCACCCACCAGTTTGCCCCAGTTGCGTGAAGCATGACGGCTTGGCGCCTTGCGGTTTCGCTTGAATCGGCGTGACAGGCGCATGCACTCCCAGCCCGTGAAGCTGCAGAGGGCGAAGACAAACTGCGGCACGGCTAGCACCGCCATCATTCCGAACCAGATGTCGATGAGCATCGGGTCGTCGGGCATGAAGTCGGCACCCAGCGCCAGATAGGAGCTGTACCCTATCACGATGGCCACAGGCAGCCAATATAAAATCTTTCTCCATCCCTTGCGCACGTGCAGATACTGCCTGTCTATCCAGAGATAAGGCAATACAGAGAACAGCACGATGGGAATTAGAATTCTTGCTATCATATTATTATGATTATATTATATATATCTTATCGTGTTATCGTTTAATATGCCCAGCTATAAACTATAAATTATAAACTGCCAAAAACCTTCTCATCAGTTCTACGGGCACGCCACGGCGGCGGGCGTAATCGCGAAGCTGGTCATCGCCTATCTTTCCCAATTCGAAGTAGCGTGACTTGGGATGTGCGAACATGAATCCCGAGACGCTGGCATGAGGCGTCATCATTCCGGTTTCGGTGAGTCGGATGCCTGCCTGCTTCATGTCGATAAGCTGGTTGATGAGGAAGTTGGCACTGGTATCGGGCAGCGACGGATAGCCGATGGCTGGCCGGATGCCCTGGTATTCCTCGCGATGCTGCTGCTCGATGGTGAGGTTTTCATCGGGTGCATAGCCCCAATACGCTCTATCTCTTCTCACCTCTTCGTGGAGTTTCTCTGCCGTAGCCTCAGCGAGTCGGTCAGACAGGGTTTGTGCCATCATGTTGAGATAGTCGTCATGGCGATATTCGTCGATGATGGTTCCATCCACCGAAGTGCAGAACACTCCTATCTGGTCTCTGATGCCCTGGGAAAGGGGACGGATGAAGTCGGCAAGACAGAGGTTGGGTTCGCCTGGTGCCGAAGGATGCTGCTGGCGGAGCATCGGGAAACGGAGAATCTTTTCGTTCTTCGCTTCATTCTCTTTGCTTATGGTTCCAGAAGTTCCTGGGTTTCCGTTTTCTTCTGAAGTTCCAGAGGTTCCTTCTTCTGAGGTCCTTGGAAGGAAGAATATCAAATCATCCCCTTCGCTGCAGACTTCAAAGAGCCGGAAGATGGCATGGGTATGGTATTTCTTCTCCCAGGAGGCAAGCATCTGCAACGCCTCCTGTTTCATCTTCTCCTTGTCTTCCCTTGGCTTTCCGCTCAATCCCCAGGCATGATAGAAATAGAGCCAGTTGATGAACGGGGTCAATTCTGATATGCTATAAGTCTTATTCATTAACTTCTGAAATTCAATTCTTCGCCACGATAGTCGGCATCGAAGGCTCCCTTATTATATATAAGGTGGCCGTTGCAGAAGGTCTGCTCCACCTGCCACTGGTATTCGTGTCCCTCCATCGGGCTCCACTGGCACTTGCTCTGAATCACCTCCCTGGTCACCTTCCATGGCGACTGCGGTCTGACTACGACGATATCTGCCTGGTATCCCTTGCGAAGGAATCCACGCTTACTTACCTGGAAGAGCTGGGCTGGCTGATGGGCCATCAACTCTACCATGCGTTCGATGGTGAGCACGCCTTCGTCCACCAGCTGGAGCATGGAAACGAGGGAGAACTGAACCATCGGCATGCCTGATGCTGCCTTGGCACATCCGCCCTGCTTATCCTTCAGCTCATGGGGAGCATGGTCGGTGCCGATGGTGGCTATGCGCCCGTCGTTCAGGGCACGGCGAAGGGCATCACGGTCGGCAAGCGTCTTGATGGCTGGGTTGCACTTGATGAGTGCCTTCTTCGTAGCATAATCGGCATCGGAGAAGACGAGATGGGCTATCACGGCTTCGCCTGTAATCTGATTTTCTTTCTGATTATCAAAGAGTTCCAATTCCTTAGCGGTGGTAACATGGGCGATGTGAAGGCGGGTACCAAACTGCTTGGCGAGTTCTACTGCCAGTTTGCTGCTCTCGTAGCATGCCTCCACGCTGCGAATCTCGGGATGGTGCTCCACGGCTGGGTCTTCGCCATACTTCGCTTTCGCCTCCGCCATATTGCGGTTGATAATCTCGGTATCCTCGCAATGGGTCATTACGGGCAGATTGAGCTGCTTGGCTGTGCTGAACACGCGCTGCAGCGACTCCATCTTATCTACCAGCATATTGCCGGTGCTGGAACCCATGAAGAGCTTGATGCCCGGAACGTGATGCACATCGAGCTGGGCAAAGGAATCCACATTGTCGTTGGTGGCTCCATAGAAGAAACTGTAGTTTACATGACTCTTCTGTGCACCCAGCTTTCGCTTCTCCTGCCACGCCTCGAGGGTGGTAGTCTGCGGCACCGTGTTCGGCATCTCGAAATAAGAGGTGACGCCACCATAGGCAGCCGCACGGCTCTCGCTCTCGATGTCCGCCTTGCGGGTTAATCCCGGCTCACGGAAGTGGACATGGTCATCTATCACTCCAGGCAAAACAAAACACCCCGAAGCATCCACTACTTCGTCGTAGATGCCACGGGGTGCCATGCCTTCATATATTTCTGAAATAACTTCACCATCAACAAGAAGATCGCCCTTGAAGGAGCGACCCTCGTTGACTATAGTTCCGTTTTGAATTAATACTTTAGACATAATATAATGTTATCTTTTATTTTGCAGCCGGAATCGTTGGCTTTGCTAAATCATTAGGAGTTGGAGTTGGGGCTGGCGCTGTCGCCGCACTAGGGTCGCCCTGAGGTGCCGCCATCTGCTCCATTTCCGGAGTCACGCCGCCTGTAGATTCATGCGTACCATTCATGATGGCCTGGTTTTCCTGCGCCTTCTGATAGTAATCCTTCACGTAAGAATCGTTCTTGAAATGATCGGTGGCCTTGCTCATGATGTCCTCAATCCATGGTGAAAGCATCGGATACTGATTGCCCATGGTGACGAGAAAGAAGACACCCGGACCCAGCACGTTATCGAAATTATCGGTGACGAAGGATGTGATCAGCTTATCCTCCTGGTCGGAGAGTCGCATCGCCTCCTCGTTGAGTTTCGCCGTAACCACCTGCATATCGCTACCGTTCATGATAGCCTGGTCGTGCTTATGAACCAACTCACGCTGCTGATTCTGCAACTGCTGGTATTTCTTGAAGAAGCCGAAGAGCTTGTCGTTGAGCGGCGTGCCACTCACCACCTGCTGGGTATCATCAAGCTTCACCGTGATGCATCCGCTCTCCAGAACGAGTGGCAGCACGGGCTCATCGTCCATGAAGATGTTGGCCATCTTGGCAGAATCCACACTTCCCTGGAAGTGAAACTGTCCATGAACCACATCACATGAATCAATTTTCTTAAATTCATTGTCTTTCAAGATCTGAAGATACAGCATACGACCATCTAAGGTGCTTACGTTAGAAGTACCTGAGATATCGTAACTGGCGGCGCATGATGTAAGCGCCATTAAGGTGATCAGTGCGTAAAATATCTTATTCATAAGCTTTGTAATTCACAATTCAGTGAACAAAAGTACAATCAATTATTGAAGTAGCGAAATAAATTCAAGCAATTTAATTGAATATTACATGTATTTATGTTTTATTTGCATTTTAGCTCGTGCGAAATGCGATGCGTGGTGTAGAGTTCGAGCAAGGCTGCTATGAGCAGGAACACCACCCACTTGTTGTAGAAATACGTGATGTAAGTCTCCTGATTGGCAAACCAATGGCGGAAGAAGGCGTACACCGTATCTACCATCGAGATGCCCGACAGCACGAAGAAGATGTCGGCAATATACTGCATGCGCTTCAGACGGTGGATGACCTGCGAATCGCCCTCGTAGAACTGCATCGCCTGCACCAGGGAGAAAAGCACGGTGCCCAACAGGAACATCCAGCAGGTGTAAAGCAACATGTTAGGATAAATAAAACCAAATGCAAAGCAGCCCGCACCGACAACCATCAGTACGCCACCAAGCAGAAAAATAGCACTCTGTATCTTACTTAACTGTTTCATCGTTATGATATAAATAGGGTTTAACAATATTACTCAACACTCTCAGCCTGCGATTCGGCAGCATCATCCGACGGCACCTCCTCATCCGGCAGATCGGTGCTCAGCACGAAGATGTCTTCATCGTCCGACTTCATGAAGTAACGCTCACGGGCTATCTTGCCAAAGACATCGGGTCCCTGGCGCATCTCCTTGAGCTGACGGGAGTCTTTTTCATACTGTTCACGGTATTTTCCGATCTCTTCACGCAAAGTTGCTATCTGCAACTGATACTTGATGTGCTGGCGGATGCTGTTATCATCAACAACGCCCACAATCAAAACACCCGCTATAATGACTATAAGATACTTATAGTGAGCGAGATAGTTCCATACAATACTTAGTTTCTGACTCATTAATTTCTATAATTTGACTTTATTTGTCTGAATTTGTTTGCAAAGATAATATTTTTTTGTTATCTTTGCATCACAATTAAGAAAAAATAATGTAAGTGAACGTATATTCAAGCAAAAAAGAATGGAAGAATACATAGTTTCGGCTAGAAAATACCGTCCGATGACCTTTGATTCGGTGGTTGGACAGAGTGCGTTGACTACCACATTGAAGAATGCAGTGAAGAGTGGCAAGCTTGCCCACGCTTATCTTTTCTGCGGTCCGAGAGGTGTGGGAAAGACCACCTGTGCCCGCATCTTTGCCAAGGCAATCAACTGCGAGCACCCTCGCGAGGACGGCGAGGCATGCAATACCTGCGAGAGCTGCCAGGCTTTCAATGAGCAGCGCTCCTACAACATCTTCGAGCTGGATGCCGCCAGCAACAATGGTGTCGATCAGATCAAGACCCTGATGGAGCAGACCCGCATCCCGCCTCAGGTAGGCAAGTACAAGGTGTTCATCATCGATGAGGTCCACATGCTGAGTGCCGCCGCCTTCAATGCCTTTCTCAAGACCCTGGAGGAACCGCCATCGCACGTAATCTTCATCCTCGCCACCACCGAGAAGCACAAGATCCTGCCTACCATCCTGAGTAGATGCCAGATCTACGACTTCGAGCGTATGACCGTGCCCAACACCATCGCCCACCTCAAGATGGTGGCTGAGAAGGAAGGCATCCAATACGAGGAGCAGGCGCTTGCCGTCATCGCCGAGAAGGCAGACGGAGGTATGCGAGATGCCCTCTCCATCTTCGACCAGGCTGCCAGCTTCTGCCAGGGCGACATCACCTACCAGAAGGTGATAGAAGACCTGAACGTGCTCGACAGCGACAACTACTTCAAGCTGGTAGACCTCGCCATAGAGAACAAGATAAGCCAGATGATGGTGGTGCTCGACGGCATCCTGAACAAGGGATTCGACGGCGGCAACATGATTCAGGGACTCGCCAAGCACGTGAGAAATGTGATGATGGCAAAGGATCAGCAGACCCTGCCCCTGCTGGAAGTAAGCGACGAGCAGAAGGCGAAGTATGCCGAACAGGCCAAGAAGGCACCTACACCTTTCTTATATAAGGCACTGAAACTGATGAACGAGTGCGATGTACACTATCGTCAGAGTTCGAACAAGCGCCTGCTGGTAGAGCTTACCCTGATACAGATAGGACAGATTACACAACCGGAAGACCAGGACGTGCCTAGTGCGGGGCGTACGCCCCATAGACTAAAATCCCTGTTTCAGAAAATCATTGCCCAGCTTAAGCCTGCTGCTCAGGGTGCAGGTGCCGGGCAAGAGAGCGGAAGCACAGCTTCATCCCCACAGGGAGGAGCTGCGACTGTCGCTGCGGCTACTGCTGCGCCTACATCAAATATGCAAGGAGGTGGTATCTCCGGAACTTCGGCGGCATCAGGAGCATCTTCTGCATCCTCTGCATCCGATTCATCTGCTGCTCCTGCAAAGAAGAAGCTGAGCCAGGTGAAACTGAGCGGCATAGGCATGAGTTTTGCCAACCTAAAGAAAACGGAAGAGGCTAGCCGACGTACGTATAATCCTATCGACCAGTTGAAGGACGATCCAAACGCCCAGGCAGCCCATACTGATACGGCTACGGATATCGAGTTTACCCAGGAACAGGTGGAAGGACAATGGATCGGCATGTGTCTGAGAATGCAAAACGTGAAGGATTTCATTGGTCTTGCCAACCGCATGAAAGCGGTGGTTCCGAAGATTACCCAATACCCGAACATTGAAGTGGTGGTAGACAACCAACTGCTGCTCAACGACATTCAGAGCATCAAGGGCAGAATACTCCAAACCTTCAAGATAGGACTGGGCAACCAATCTGTAACCATCGACTACCGCCTGGCAGAGGCAAACGAGGTGACCAAGATTCTCTCGAAACGGGAATTGCTGGAAAACCTGATGAAGGAGAACCCAGCCATCGCCAAACTCACCCAGGATCTGAAGCTCGTCATGGCATAAACATCATCTGAAAGGCCCGTCATGGCATAAACCTATATTTTAAAGAAAACAATGGCAAGAAGATTAAGAAAGAAACGCATCGCTATCATACTGATTACGTTCACCGCCCTTATCGGATGGACTACGCACAGCTGCGTATCCCGCTGCTCATCATCTGACGAGAAGGCAAAAGCGGATACCCTGCCCAAGGCGCACATCAACGACTCCATCTCGAACGCCCTGACCGAGGGAAAGGAATACCACGAGATTGACTCCGTGGTAGAGAGATATCTGAAACGATGGGAAATCAATGGTGCCCAGCTCGTCATCACCCGCAACGACTCCCTGCTCTACGCCCGCGGATTCGGCTGGGCAGACAAGGAAAAGGGCATCAAAATGGAGCCTAACATGCTGATGCGATTCGCCTCGGTATCGAAGCTCATCACGGCTGTGGGCATCATGAAACTACAGGAGATGAAGAAACTGAAGCTGAACGAGAAGGTGTTCGGACCGAAGGGAATCCTCAACGATACCACCTATAATAATGGCATCAAGGACCAGCGATACTACGACATCACCGTGGAGCAGCTGCTTCGCCATCAGGCGGGTTTCAACAACTACGCCGGCGACCCGGTATCCTCCACCCGATACATCATGATGCAAAACCGCCTCACTTCGCCTCCCGACCACAAGACGCTGCTCAAGATTCTGCTGAAGCGCCATCTGGGTTATACGCCGGGTCAGGGCAAATGCTACAGCAATCTGGGCTACATGATTCTTTCGATGGTGATTGAGAAGAAGAGTGGCATGAAATATGAGAACTTCATGCAGAAGTATGTGCTCCAGCCTGCCGGATGCTACGACATGCACATTGCCGGCACTTACTTAAAGGACCGTCGCCCCAACGAGACGAAATACTACATGCACCAGGGCAGCATCCCTGTGTATGAATATAACAACAGTGGACGACTGGTGGAGAAATGCTATGGTGACACCGACCTTCCCCGCCTGTCGGGTGCAGGAGCCTGGTGTGGTTCGGCTGCCGAGCTGAGCCGTTTCATAGCCAGCATCGACGGAATGCCTCATGTGAAGGATATCCTGAGCAAGAAGAGCATCCAGTTTATGACCACCGAGCAGCCCGACCATCAGTATTCCATCGGCTGGAACTACACGCCGAAGAGCAATCGCCCATGGATCCGAACGGGTTCACTGGCCGGTACATCGGCACTGGTTCTGAAGTATCCCGACGGTCAGTGCTGGATTCTCATCACGAACACATCCACCTGGAAGGGTCACGGTTTCTCAAACGACAGCATGGCTTTCTTTGAAAAACTAAGACAGAAATACATGCCGGGCATGCCTAAGAAGAATTTGTTTATCTAAGGGGAAGCTGATTCCTCATAAAGGATAGATTTATATAGCCTGAAGAGGAAATATAATTAGCCTTAAGGAGAAATATATTTAGCCTTAAGGGAAAATATAATTAGCCTTAAGGGAAAATATATATTGCCTTAAGGATAGATATTTTTTGCTTTGAGGATAGATATTTTTAGCTTTGAATATAGATAGACATTGATGAATAGAAACAAAATAAAAGTCCCTGGAGAATGGAAACATCTCCAGGGACTTTTATTTTACTTGATTATCTTATCTGTTTTTACTTCAAAATGAAATATGCTTTTTTAGAAAGTATACTTCAAACCAATCTGACCACGCCAGCGGCTGTAGTAATCGCTATAGCTCTTGTAAGCATAAGCACCGGTAAACTGGTAAACACCACCACCCTGATAGTTAACAGGAGAATAGTAGGTGCCGAAGCCATCACCATAGGTATGACCCCAATCCTTGTTCAAGAGGTTGCCCACGTTGAGGATATCGAAGGTCAACTCGATGGAGTTAATCTGACCAGCTACCTTGAAGCTGTACTTCTGACCGAAGTGAACATCGAAATGATGCTCGAATGGCAGGTTATCAGCATAACGCTCGTAGTACTCGCCACGGTGCTTGCTGAGGTAAGAATCCTCTGCAATCCACTTCTTCAACATCTCACGCTGCATTTCCTCGGTGAGCTTATCGCCATGGTTATCGCCAAACATGCGCTTGGTGAAGGTATTGTTGTTATACTTGGTTTCCTCGAAACGCATCTTGTCAATCTGTGCATCGGTTGGGATGAAGAACAGGTCATTACCCTTGGAACCATCCTCGTTCACATCACCATAATAATAATAGGTGTAAGGTGAACCGCTCTTAGCCTGGTAGATGACACCCAGGGTTGTCTTCCACTGCTTCTGATGACCATAGTCGATGTGGTAGTAAGCAGATGCCTGGATGCGGTGAGGCACGTTGTAGGCTGAGTTACCCACCTCCAAGTCGTTGCAGTCGCGATGAGTATACTGGTAAGTCCATGAACTCTTAGCCACAGAAGAACCGCCATTGGCAGCACTGCGAGAGCGGGTCCAGGTGTAACTTGCCATCAGGTCGAGACCGAAGTCGAAATGCTTCTCTGCCTTCAGAGAGAGGTTGATGGTATGACCCTTCGATGTATTGCCCAGGGCATAGACACCTGCGATAGGAGTACCCTTCACTACGCTCTGATAGAGCGGACGGTTGTCCCACTCGTAACCATACTTCTGAGAGAAGGTTTCACCACTCTGCTCCTGAGCCAGGTTCTTATAGAGAATATCATTCAATGTCTTTGAGTAGATGGCCTCAGCAGTCCAGTCGATGCCCAACAGTTCAAAGTCGAAACCGAGGTTGAGACGGAGGTTCTGAGCAAACTTAAAGTTCTTGCTGCAAACGGCAACATCCTGGTTACCGGCGCTCACCTTCATCTTATCGGCATTGACATTCTGCTTGCTTGGGTCGAGGATGAGCTCCAAGCCCTTGGTAGAAGAGTTGTTGCTATCGTATGAAGAAAGCTGCAGACCTGTGCCTGAGAAGTTGTTGCTTACCCAAACGAATGGGATGCGACCGGTGAAGACACCTGCACCACCACGGAGGATGAACTTACGGTCGTTGTTGATGTCCCAACGGAATCCCACACGAGGAGATACCATAGGAGAGAACTTGAGCTTATCGTTGGTCTTCATGCCCCAGCCCATCTTCTCTGACAAGGCGTTGAACTCAGCATTCTCCATTGGTGTATCGAAGAACACAGGAATATCCAGACGGAGACCGTAGGTAAGGGTGAAATTGTTGCTGGCATTCCACTTATCCTGCGCATAGAAACCGAACTGACCTGATGAGAACTCAGAAGCCCAGTTAGGGTCACCGGTTACATCGGTGTTAGCCTGTCCATATCGATACTGGTTCATGTAAGCCTTGTTAGGATCCAATGTTCCTGCCATGTAATCATCGTAATAAGCCTTGAAGTTGTCGTATCCCTTGAAGGTATAAGAACCGAACTTATCAGAGATGAACATGTTCTTGAAATGGTAAAACTCGTTGTGGGTACCGAAGATGAAGGTATGGTTGCCACGGAGCCATGTCAGGTTGTCCTCAATGGTCCAGATATCCTGGTTCAGGTAGTTAGCCTGAGAGTTACGCTCTGTACCGATGTTCACCGTACCGCTACCCACACCTGTGATGGAAATCATAGGGAGGTTGGCCTTGATATCACGGCTATCGCGCACTCTTACGAAGCTGACACGGGCCTCATTGCTCACGTTTGGAGAGATACGGCTCTGAAGCTCAGCGATGAAAGAGTTGGTATTGCTCTTGAAAGGATAGCTGTAGGCATAGGTGTTCAGGCTGGATGCACTGCCGCCACCACTCAACTGCTCTGCCTTGACCAAACTCCATCGGATGGCAAACTTATTGAACTCGTTGATGTTCCAGTCGAGTTTCAAGCCTGCCTTATCGCTCTTGGTGTAGATATCCTGGTTGCTGAAGTAATCGTTGAAAGCCACACCCTGCTTTTCTGCCATCTTCTGCAACATATTCATGATGTCCTTAGCCTGCTCGGTATTCACCTTCGAGTTACCGGAATCCACGCCATAGAGGTTAGGATATTCCTTGTTGGTACGCTCGTAGTTGGCAAAGAAGAAGAGCTTGTTCTTGATGATAGGTCCACCCAGGGTGACACCCATGTTGTACTGAGTCTGCTTCTGATACTTAGGCGCATAACCCGTGCCATCCAGATAAGGATACTTAGTACCGATGAGGTCCTGGTTGTAGCCATAGTAATAAGCAGAACCATGGAACTTGTTAGTACCGCTCTTGGTAATGGCGTTGATGGCACCACCGGTGAAACCGCTCTGTCGCACATCGAAAGGAGCCACAGAAACCTGAATCTGCTCGATGGTCTCCATAGACACAGGCTGAGCACCCGCCTGACCACCGTTGTTACCGCTGGAAGCCAGACCGAACACATCGTTATTAGCCGCACCATCAATCATGAAGTTGTTGTATCGGTTGTTGGTACCTGCGAACGACATGTTACCCGAATTGGTAACCGTGAGCTGAGGATTCAATCGAGCCACATCTGCGATACCGTGAGTGATACTAGGCATATTGTTGATCTGCTCGGCATTCATACTGGTGGCTGCACCCGTACGAGAGGCTGCGAGACCCGCCTTACCAGCCACCACCACTTCCTGGAGCTGGTGCGCATCCTCCTTCAGGGAGAAAGCGAGGTTGGTAGTTTCACCCAAGCTCAGGTTTACATTGTTGACACTCTTGTCCTTGTATCCGATGTAAGATACTTCAACCTTGTAAGGTCCACCCGGACGCATACCCTGGATGGTGTAACGGCCATCGATATTCGTCACGGCACGATACACCGTACCCGAAGGCTGGTGAATGGCAGTAACGGTAGCACCGATGACATTCTCATTGTCGGATGTTACCTTACCGCTGATGCCTGATGTGGTAATCTGCGCCATCGCCGTAGAGACAACGAAGGCTAGCAAAACCACTAGTAAATGCAATCTTTTCTGCATAGAATTTCAGATAAATTGGTTAATAATAACAGGATTTTATCTTCCCAGAAGACTTACTTAATCCTTTTTATACTTCTTAGCTGCAAATTTAAACAAAATTTTTGAAATAACAAGTTTTTAGAGGAAGAAAATTCGATTAAGATTGGAAAAAGAACCAGAAATGGGTGTTTTGGGATATAAACAGCTGACTATAACTCCCCAGTACGCAGATAAAAAAAAAGATGCACTCCCCTATTTGCTAGAGAAGTGCATCCAATATTTTATGGCTTATCTATTCTGCTTCAAGTCTTGTCTATTCAGACTTGAATCTTATTATTCTTCCCAGAGAAACGGATCCGTTAGTTGAAGATGTAACGGATAGAGAACTGGATAGAATAGGTAGAGTTGAAGCTGGTGTAGTTGGTGTATGTCTTAGACAATACATTCTTTCCATTCTTCTGGAACTGGAAAGAACCAGTAGCTCCATTCTTGCCAGCTGTATACTTCAGCAACTTGGTGTTGTTAACAGTCTTGTAGAGACCCCAACTGTTGTTCAACAGGTTAGCGAGGTTCTTGATATCAACACCAAACTGGAGTGTATTCTTCTGACCACCTACGTTGAGGTAGAAGTTCTGGTTAAACTTAAAGTCCAACTGATGATGCCAAGGCATCACAGCACCACCACGCTCAGCATACTCACCCTTGTGATTCTTCAGGTAATCATCCTGGTTGATGTAAGCCCAGAAATCATCCTTCTGCTGATCAGCACTGTAGGTTACGTTACCAGCCTTATCCTTAACGTCAGTAAACTTCCATTCGTTCAAAGCCTCGCGAGAAGCTGGGATGTAAACCAAACCGTTAGAACCGTAGTCGTTAACCACATTGCCAGTCAACTGGTAAGTGTAACGTGTGCAGCTGTAACCATCAGCGTAACCCATGTTCATACCCTCGTAGATCAAGCCAACCTCAGAACCGAAGTTATGGCCATAATCCTTCTTGTAAGAAGCAGAGATGAGCAAACGGTTAGGAGCTACGTAGGTACCATAACCCAACTCCTTATCGTTGTTACCATTTACAGAGAAACGGTTGTTATAGTAGGCTGAAGAAACCTGGTCGCCTACACCATCACCATAAGACTTAGCCTTTGAATAGGTGTAAGATGCAGAGAGGTTCAAACCGAAAGCGAACTTCTTAGCCAAAGATGCTGTAACTGAGTAATAGTATGCCTTGTTACCAGCATTTGTTATCATATAAGGGTTGATAGATGAGTTGCGTGAATACCTCTTACGCTTGTCACCAGGAGCCAACTCCGTATATGACTTTCCATCCCAATAACGGTCGAGGTTCACTACAGTAGCAGGATTGAACTCACGGCTATAGATACCCTCCAGAGAGAAGTCAACATCGTAAGGCAACTTGGCATCCAATGCCAGAGAAGTCTTCCAGGTAGCATTCATCTTCAAGTCCTTGTCGATGATGGTAGGAGTAGAAGGAGCTGCTGCATTGGCACGATCCACAGCCAAGCCCTGCTGCTGCAATACCTTCACCTGCTCGTCACGGCTCTGATAGAACTTATCCATCAAATACTTGGCACCCTTATCAGATGCAGTATTATAATAATAGGTGTACTGACCGCAACCAGCGTTGCTTACAGCAGAAACAAGCCATACGAAAGGCAGACGACCTACGAAGTAACCTGTACCACCACGGAGAACCAACTTATGGTTGCCGAGGATATCCCAGTTGAAACCTACACGAGGAGAAACAGTCAATGTAGCATCAGGAAGCTGATCAGTAGCATACTGAGACTCTACGCCAGCATCGTTCTTCCACTTCAGGTTGGCGAAGTTCTGGTTGTAGCAGTTCTCCAACTCTGGATAGATAGGCAACTCGAAACGCAAACCTGCGGTGAGACGGAAACGGTCGGAGAAGTTAACCTGATCCTGAACATAGGCAGAGAACTGGTTGTACTTCATGGTAGCCTGGAACTGGCTGGAACCATCCATTGGGAAGGTAACACCATAGCTTCTAGGAGCCTTACCGCTCATGAAATCGTCCATAGACTCGAATACATAGTATCCGGCAGAAGCGGCACCGAAGCCGTTGGTAGCCTTGTTGGTCTCAAACTGAACACCAGCTGTGAAGTTCTGGATACCCATCGCCCATGTAGCCTCATCAGTAGCAACGAATGTCTTCACCTGACGGAGGTTACCCTCGGTGAATGGATCAGGGCCAAAGCCCATATAGTAAGCACCATCCTTCAGGATATCCACTGTTGGGAACATACCACCCACATAAGTACGTGGCTCATCCTGATAAGAGTAAGTGGCACGGAGCACATTGTTTACACCACCCCACTTAGAGTTCCACTCAGCAGCGAAAGAAGTAAAGTTCTTCTCCTGATAGTAACGGGCACTCTCGAAGTAGAGACCAGAGTTGGCAGTACGGCCTGCCTGAGACTTACCGCCAGAGATAGTAACACCATCAGAAACACCACCAGGATAAATGACAGAATCCTTGAATGGAGTGGTTGAGCTAGATGGAGATGATGAATCCTTATCGTGACTCTTAGAGAAACGGAAGTTCAACTTGTTGTTCTCGTTGATGTTCCAGTCGATACGAGCCAGGAACTTGTATGAAGGAGTATCAAGAGAATATCCCTGATAACGACCTGGGTTGTAACCATAGGTCTTGTTGAGGAAGCTGAGCATATTGTCCATATCGCTCTGCAATGGACGATGAACAGTACCAGATGATGGAGACCACTCATCAGAAGCATTTACACGAGCTGTGCCAGAAGGACCGGCAGAGATGTTGCTCTGATACTCACCATTGGCGAAGAAGAACAACTTATCCTTGATGATAGGACCACCGAAGCTGGCTCCCCATGTAGTAGAATGAGACTGAAGACGATTCAACTCATAATCGCTCACCTTGTTACCACGCAAGTGAGAATTGGTGGTGTACATATAAGCTGTACCCTTGAAATCATTGGTACCGCTCTTGGTTACGGCGCTGATAGCACCACCTGTAAATCCACTCAGACGAACATCGTATGGAGATGAAGATACAGAAATCTGATCCAAAGCATCCAGAGAAATTGGTGATCCGTTACCAGGAAGGTTGCCACCAATACCGAAGGCGTTGTTGAACGCTGCACCATCCACAGTAACATAAGACTGACGGTAGTTACCACCACCTACAGAGAAACCGCTACCTACGTTGGCACCCTGAGGAGTCAACTTCAAGAGGTCGTTCATGCTACGGGATACGGTTGGAACTGCCTCAATCTGATTGGCATTGATGCTTGTTGTAGCACCCGCACGGTCGGTGCGCATGTTGTTGTTACGGTCGGCTACAACCACAACATCTTCCAACTGAGCAGCATCCTCAGCCAAAGTCTCGTTCAAGACTGTGTTCTGACCAAGAGAAAGAGAAATGCCCTTCACCTGCTTGTTCTTGTAACCCACGTAGGTTACTTCCAGAACATAAGGTCCACCTGGGCGCATACCCTGAATAGAATAGCGACCATCCATGTTGGTCACTGCACGATAGACTGTACCAGAAGGTTGGTGAACAGCCTTGATTGTTGCGCCAATGACATCCTCTCCATTGGCTGTGATTTTTCCACTAACGCTAGATGTTGTAATCTGCGCCATCGCTGTGGATACCATAAAGGCCAGCAAAGCCACTAATAAATGCAATCTTTTCTGCATACCTTTTTTTTATAAAATTTAAATTAATTGTTTGGGAAATATTCCCTCTTATATCGTTATCGAGTGCAAAATTAAACAAAAAATCCAATATAAGTGTTACAAATGGGTGAATTTTATGCTTTTAAACACAAAAAAAAATCTGCGTTAAGCAAATAACGCAGATTTTCTTTAAATTATTATTTATTTATGGATTTTGCTTATAATATTTTTCACTCCTTTCTCTGCCAGATGCTCATCACCTTGCGGCGGATGGCAACGATGTTCAGGATGGAGACTATCAGGAACAGAACCAAGCCCAGGCAGATGGCAGGGAGCATCGTCCCCTCGTCGAGATCAGGGAAGATGGCTTCGATGAAGTCCATGTAGTAGCCACGCACGAAGAAAAGGATGACCCATGCAATGATGAGAACCACTACATTCAGCGAGATGGTAAGCACCTGATATGGCTTCGCCACATCGTTAGGACTGTAACCAATGAGCAGCAGGTTCTCCAACTTGGATGAGTTCTTCTGAACCAGCAGATAGATGCTGAGCATGAGGATATAGAAACTCAGGATAGAAATCACCAGTCCGATTATCATTACCAGCGACACCATCATGCGCAGGAAATAGGTGGTCTTCTCGGCATCCAGCTTATCGGTCTCCACCTCGTAGCCGTTATCATCCAGATATTTGGTGATGCTCTCGTCGCCCGGATTTCCTACTTCCACGATCAGGCGGTTAGGGTCGCTCTTCTGGTTAGGCGCAAACTCCTGGTTGCTCCAATCCATGAATGCCTGTGGCACGAGGATGGTGTTGAGGCGGGAAGAGAAGCCGATTACCTTTCCCTTGAACATCTCTTTCTTGCCGCCAGCCTGGATGCAGATATTGAAATCTATCATTCCCATCAGACCATCGCTGATTTTTGGCAGCGAGTGACTCTGGGCAAAGCCGAAGTTATACATATTAATATAGGTACGCGGAAGGATGATAGGCACCTCCTTGGAACCTGGCGTATATTTCCAGTCCTTGAGCGGAACATCCACGAAACCATCGGGAACACTCTCGAAAAAGAGTTCGCTGTTGAGTACATTCACGCCGTTTACGCCCATCTGGGCATCTACCTTGTATTCGGTGGAGGTAAACTTACCCACCTTCTTCACGAACTTCTGATCACTGACATCATCTATCTCTGTAGCAGAAAAGGTGCTGGAGCGACCGCTGATGGTATTGCCCATACCTATCTTCTTGCTCATGATGAGATAGTCGGCTTTCATAAAACTGTCTTCCTGGGTGAAGACAGGCAGCACATCCTTATAAAACTGGAAGCCGAAAAGGACGATGAGCATACCGAAGAGATTGGCAAAGGCAAAGCCTGCAAACTGGGGTATGCTGATATGCTGACGAAGTAATTTCCAAACTAAATTCATTTATTATTAACTTTACTAAAGTTTAAACACGTGCTCGTAAGGCAAATCCATGTGCTTGCCGATGCTGGTTACGATGACGCCAGCCCCCTGCTCCTTCGCCTCTGCCATCATGATTTCGCCCATGATGCGGGAGTTGTTGTCATCGAGGTGACTGATTGGTTCATCGGCGAGTATGAAGTCGAAAGGCTGACAGAGGGCGCGCATCATGGCTACGCGCTGCTGCTGTCCGAACGACATTCTGCCTATCTTAGCATCCACCTTGTCGGCAATGCCGAGCATATCAAACCACTTGAGAATCTGCTCACGGGTCTTGAAGCCCGTAAGCTTATTCTTGATTTCCACGTTCTCCATCGCCGTAAGCTCAGGGAAGAGACGGAGTTCCTGAAAGAGATGACTGATGTGACGCTTTCGCATCTCTACCCAATCAGAAACCTTATAGTTGGCGGTAACATCATGATCAAACATCACGCTTCCGCTGTAGTCGTGACGATAGCCGAGCACATAGCTGCAGAAAGTACTCTTTCCGCTGCCACTCTCTGCTTCTATAAGATAAAGATGTCCCTTCTCGAAGGTAACATCCTGCTTCCATATCTCCGAGTTCAGGTCGTCGCGCTGGGCGAAGACCTGCGGGAGTACGGAATGAAGCTGAATCTTTTCCACCTTATATTATTTAATGAATAATGTATAATTAATATTTAATTGCAGGAACAACCTAGCATTAACCCATTTTTACGTTAGGGACTAGCGATAGAATCGCTAGGAACGGGGACGCAAAGGGGTTAAGGTTCTTTTTACCCTTTTACCTTTAAAAACCCCTTTTACCTTTTTACTTTTTTACCCTTTTACCTTTTTACTTTTTTACCCTTTTACCTTTAAAGTATAGACCACGGAAGTGAGATTTCCGAAGATTGGGGTGAGCAGACCGGTTACGGTAGAGATAGCATCGTCCTTGCCAGAGCCATCACCATTGGAACTCTTGGCTAGATTGATGACCATCGCCAGTTTCTGCCCCACGATGAGCTTCTGAATCTTTGCATCTATCGGATGATTGCTTGGCTTCACGGAATACTGGGCAGAGAGTTCGTCGCTACCGCTGAAAAACTGCTTGTCGTCGGTTACACCGAAGTAGAAAGAGGTCTTGCCATCGGTATAGAAATAAGCATTCTTGCCCCAGTTTGCAATCTTGGCACCTGGAGGGCAGGAAGTCTTCCAATAATCCACATCACCCAACCACTTACTATGCGCCAACTTAGCAGCCATCATCATCTTCATGCTTGCATCGCCCAGGGTTGGCATCATAATAGCCATGTCACCATCCACACTTCGCATGATGTTGTCCATATCCACCGCCTGGTTGATACCCATCAGGAGGGTCTGCAGACTGCGGTTGCTCTGCATCATCGGCAGAAACTGCTCGCCCTTCACATTCATGAAGATACCCGCCTGAGCATCATCAGGCATCGACTTCACGTAATTGCCCTTGATAGGACGATAGTTCTGAAGAGCCTTCTGAAGAGCCTCATCGATAGACTTGTTAAAGGAGAAAGTCTCGCCCTGAATCTGCAGGATACCATCCTTCACCTTCATATCGGCAGCAATAACCACCTGCGAAGGGTCGGTATCCTTAGGAGCACCCAGGGTGAAAGGTGCCACAAACTTTTCTGGCAGAGCCTGCGCCTGTGCCACCATCGCCATAGGAGACGAAATGCCCGAAAGGCGATCGAACATAGGAGAAGCCGTAATTCCATCCTCCTCTTCTGCCTTGAGATATTTCACCATCTGCTGCTGCAGCTGAGCCTGGGCATCAGCCACCACAGGACCCATCACGAGGAGAGCCTCATCAGAATATCCTACGAGCCAGGAATCCTTCAACACCGAGAAATGGAAGCCTTTGCGCTCCTTCACCTCGGTGGCAATATGCTTTTTGGCGAGAGCCGCAAGCCAATCAGAAACGCCATCCTCACTACTTACCTTGGCACAGAGTCCCAGGTTGCCGTCAGCCGTTTCGAAGAGATACAGCTTCTCGCTCACATCAATGCCGCAGTTATCTACGTCATCCACATGGAGCAAAGTTTTCAGCATACCCGCCTTATCCTCGTCGCTTCTATCGGCAGTCATCTGCTTCATGTCTACGGAGATAAGGGCAGTACTTTTCTTAGGAATGGCATTGAGGTAATCGCTGCCAGAACAGGAGCTTAGCAATAAGAATGTTATTGCTAAGCCCATAAAAACTAAGTTCTTATACAATCTTTTCATCACAAAAACTAACACTTATGTATTTTTTCTTATATCATCTTTGTTATAGTCTTCTTGCGATATGCGCCATGTGAACCGCCACCAAGCCTGCCGTTTCCGTGCGAAGCCGGCTGGTTCCCAAAGATACGCTCTCGTAGCCATTCTCCAGGGCAAGACGAACCTCATCGATGGAGAAATCGCCTTCCGGCCCTACCAATACCGTAATATCAGCAGAGGATGCATCGTTGCCTTCAGCACTATCAGAGAATGACGAGATTTCCTGGAAGAAGTCTTTCTTCTCTATCTCCTCGTAGCAATGGCAGATGAATTTTCTGCCTGAGCGAGGCGTCTGGATGAAATCCTTGAAACTCTCCAGTTCGTTGACCACCGGTTTCCAAGCCTTATGACTCTGCTTCACGGCAGAAATCACAATCTTGTCGATTCTTGGTGTCTTCACCACCTTGCGCTCAGAAAACTGGCAGTTAAGGAAAGAGAGTTCATCGAACCCGATTTCCGTAGCCTTCTCCGCCATCCACTCGATGCGTTCCATCATCTTGGTAGGCGCTATAGCCAGATGGATATGGCCCTTCCAGGCACGCTCTTGCGGCATCGTTTCCTTGATTTCATAGAGACAGCGCTTGCTGGAAGCCGCCGTCACCTCGGCACGATAGAACGAACCTTCCCCATCCATAAGGAAAATCTCGTCACCGCCCTTCAATCTCAGCACACGGAGCGCATGAGTAGCCTCCTCGGCAGGCAATTCCACCTGGGTTGCTGCCTCAGGCACATAGAAATATCTAACCTCTTTCATAGAAATATCAAATCTCTTTCTTTGAAATATCTAATTTCTTTCTTGAAATATCTAATTTCTTTATGTTACTTCTTATTTTTTTCCTCACGGCGCTTCATCTCATCGCGGATGAAGGAAGCACCCTCGTAGTTTTCTTCCTCCACAGCCTTATCCAACGCCTTCTGCAGCAGAGAATCAGGCAAACTCATGATTGGAAGAGCCACACTCATCACTTCCTTATTAAAAGGTGTAGAGAACTTCTGGAGCACCTCCAGAGGGGCGCACATCTCATAACCACTTGTCAACGAAAGCAGCACAGCTGTTTCCGGAAGAAGTTCATAGCCCTTGCCGGTTATCGTATTTACCAGTTTTGCCTTGAAACCACGATCTTGAATACCCTCGAACTCAATGCGGTAATGAGTTATTTCCTCATCTTTCAGCACCTGTGTAAACACATCAACCAGATGATTTCGGGTTTCTTCAGCCTTATGCTCATGCCGTTTGATTTCGCTCGCCATCTCCTTAGCCAACACAATAGAGAGCGCACGGGTCTCCGCCATGTCGGTAAGCGTGATTACGCAGGCATCATCTGCCTCTGGAATAGAAAAAGTCCCTTTATAAATTAATTTATACATCATTGTTTTGTCTCCTTCTTTGGTCTGAACAATACGGCGAAGGCAACTCCGACCACAAGAGCATAACCTGCGAAGATAAACCAGCAAGTCTGCCAATCGCCCATCAAATATCCATTTTCCCAGTGACAGTAATGGTTAATCACCTGTCCTGCAAGAATTGTGCCAATAGATGCACCCAAGCCATTGGTCATCAGCATGAACAAACCCTGGGCAGATGCTCTGATCTTAGGCTCGCACTTCTGGTCTACGAAGAGGCCACCCGACACGTTGAAGAAGTCGAAAGCCACACCATAGACGATGCAGGAGAGCACGAAGAGGATGACACCAGGGAATGCAGGGTTACCCAATCCGAAGAATCCGAAACGGAACACCCATGCAAACATGGCGATAAGCATCACCACCTTGATGCCATAACGCTTCAGGAAGTATGGAATCAGGAGGATGCAGAGTGCCTCTGCCACCTGGGAAATTGACACCAGAAGAGTGGCATTGTTGGCTGCAAATGTATCAAGCATACTAGGATCACCCTTGAAACTGGTGATAAATGGAGTAGCATAACCATTGGTTACCTGCAAACTCATTCCGAGCATACATGAGAAGATGAAGAACAGCGCCATCTCACGACTCTTGAAGAGCTTGAAGGAATCGAAGCCCCAGGTCTCCACCCAACTGCGAGCTTCCTTCTTGACCAGCGGACACTGAGGCAGGCTGAAGCAATAGAGGAAGAGCACGATGCTCAACGCACCAGAAACAAGGAACTGGAGGTGGGTATACTGGAACTTATAAGCATTTTCCGAAAAGAGGAACATGAACGAGCCATGATCCCAGGTAGCACAGTTGACAATCCACATGGTGGCAATGAAGCCCACGGTGCCGAAGACTCGGATAGGCGGGAAGTCCTTGATGGTATCCAGCCCATGATTTTTCAGGATGGTGAACGCAGAAGTATTCGACAGTGCCAGCGTAGGCATATAGAAAGCAACGCTGAAGGTATAAACCGTCATGAAGAGAGCCTCATCAGGCATGGCACTCGCCTCTCCCATCAGGAACAGCCCTATCATCGAGAGACCCGCCAGCAGATGGCAATAGCCCAGGAGTCTCTGCGGCTGGATATACTTATCCGCCACAATACCCATCAAAGTAGGCATGAAGATAGATACTATACCCTGAATGGTATAGAACCAGGAGATTTCTGCACCCATTCCGGCCTTGCCGAGATAGTTGCCCATAGAAGTGAGATAGGCTCCCCAAACAGCGAACTCCAGGAAGTTCATCACTGCCAAACGTACTTTTAGATTCATATCCTTAAATTCTTTTTCTTTGGTTTAAATTTATTTTTCTGCAGATTGCATCCTTTCGCTTTTGCCAGGATTGCATCCTTTCGTTATTAACAGGATTGCTTTGCAGATTATATCTTGCAAAGATACACAAATTATCTTAAAGAACACAGATTTTTGAAGATTTTCCTTCGGAAAGCTAGCTTATTTAACAAATAATATGTAATTTTGCACCCGAAATCAAAATATAAAAGAGATAATGTTATTAAAGTTTTTCCTTACGTGTAACAAGATTGGTGCCTTTACCCTGGGTGGAGGCTACGCCATGATTCCTATCATGGAACAAGAATTCGTGGATAAGAACCAGTGGATGGATAAGCAGGAATTCATGGACATCATGGTGGTGGCTCAAACCACTCCCGGAATCTTCGCCATCGATATGGCTAGCCACATCGGCTACAAACTGAAGGGGGTATGGGGTGGCATAGTGGGCGCCATCGGCATTGCCCTTCCTTCCATCATCGCCATCCTCATCATCGCCATGTTCTTCCAGCAATTCAAGGACAATTACTGGGTGGGCAAGTTCTTTGCAGGAGTTCGTCCTGCCGTGGTAGCGCTGATTGCAGCTCCCTGCTTCAAGATGGCAAAGACGGCAAATATCAACCGCTACAATATCTGGATTCCTGTAGTTTGCTGCCTGCTGATTGCCGCATTCGGCATTTCACCTATTTATATTCTTATTGCAGCAGGCGTGCTTGGCTGGCTTTATGGCAAGTTTATAGTTAAAAGTTAATAGTTTATAGTTTTATAGTTAGAAAATGCTATTTTTAAAGTTATTCCTGATATTTACCAAGATTGGTACATTTAATTTTGGTGGTGGATATGCGATGCTTTCGCTCATCCACAACGAAACCGTAGTGAAGAATCATTGGCTTACCAATGCCGAGTTTACGGATATTGTGGCTATCAGCCAGTCAACTCCGGGGCCTATCGGCATCAACTGTGCCACCTACGTGGGCTACACAGCCTGTCTTCATGCAGGTTATCCTACCTGGGCAGCCTGGGCGGGTTCCTTCCTGGCCTCTCTCTCCATCATGTGGTTGCCCTTCATCATCATGATTCTCATCAGCCGTTATCTGATGACCCACAAGGATTCCAAGATTGTGAAGGATATCTTTGCCGGACTCCGTCCTGCCATCATCGGACTGATAGCTGCTGCTGCCATACTTCTGATGAATAAAGAGAATTTCGGTTCGCCAACCGACGATTCATTTGCTTTCGGAGCCAGCGTAGCACTCTTCCTGGGTGCATTCTATTTCACCAAAGCCAAGAAAGCAAATCCGATTTTGCTGCTTTTCATCTGTGGAATCATTGGGTTGTTTATCTTCTAAACAACCCAAACCCTCAGAACCTACGGTCACCTACCAAAGGGAAAGGTAAAGGGTAAACACCTTCAAATAGGCACAAAAAAAAATTGATTGTCTCACGACAACCAATCTTTTATTAACCTTAATAATCTAATACCATGAAAAACACGATGCAAAGTTACAAATAATCTCGTAACCTGCAATAATTTATTGTAAAAAACTTCAAGTATTTAACTCTCCTTAAAGCTTTTACCATTCCAATTAAACTTTCTTTGCAGTTTTATGACATTTACTGCCTTTTTATCATCCGCAGAAAGCAATGGCGAAGCCAAGCGAACCACCAGTGCGTTCTCGTTCTGCAAGAGCAAAGCACTCACCATTCTGGGTTCAATCATAGCCTTTAAATCCGCAAAGCGACTTTCGCTCATCGTATCGGGTTTCTGAACGAGCGTTTCCGCCAAGTCTTCAATGCGCTTGTCACCCAAGAACGGGTTTGCATCAAGCACCTTCCATTCCTGGCTGAAGAAATAGAGTTCACTCTCCTTCTCCGGTCCGGCAAACGATTTTACCACGCAGAGCACCGAGTCGCCATTTTCCATTGGCAACTTCTTCATCTGCAAAGTAGAAACCTTGCTCATGCGTACCTGCACGAAGTCCTGAGTGAGCGTATCCATCACGCTCACCTCACCCAAAAGGTTCTTCACCTCAGCCTTCACGCCCATCTCCTGCAACTCGGCAAATTCCAGTCGCAGGTTGCTGTTGAGTGTAGGCATCATCTCATCCGGCATCGATACCAGCAAGTCTTTCATCGACTTGGCTTCGACGCCCAGGCTTGCAGTCAGCAAGCAAGCCAACATTATATATTTTATCTTCTTCATCACTACAATTCCTTAGACCATTTCTTTCCCCAAGGGGTAAAGAGCCAAATCAAAAATGCCGTAGCCGGAACTAAGCATATTGCGAAAGTTAAAGCCAATGTATTCATAAATTTAACGTTTAGAAATTATATAACCAATAACAGATAAGACTGTAGATAATACTACACCTAATAAAATGGCACTTATTGTACCACCCTCATCTGTTTTAACAATGCCAAACAAAGCAGCCAATCCACCTAAAACCATTATGGTATAAGTAGATTTACTCATATCAAAGAAATACTTTACTACTGTTTCTTTGGTAAATTTTTCTTTTTCCCTATCTTCTCTTGCAGTCATATTTCTCTATTTTCCGACAAAAGTACAGAAAATAATTGTAATCTGCAAGTTTTTTCGTGTTTTTCTATCCAACAATCGCTAAAAAAACGAAAAAGAGGAAAGTGTTTCTGACGAAACACTTTCCTCTCAAATTGTCTAATCTATTAATCGTACTTATCTTCTTCAGAAAAGATTTACTCCTCAACAGCAGCCTGCGCCGCAGCCAAACGTGCGATAGGCACACGGAATGGAGAGCATGAAGCATAGTTCATACCAACCTTAGCGCAGAACTTAACTGATGAAGGCTCACCACCGTGCTCACCGCAGATACCTGTGCGGAGGTTAGGACGGGTAGCACGACCATTCTCTACTGCCATCTTGATGAGCTGACCAACACCCTCCTGGTCGAGAACCTGGAATGGGTCAACCTTCAAAATCTTCTTCTCCATATATGCAGGGAGGAATGAAGCGATGTCATCACGAGAGTAACCGAAGGTCATCTGTGTCAAGTCGTTAGTACCGAATGAGAAGTACTGAGCCTCCTCTGCAATCTGACCTGCAGTAAGGGCAGCACGTGGAATTTCAATCATTGTACCAATCTCGAACCCAACCTCTACGCCGTACTCAGCGAATACCTCCTTAGAAGTAGCGAGGATGATAGCCTTCTGCTGCTTGAGCTCCTGAACAGTACCGATGAGCGGAACCATGATCTCTGGGCATGGGTTGAAACCTTCCTTCTTCAACACGCAAGCTGCACCGAGGATGGCACGAGTCTGCATAGCTGTAATCTCTGGGAATGTGATACCGAGACGGCAACCACGGTGACCGAGCATAGGGTTGTTCTCTGCCAGAGAGTTCACGCGCTTCTTGATTTCCTCAACGCTTACGCCCATCTCCTTGGCCATAGTCTGCTGACCAGCCAAATCGTGTGGTACGAACTCGTGGAGAGGTGGGTCGAGCAAGCGGATGTTCACGTGGCAGCCATCCATAGCCTTCAAGATTCCGTAGAAGTCAGCCTTCTGATATGGGAGGAGCTTGGCAAGTGCCTTCTCACGACCCTCAACAGAGTCTGCCAGAATCATCTCACGCATAGCAACAATCTTCTGATCATCGAAGAACATGTGCTCTGTACGTGTCAAACCGATACCCTTGGCACCGAATGCACGGGCTACCTCAGCATCGTGTGGAGTATCTGCATTGGTACGGATCTCCATCTTTGTATATTTGTCGCAGAGGTCCATCAGCTCCTTGAAGTCGCCTGAAAGCTCTGCAGCCTTTGTCTCAATCTGTCCTGCGTAAACCTGACCTGTAGTACCGTTCAGAGAGATGTAATCACCCTCCTTGTAAACTACGCCCTCAATCTCAACAGTCTTAGTCTTGTAGTCAACGTTGATAGAGCCAGCACCAGAAACACAGCACTTACCCATACCACGAGCCACAACGGCAGCGTGAGAAGTCATACCACCACGAGCGGTAAGGATACCCTCGGCAGCAGACATACCAGCGAGGTCTTCAGGAGAAGTCTCGATACGAACCATGATCACCTTCTTGCCATCCTCGTGCCACTCCTGCGCATCGTCAGCGTGGAATACGATCTGACCGCAAGCAGCACCTGGAGAAGCAGGGAGACCCTGTGTAATCACCTTAGCTCTAGAGAGCGCCAGCTTATCGAATACTGGGTGCAAAAGCTCATCGAGCTTCTGAGGCTCACAGCGGAGGATAGCAGTCTTCTCGTCGATCATACCCTCGTGGAGGAGGTCCATAGCAATCTTGACCATAGCGGTACCTGTACGCTTACCGTTACGTGTCTGGAGGAACCAGAGCTTACCTTCCTGTACGGTGAACTCCATGTCCTGCATATCGTGATAGTGGTGCTCCAGCTTATCCTGGAGAGCGTCGAGTTCCTTATAGAGCTCAGGCATAGCCTCTTCCATAGAAGGATACTTAGCTACGCGCTCCTCCTCAGAAATACCAGCACGCTCAGCCCAGCGCTGAGAACCGATCTTTGTAATCTGCTGTGGTGTACGGATACCAGCTACTACGTCCTCACCCTGTGCATTGATAAGATACTCACCATTGAAGAGGTTCTCACCATTACCTGCATCACGAGAGAAGCAAACACCTGTAGCAGAAGTCTCGCCCATGTTACCGAATACCATCGCCATCACAGAAACGGCTGTACCCCACTCATCAGGAATACCTTCCATCTTGCGATAGAGGATAGCACGCTCGTTCATCCAAGAACGGAACACGGCGCAGATAGCACCCCAAAGCTGCTCGATAGGATTGGTAGGGAAATCCTGACCAGTCTGCTCCTTGATAGCTGCCTTGAAAAGCTCAACGAGTTTCTTGAGCGACTCTACAGAGAGGTCCTTATCGAGAACCACACCCTGCTCTTCCTTCACCTTTTCTATGATGGCCTCGAATGGGTCGATATCTTCCTTGTTCACAGGCTTCAGTCCCATAACGACGTCACCGTACATCTGTACGAAACGGCGATATGAGTCGTAAACGAAGTGAGGATTGCCGGTCTTCTTAACCAAGCCCTCAGCCACTTCATCATTCAAACCGAGGTTGAGGATCGTATCCATCATACCTGGCATAGAAGCACGTGCTCCTGAACGAACAGATACGAGAAGAGGATTCTCTACAGAACCGAACTTGCTGTTCATCAATGCCTCTGTATGAGCCACTGCAGCCATCACCTCGTCCTGAAGGAGTTCCTTGATTTTCTCCTCACCCACCTCATAATACTCGTTACAGGTATCAGTTGTGATGGTGAAACCTGGAGGAACAGGAACACCAATAAGATTCATCTCGGCGAGGTTTGCACCCTTTCCGCCAAGTTCTTCACGCATCTTCGCATTTCCTTCGGCTTTTCCATTGCCGAACGTATAAACTCTTTTTTCGTTCATATTTTATAGGTTCAAAAATATTATATTATTTTGGTTATTACCAATTCTTAGTTGATGATGCAAATATACAACATTATTTTGAAACCACCAAACTTTTATACGCTTTTTTGCTATCCCGAGATTACATTTTAAACTGTTGTCGCACACATGGGGATATTTTTAACAATCCCCAAGAAAAAAGTGAGAAATGTAAGAAATTTAAAAGCGGGCCAAGTTGGCGATTCCCAAAAACATCATGTAGCAGAGGCGCAGGTCACACCACCAGACAGTCCATATTATCCCAAGCAACCTATATAACACAGCCCATACTATCCCAAGCAATCAATATAATAATGTACGCGCGTAAAAGGTACCAGATTAAAAATAATCGGGGCAAATCTTTCATTTCTCGCAAAAATGTAGTAACTTTGCAGCCATAAAGAAATACAAAACATTATTATGGCAAGAAAACGTAAACCATTACCGCTTTTGGAGAACATCACCATTGAGGCAGTAGCTGCCGAGGGTAAGTGCATCACTCGCGTAGATGACCAGGTCATCTTCGTGCCTTTCTGCGTGCCTGGCGATGTTGTAGATTTGCAGGTAGTTAAGAAAAAACATAAGTATTGCGAGGCGAAGGTAGTTCGCTTCATCAAGAAGAGCGACGTAAGACAGGAGCCTATGTGCGAGCACTTCGGCATCTGTGGCGGTTGCAAATGGCAGAACCTTCCTTACGAGGAGCAGATCAAGGCGAAGCAGAAGCAGGTGGAAGACCAGCTCACCCGCATCGGCAAGATCGAACTCCCTGAGTTCCGCCCTATCATGGGCAGCGTGAAGACCCAGGAGTACCGTAACAAGATTGAGTTCGGATGCAGCAACAAGCGCTGGTTTACTTCAGAAGAGTTGGCTCAACTTCCTCAGAAAGAGGATGATACCGTAACTTCACTCAAGGAGCGTCACGCACAGAACGCCATCGGCTTCCATATTACCGGTGCCTTCGACAAGATTTATCCTATCAAGAAGTGCTGGCTGATGGATGACCTCTGCAACGAAATCCGCAACTTCGTTTTCGAATACGCAGATTCTCACAACTATACCTTCTACGATCTTCGTGAGCAGCACGGATTGCTCCGCGACATGATGATCCGCAATTCGAACACAGGCGAGTGGATGCTCGTCTTCCAGTTCCATTATGATGAGGAGGGCGATGAGCAGAGAGCCTTGGAGCTGATGCAGCAGGTGGCTGACAAGTTCCCTCAGATTACATCACTCATGTATGTAGATAACCAGAAGGGCAACGATACCATCAACGACCTGGAGCTCAGCCTCTTCAAGGGTAACGACCACATCTATGAGCTGATGGAGGACCTGAAGTTCAAGGTAGGTCCTAAGAGTTTCTATCAGACCAATACCGAGCAGGCTTACCACCTCTACTGCGTGGCTCGCGAATTTGCCAACCTCACCGGCGACGAGCTGGTTTACGACCTCTACACCGGAACCGGAACCATCGCCAACTTCGTGGCTCACAAGGCAAAGAAGGTAATCGGTATCGAGTACGTACCAGAGGCCATAGAGGATGCGAAGGTAAATTCTCAGGTGAACAACATCGAGAACACCCTCTTCTATGCAGGCGATATGAAGGATATCCTGACCAATGACTTCATCGCTCAGCACGGTCGCCCGGATGTCATCATTACCGACCCTCCACGTGCCGGAATGCATCCTGATGTAGTGAACGTGATTCTGAATGCGGCTCCAAAGCGCATCGTATATGTAAGCTGCAACCCAGCTACCCAGGCTCGCGACCTGCAGCTGATGGACGACCACTACAAGGTGGCTGCCGTTCAGCCGGTAGACATGTTCCCTCATACTCCTCACGTAGAGAACGTTGTATTGCTCGAGAAGCGCAGCGATGCTGAAATCAAGCAGAAGAAGAAGGAGCGCAAAGAGCGTGAGAAGGCGATAGCTGAAGCCAAGGCGGCAAAGGAGGCTGAAAAGCTCGCCCAGGAAGCTGCGAAAGCGGAAGACTTGACTGCAGAGGAGATTGCAGCTAAGCCAGAAGACCTCACAGCAGAGGAGCTTGCTGCAAAGAAATAAACCTAGAAACAAAATAGAAATAAGATGAAAAAAGGTATCATCCTGGCGCTCATGGCTTTGACTGCGGTCTCAGCCAGCGCCCAAAAGAAGCAGACCATCGAATTGCCTTCGTGGTTGAGCAACGTAAAACTGTCGGGTTATGGAATGACCCAGTATCAGTACAGCGGACAGAAGAACGCTGAGTCCAACTCGTTCAACATCCGAATGGGCCGTATCGCCTTGGAAGGTCGAATTGCAGACGACTTCTACTGGAAGACTCAGATTCAATTTAACGGCAACACTTCCAACCTGGGTTCCAGCCCAAGAATGGTGGATCTGTTTGCTGAATGGCAGAAGTACGAGTACTTCAAGGTGAAGGTGGGTCAGTTTAAGAACCCATTCACTTTCGAGAATCCGATGCACCCTATCGACCAGGGCTTCATGGGATATTCCCAGAACGTGAGCAAGTTGGCTGGTTTCAGCGATCGTGCCGGAGAGCATGCTTCCAATGGTCGCGACATAGGTTTGCAGCTTCAGGGTGATTTCCTCAAGAATGCCAACGGCCGCAACCTGCTGCACTATCAGATTGGTGTATTTAACGGACAGGGCATCAACACCAAGGACGTTGATAATCAGAAGAATGTGATTGGTGGCGTATGGGTAATGCCAGTGAGCGGCATGAGAATCGGTGCCTTCGGATGGACGGGTTCTTATGCGAGAAAAGGAGAGTGGACGGAAATAGTAAGAGTACCATTTGGAACGAATTTCGACCAAGTTATAACAATCACTCATCCTGACTATCGCAAACTCAACCAGAACCGCTACGCCTTCTCTTTCGAATATAAGAAAGATGGTTGGACTGTACGTTCTGAGTACATCCACTCTACTGGTAAGGCATTTGCCAAGAGCATCACCAACTTCAACGATGCTAACGCCAAGGATTGCAGCATCAACGAGAATATTGGCGATAAGGCACAGGGTGTTTACGGACTCGTCATTGCTCCATTGGCTCAGCTGCCAAAGAACAGCCGAATCGACATCAAGGCACGTTACGACATGTATCAGCCTAACGGCAAGAATAACATGCAGAAGACCCAGTATGAGGCAGGTTTGAACTTCCACATCGGCAAGCGAATCACCATCCTCACCGAGTATGCGCTGGTCAACGACAAGACGCTGGCCAAGCACAATTACTCCATGGCTGATGCAGAGTTCTGCTTCAGATTCTAAACAGACACAGCAAGAGGGTGTGTCATAAGCCACATCCCATACGCCCTGAAAGGGCAGAAGCTCTTAGCCCAGGGTAACACCCTGGGTATTATGGACATATACAATACCGCCCTGTAAGGGCAAAAGCTTTCTTATATTTTTAAAGCTTTTGCCCTTACAGGGCGGCATTGTTGATTGCGGCTTTTAACCCAGGGTGTTGCCCTGGGCTGGGAGCTTCTGCCCTTTCAGGGCGTATGGGGCAAACCGTCACAGGGCGTGCGGGGCGAATTTTTCTAGAAAGAGTAAGAGAATCCGATAGACATGAACTCCTTGAACTGCCAATAGCTCTGATCATCCTTACGCTTTGCTCCATCGTCGAAACGAGGATAGAGGAAGATATTCGATGAAATATAGCGATTGAACTGGAAGGTGAGCGTGTTCTCCCACTCTATCTCAGCGCGCTTATAAGTAGTATATCCCCAAAGACGGGTCTTCCACTTCAAATTTTCCATCACCTGCCAGGTCAGGTCAAAGGTACACTCCGAACCATAATCGGTCATTCCGTGCTCACCCTCCTTCAAACCATATCTTGTAGCAAGCTGCTCACGGCCCACATACTTCCAGTTGAGCGCCAAAGGAGCCAGATGGGCACTACCCTTCAACCTGTGGTTGAGCCAATCCACCGAATAATCCATACCGACAGAGAGGTTCAGATTGAATGGCGAGAAGAAATCGGAATAAACAAACTTATCATTACTCTTGTAGCCATGGGCAAACTGCGTCTGCGCCACCATCTGAATGGTATAATACCATTTGCGGGAAGCCTGGAGTCCCAACTTGCTGGTGTATCGGATCAAGTCGTCGGAAGTCTTCAGGCTGTGCACGGAATCTCCTTTGGAAGTCTGATAGCCCAATCTCATCTCCAGCTTGTTCTCCCACTTCACCTTCTGCTTGTTGTTATAGTTGGCCTGCATGGTGAGTCGACCCAGCAACGAATAGTTGCTCTCGCCACCCTTATACCAGTTGTCCGACACGTAGTTCTGGAGGAACTGCAGATAGTAATCGCCTGCGAAAGTCCAGAAGTTAGGTCGGAAGATGACGATATCCATCGGTGCCGCATCCGGTTCAATTGCCTTCGGTGCCACATCCTCAATGATGTCGCGCTTCTGCTTCTTGTTTCTGTTGTCAGCCACAATAGGTGCGCCCACCTCTTCCAGATGGCGCTGGGTCACCTTCACCAGGTCGGGGCGTCGCAGATAGATATCCAGCAAGGCAGCATCCAGTTCCACATCCAGCGAATCGCCCACTCCAGCCTGAGGCTTCAATCGCAGGAAGCGATTGGCAGGCGAGCGATAGAACGTGAGCGGAGTAAAGAGCTTGGCAAACCTGGAATCATCAGAATCCATCCTGACGGGCTGGATGGAATCGATACGGGCACGCAGAGCCGACAGAGAATCAGCATAACTCTCTGCCAGGGTTGGCTCCATCACTTTCACAGTATCTTTTTTCACCACTGTGCGCTTGTGCAGGCGTTGTGCTTCTACCGAAACAGCCCCTGCAATAATCGTCAAAACGAGTAGTCCTAATCTTATTTTCATACCTTATTTTATCTATTCGGGCACAAAGGTAATAAATAATTCATAAATCCAAGGGCTTTATCCCAAATAATTTTGGTATTTCGCAAAAATATCGTAACTTTGCACCCAAAATTATTCTAATTTAAATTATATATATCGTGGCTGAAACAAAGTACATCTTCGTTACCGGTGGTGTGGTTTCTTCTTTGGGTAAGGGAATCATCTCATCATCCATCGGTAAACTTCTTCAAGCAAGAGGCTACAACATTACTATCCAAAAGTTTGACCCATACATCAACATCGACCCGGGTACACTGAACCCGTACGAGCATGGTGAGTGCTATGTAACGGTAGATGGTATGGAGACCGACCTCGACCTCGGACACTACGAGCGATTCACCGGCATTCAAACTACGAAAGCGAATTCTCTCACCACTGGTCGTATCTACAAGGCAGTCATTGACAAGGAACGTCGTGGCGACTATCTCGGCAAAACCATCCAGGTGGTGCCTCACATCACCGACGAGATCAAGCGCAACGTGAAGCTGCTCGGCAAGAAGTATCACTATGACTTCGTGATTACCGAGATTGGCGGAACCATCGGCGACATCGAGAGTGCCCCATACATGGAAGCTATCCGACAGCTGAAATGGGAACTGGGCAAGAACGCCGTCAATGTTCACCTCACCTATGTGCCTTATCTGAAGGCAGCAGGCGAGTTGAAGACAAAACCTACCCAGCACTCCGTGAAGGAACTGCAGAGCGTAGGTATTCAGCCAGATGTTCTGATTCTCCGCACCGAGAAGCATCTCGAAGAGGGAATCCTGAAGAAGGTGGC
>ERZ1026846.313-NODE-313-length-38607-cov-22.071799_pt1 | contig 38607 bp, 23 predicted proteins | sample MGYA00380153_ERZ1026846 | MGnify/ENA primary metagenome ERZ1026846 (study PRJEB33269, sample SAMEA4719789) | human gut metagenome | biome: human-associated habitat; feature: organic feature; material: feces | place: Cameroon | collected 2013-10 ...
AAAACACCTCATTCAAAACCGAATGAGGTGTTTTTTTATTACCAAAATCCCCTTGACATTTATAAAAAATATATTAAAATTATCTCGTTGGTTTATTTTTAGTAAACAAAAAATCTATTATTAAACCTACAGTAAATATAACATAAAATGTATTAGAAAAGGAAGTAAACATGGATATCGGACATCGTATGAAGGAGCTTCGTATCCAGTACGGACTTACCCAGCAGGAGCTTGCTGACAGGGCTGAGCTGACGAAGGGATTTATCTCCCAGCTCGAGCGAAATCAGAATTCACCGTCAGTCGGCACCCTGCTTGATATCATCCAGTGCCTGGGTATGACACCGGCGGAGTTTTTTACGGATTCGGAGCCTGAGCAGATTGTATACAAGGCAAACGACTATTTCGAAAAAATTGACGAGGAAAAAAACAGCAAGGTGGAATGGATCATTCCAAACGCACAGACCCGCTCCATGGAGCCTGTCAGGCTCACTCTTCATCCGGGCGGCAGTTCTGAAATATATCTGCCTCAGGAGTGTGAGGAATTTGGATATGTGATAAAGGGCACAGTGAAGCTTTGCTATGGTGGCAAGGTGCACACCGTAAAGGCCGGTGAGTCCTTTTATTTTAAAGCCGGTAAGAAGCATTTTATTGAAAATAAGTCTTCAAAGGATGCCATGCTCATATGGGTCAGCAATCCTCCAAGCTTCTGACGCTTCCCCTGCAGAAGCTCTTTTATAGGGCTGTAATTACTGCCGGCCACATTTTTAGTGTGTACAGCAGCAAATTATAAACATACAGTTCCTACCAGTACTATAATTACATGAGAAAGGTTTACACCATGGGAAAGAAATTAATTGATTTTATCGATATCACAAAGTCATACAACGGCAATGTTGTACTCGACGATTTAAATCTATACATCAGGGAGAATGAGTTTCTGACGCTGCTTGGACCATCAGGCTGCGGAAAGACCACCACACTTCGCATGCTCGGTGGCTTTGAAACACCGGACAAGGGAAAAATCATGTTTGATTCAAAGGACATCACAAATGTGCCTGCAAACGAGAGAAATCTGAACACTGTTTTCCAGAAATACTCTCTTTTCCCTCATATGACAATAGCTGAAAACATCGCGTTTGGTCTTAAAATAAAGAAAAAAAGCAAGGCTTACATAGATGACAAAATAAAGTATGCATTAAAGCTCGTCAATCTCGACGGCTTTGAAAACCGCTCTGTGGATTCTCTTAGCGGAGGCCAGCAGCAGCGTATCGCTATTGCAAGAGCTATTGTAAACGAGCCTAAGGTACTGCTGTTAGACGAGCCGCTTGGCGCTCTCGACTTAAAGCTGCGCCAGAGCATGCAGTATGAGCTTATCCGCTTCAAAAATGAGCTCGGTATCACCTTCGTCTACGTCACACACGACCAGGAGGAGGCGCTTACCATGTCTGACACCATCGTAGTCATGAATCAGGGCTATATCCAGCAGATTGGCACACCAGAGGACATTTACAATGAGCCTGAAAATGCCTTTGTCGCTGACTTTATCGGGCACAGTAATATCATCGACGGTGTTATGATAAAGGATAAGCTTGTCGAGATACTCGGTGTAAAGATGCCTTGTGTGGACGAGGGCTTTGGTGAGAACACGCCTGTCGATATAGTCATCCGCCCGGAGGATGTGGAGCTGGTGCCTGCGGAGGACGGCTACATGCAGGGCGATGTCGTGTCAAATATCTTCAAGGGAGTGCACTATGAGCTTGAGGTAAAGGCTAATGGCTACGACTGGATGGTGCACACCACCAAATATGTAGAGGTCGGCAGTCATGTGGGTATCAGGGTGATTCCATTTAATATCCAGGTAATGCACAAGCCTGAGTCCTCAGATGAAAAGGCGGTGGAGATAGATGTCTAAAATAAAGAAACAGCTGCTCGCAGGGCCGTACCTCATATGGATTATCGGATTTATCATACTTCCGCTTTTCATGATTGTGTACTATGCATTTAAAGGCTCTGACGGAGGCTTCACATTTGAATATGTGGCTGCAATAGCACAGCACACCAATATCAAGGCACTGCTTTTATCCCTACGGCTTGGAATCATATGCACCATAATATGCCTGGTGCTGTCCTATCCGCTTGCGATGATTTTAAACGGCTTAAAGATTAAAAACCAAAGCTTTGTGGTATTTGTTTTCATGCTTCCTATGTGGATGAACTTTATGCTTCGAATACTCGCATGGAAGCAGCTTTTGTCCAAAAACGGTGTCATCAACTCGATACTCACCACTCTCGGACTGCCAGGCTTCAACATCATGAATACCTCCGGAGCAGTCGTGCTTGGCATGGTCTATGACTTTCTGCCATTCATGCTGCTGCCTATATACAACTCCATGACCAGAATCAAAAACGACTGGATTGAGGCTGCTCTTGACCTCGGTGCAAACAAAGTCACAATACTTTTCAAGATTATACTGCCACTTACAGTTTCCGGTGTCATAAGCGGAATCGTAATGGTTTTCGTGCCATCACTCACATCCTTTGCCATCTCGCAGATACTCGGTGGCGGCAAGGTCCTGCTCATCGGAAATATCATAGAACAGGATTTCGTCCATGGCTCGCAGTGGGGCGCAGGAAGCGGTCTCTCACTCGTGCTCATGGTATTCGTATTAATCAGTATGGCACTCGTCAATCTGTTTGATAAGGAAGGAGACCAAAGCGCATTATGGTAAAAAAAATAGCATCAAGGGTATATATGGGACTGATTTTTTTGTTTCTGTATCTACCTATCGTTGTATTAATAGTACTCTCCTTCAACAACTCCAAATCCAAGGTTAAATGGGGAGGCTTCACGCTCGACTGGTACATAAAGTGCTTTCAGAGTGAGCGGATTATGTCGGCATTTTCTACAACACTGCAGATTACGCTGCTTGCAGCTGTGATTTCTACAATAATAGGAACTCTCGCAGCCATGGGTATAAGCGCCATGAAGAAACGTAACCAGACAATCTATCTGGGCGCTACAAACATCCCGATGCTCAATGCAGATATCGTGACCGGTATCTCAATGATGCTTTTGTTTGTAAAATTCATGAATCTGGGCTTTGTGACAGTGCTTATCGCACACATCACGTTCAATATCCCTTATGTGATACTCAATGTGCTTCCAAAGCTCAAGCAGACCAACAAATACACCTATGAGGCCGCACTTGACCTGGGCGCATCACCTCTATATGCATTTTTCAAGGTCACCTGGCCTGAAATAAGCCCCGGAGTGTTCTCCGGCTTTATGATGGCGGTCACAATGTCACTCGATGACTTCTCCATCACCTACTTTACGAAGGGTGCCGGAGTAAACACACTCTCAACCATGCTCTACACAGAGCTAAAAAAGGGTGTAAAGCCGGAGCTGTATGCTCTGTCAACCATACTTTTCTTCACAGTGCTGCTGCTTTTGGTTGTGGTAAACATCAACTCAAACCAGATACCTGTCAGCGCCTCAAAGAAGCCTGCAAGGGCTAAAAAGCTGCGCATCGTAAAGCGTAGTGTGAGCATCGCAATTGTTGCAGTACTCGTAATCGGCTGCTTTTCGGTATTTACGATAAGCGCCGGAAGCACAAACAATGACAATGCCATAACAGTGCTAAACTACGGTAAATACATCGATGAATCAGTAATCGACAGCTTCGAGCAGGAAACCGGAATCACCATTAAATACGAGGAATACGAGGAGCCTGAGGAGATGTACACGAAGTACAAGTCCGGTGCCATCGATTACGATGTCATCTGCACCTCTGACTACATCATCGAGAAGCTCATAAGTGAGGGTGAGGTCAACAAGATAGACTACAGCTCAATGCCAAACTATCAAAATGTAAATCAGGATATAATCGACATGTCCGCATCCTTTGACCCGACACATGAGTACACTGTGCCTTATTTCTACGGCACACTCGGCATACTATACAATAAAAAGATGGCTGATGCATCAGACCTGAATACCTGGGACTGCCTGTGGAACGGCAAATACAAGGACAACATGATTATGATTAATTCTGTCCGTGATGCCTTTACTCCCGCCCTTCGCACACTTGGCTACTCGATAAACGAGACAGACACAACAAAGCTCGATGAAGCATTTGATATACTGAACAAACAAAGCAGTGATGTGCTCGCCTACTACGTGGATGAAACCTGTGATGAGATGGTTGCTGAAAATGCGGCAATTGCAGTGTGCTATTCCGGTGAGGCAGCTGCCGCCATGGCTGAAAACGATAACCTGGACTATATCGTGCCAAAGGAGGGCTCAAACCTTTGGATTGACTCATGGTTTATTCCAAAGACATGCAAGAATAAAGAGGGCGCACAGGAATTTTTGAACTATATCTGCAGTGATGAGCCGGCACAGCTCAACTTTGAATATGTATACTATGCATCACCTATCCAGTCTGTCATCGACAACCAGGATGAGGAAACAAAGGAAAATGAGGCGATTAATCCTCCTTCCGATATGCTCAAAAACTGTGAAGTATACAGAGCTTTAAATGATGATGACGCAACTCTTTACAACACACTGTGGCAGAGGCTCAAATCGGATTAAAAATGAATTGCGCAGCTATATTTTGTATGATGTCACAAAAATGAAGTCTAAAAATTGTACAAAAATACATATTGCAAACTTCAACAAACAATGATAGAGTAAAACCCACGAAGCGCCCTGCTTCGTGGGTTTTACTTTTCCACGGGATCCGATATTTTTATGCTCCGCAAGGAGATTCATGAAATACACGGAGTTTTTACATACTATAGAAACAGAAATAACCGCAAGACTTGACAATAATTTCAAGCTTACCATCCATCCTGTCAAAAAGAACAACGGGATGATCTACGACGGATTGGTGATTATCAATCCCAAATTCAATATAGCACCGACTATTTATCTCAATCCTTACTACCATTGGTATCTTGATGGTGTATCCATTGATTCTATTCTCGATGCAATTTTATCCACTTACAATGATTTCAAGCCAACTGAAGATTTTGACATAAGCTTCTGTGATGATTTTTCCAAAGTAAAGGAGAAAATAATTTTCCAGCTCATAAGCTACGACAAAAACCAAAAGCAGCTAAAGGACATGCCCTATATCAAATATCTGGATTTTGCCATCATATTTGAAGTATATGTAGGAGCGCAGCTGCCTGAATTTGGCACCATTACAGTCACAGATGCGCTTCTGTCACGCTGGGGCATAGATACAGAAACACTAATCCGAGCCTCAATGCAAAATACCCCAAAGATACTTCCATGCTCAATAATCAACATGGCAGAGTTTCTTGCCAAAAAATGTCCGGGCTATGCCAATCAGATGCGCGCAGTCTGTGATTTTGACAGCCTGCCTATGTATATCCTTACAAACAGCAGGCAGACAAATGGTGCATCCGCCATACTCTACCCGGGTGTGCTAAGCTCGCTGGCAAAAAAACTCGGCGGCAATATGCTGCTCATACCAAGCAGTATCCATGAATTTCTGGTAATGCCGCTGGATAGCGATATAGATGTCTGCAACCTAAGCGAATTCATCTGTGAGGTAAACTCTACAGAGGTACGCGACGAGGAAGTACTCGGCGAGAGGTACTACATATACGATAGTAAAACAGACACTGTCTACTGATAATCATATAACCTTATAATCATACCCGATAACACAAAATACCGGATATCATATCATAGATATATATCCGGTATTTTACTTTCTAAGAACATAGTTGGAAATTCAAGAAAGTTATTTGGCCTGTTATTTGCAGAACGATGTACTAGTTGCCAAGCAGCATGTCGTAAAGCTTCTCATACTCTTTCGCAGATGCCCTCCATGAGAAGTCATGCCTCATGGCGCGCTGCATCATCTCCTGCCATCTGTCCTTATGGTTTTCAAACACATCAAGGGCATATTTGATGACATGCAGCATATCATGCGCATTATAATTGGCAAAGGAAAAGCCATCGCCCGTATTCTCATACTCATTGTACGCTGCTACAGTGTCCTTAAGACCACCTGTCTCCCTGACTATAGGCAGCGTACCATATCGCATAGACATGAGCTGGCTCAAGCCGCACGGCTCAAAAAGAGACGGCATGAGAAATGCGTCACAGCCTGCATATATCTCATGTGCATTTTCCTCTGAGTAGCCGATATATACTCCAAGCTTCTGCGGATACCTGCCATGGAAATAATTAAACATCTCCTCGTACTGCTGCTCTCCTGTGCCCTGCACTATAAACTGTACATTCATGGTGGAAAGCATCTCCTCCATCACATATGCCACCAGATCAAAGCCCTTCTGATTTGTCAGACGCGAAACTATTCCAATCAGCATGACATCCTTATCCACAGCCAGACCATACTTCTCCTGCAGCTGACGCTTATTAACAACCTTTCCACTCAATTCCCTTACAGAAAAATGCTTATCCAGATATGTATCCTTCATAGGATTAAAGACTTCATAATCTATACCGTTTACAATGCCTCTCAAATGCCTGCGCCGCTCAAGCATCAGGCCATCCAGGCCCTCGCCGCCCTCAGGTGTACAGATTTCATCTGCATATGTCGGACTGACAGTCGTAATCTCATCTGCATATACTATGCCGCCCTTTAAATAATTAGCCTCACCATAGAACTCCAGCTCCCCTGAATTAAAAATGTGCTCCGGAAGTCCTGTAACATCAGCCACCTCTTTAATCTTCCAACGCCCTTGAAACTTCATATTGTGAATGGTAAAGACTGTCTTTATACCGGCATAGAAATTGTCTGAGCCGTACACAGTCTTTAGAAAAACCGGCAAGAGTCCTGTCTGCCAGTCATTACAATGTATCACATCCGGGGCAAAATCTATAACCGGCAAAGCCTCAAGCACCGCCTTTGAAAAGAAAGCAAACTTCTCCACATCCTCGTATATATTGTTGTATGGCTTATCTCCTGCAAAGTAAAACTCATTGTCGACAAAATAATATGTCACACCATCATACTGCGATGTAAAAATCCCCACATACTGCCTGCGCCAGTTGAGATTGACATAAAAATGACAGACGAACTTAAGCTGTGGCAGTAATTTATCATCCATACATTTGTACTTCGGAAGTATAACTCTCACGTCATATCTGTCCTTGTCAAAATATTTCGGTAAAGATCCCACTACGTCAGCTAGTCCACCTGTCTTCATATAAGGTATTGCCTCTGATGCGGCCATTAATATTTTCATTTTGTCCATGCTGAAACCTCCCCCAGATTACAGTTATTTAAACAACGATTAATCTGATAAAAAATATAGTATACATCCTGAAACCAATAGAATGTATACTATATTATATCACGCGGGAGTACATTTTGCCTAGTAAATTTATCAAAACGTGGTTTTATTTGTCTATAATGACGATTTTTACATCCCTAGACGTATTTTGTCTGTAATCAGGGCAATAAACTCCGAATTGGTAGGCTTGCCCTTACCATAGTTTACAGTGTATCCAAACATGGAGTCTATCGTATCCATCCTGCCTCTGCTCCATGCCACCTCGATAGCATGCCTTATGGCTCTCTCCACCCTGCTTGAGGTAGTCTTGTACTTCTTTGCAATAGTGGGATACAAAAGCTTTGTGATAGAGCTAAGCATTTCCATATCCTCAACGCACATCACTATCGCAGTCCTAAGATACTGATATCCCTTTATATGAGCCGGAACACCTATCTCATGAATGATATCCGTCACCTGTGTCTCAAGGGATTTTTTCTCCATATATGTATCATCAAGTGGCTCAGTGTCACCGGATGCCCTCTTTACATACACAAGTACCACATCAGAACCGGCATTACCGTTTATCATGCTGTATGCTTCATCACTACTTCTTGCTGTTCCTAAAAACTCCATGCCCTTTAATAAACTCTGCATGTTTTTCTTTTCGTCTGCTACTGCGACATTTAAAGTGCTCATCAAACTCTCCTATGCCGCCAATTACTGTCATGTCAAAACAAATTGTATGCTTTTATGATAACACATTTTGTCGAATTTTGTCGAGAGCGTATTTTTTTTAAATTTTTATGTAACCATTCAGCCCCACGCATATTCGCAAAACCGCACGATACCCGTGCTTTCTCTATTCTTCAAACTGAGAGTTATACAGCTCTGCGTAAAATCCGTTCTTTGCAAGAAGCTCATCGTGTGTACCCTGCTCAATAATATCTCCGTCCTTCATGACAAGAATCATATCTGCATTCTTGATAGTAGACAGCCTGTGGGCGATGACAAAGCTTGTTCTGCCCTTCATCAGATTGTCGAGTGCCTTCTGGATACGGATTTCTGTACGTGTATCAACAGAGGATGTTGCCTCATCAAGGATAAGGATTGGATTGTCTGCAAGGATAGCTCTTGCGATAGTCAAAAGCTGCTTTTGTCCCTGTGACACATTGGATGCATCCTCGTTGAGCTCCATATCGTAGCCACCCGGCAATGTCTGGATAAAGTGATGCGCATGTGCTGCCTTTGCTGCCGCGATGACCTCCTCATCTGTGGCATCCAGACGGCCGTAGCGGATATTTTCCATAATGGTGCCCTTAAAGAGCCATGTGTCCTGCAATACCATGCCGAATGCATCTCGCAGATCGGCTCTGTTGTAATCCCTGATATCATGTCCGTCTACAAGAATGGCACCTGAGCTTACATCATAAAATCTCATAAGAAGCTTGACCATGGTAGTCTTTCCCGCTCCTGTCGGTCCAACGATAGCAACCTGCTGTCCCGGCTTTACCTTTGCAGAAAAATCATTGATGATGATCTGGTCAGGATTATAACCAAAGTGTACATGCGAAAACTCTACACTTCCCTCGATATGGTCTGGCTTTACAGGATTTTCCACTGTTATATCCTCTTCCTCCTCATCGAGGAACTCAAATACACGCTCAGATGCAGCCGCCATCGACTGAAGCTGGTTTGCCACCTGCGCTATCTGCTGGATTGGCTGTGTGAAATTCTTCACATACTGTATAAATGCCTGGATATCACCGATTGTGATGACATTCTTTATGGCAAGTATACCACCTGAGATGGCTACTCCCGCATATCCTAAGTTTCCTACAAACTGCATGATAGGCATCATAAGTCCTGAAAGGAACTGTGATTTCCATGCGGATTTGTAGAGCACATTGTTGGCCTCCTTAAAGGTCTTTACAGTCTCTGCCTCTTTATTATATGCCTTTATGACGAGGTGGCCTCCGTACACCTCCTCGACCTGTCCGTTTATGTGTCCCAGATACTCCTGCTGCTGTCTGAAGTATTTCTGTGAATGCTTTATGACAAACGAAATAAGTATCATCGAAACTGGCAGGATAACGAGTGAAATCAGCGTCATGAGCGGTGAAATAGACAGCATCATGACCAGTGTACCGACCAAAGTGGCAACAGATGTAATAATCTGTGTGATACTCTGGTTCAAGCTCTGTCCGAGTGTGTCCACATCGTTTGTGATACGCGAAAGTACCTCACCATATGTCCTTGACTCGAAATACTTCATCGGCATACGGTTGATTTTGCTCGTGATGTCCTTACGCATCCTGTAGCAGGTCTTCTGCGTGATGCCTGTCATGATAAGTCCCTGGGCAAACATAAAGATGGCACTCACCACATATAAAGCCAGCGTAAACAAAAGAACCTTTGCAATATAATCAAAATCTATGCCGCCTGTTCCTGCAATCTTGTTCATAAGTCCATCGGCAAGCGCAGTGGTGGCTTTACCCATGACCTTCGGTCCTGCAACGGAGAAGACAGTCGAAACTGCTGCAAATATCATAACTGCAATGATGGCAGCCCAGTATCTGCCGAGATACTTTATGAGTTTCTTTGTAGAGCCCTTGAAATCCCTGGCCTTTTCTGTGACCATTCCGGGGCCACGTCCCATTGGCCCTCTTGGCCTCTTAGGAGGCATCTTAAACTGTTCGTTATTATTCTCACTCATCTTACATGCCCTCCTTTTTGTTATCATCAATTCCAAGTTCCTTGGCTGAAAGCTGTGACTGTGCAATCTGCATATATACATCGCAATTTTTAAGAAGCTCCTCGTGGGTGCCTTTTCCTACGATTTTACCGTCATCGAGCACGAGAATCTGGTCAGCATGAATAATCGTGCTGATACGCTGTGCCACGATAATGACGGAAGCATTCTCTGTAACCTCTGCTAAAGCTGCACGCAGACGCGCATCAGTCTTCATATCGAGTGCTGAAAAGCTGTCATCAAACACATAGATATGAGGGTCCTTTGCGATAGCTCTTGCTATGGCAAGCCTCTGCTTCTGACCTCCTGACACGTTGGAGCCGCCCTGTGCGATTGAGCTTTCATACCTGTCATTCTTTGTCTCGATAAACTCAGAAGCCTGTGCGATATCCGCAGCCTTTTTTATCTGCTCATCACTCGCGTCTGCTTTACCAAAGCGCAGGTTTGAGGCGATGGTTCCCGAGAAAAGAATACCCTTCTGCGGAACAAAGCCTATTGACTCGCGAAGCTCGCTTAGTGTGTAGTCTCTGATATCGTGTCCATCAAGCTCTATTGAGCCTCCAGTCACGTCATAGAAACGCGGAATCAGGTTTACAAGTGTAGACTTTCCACAGCCGGTACTTCCGATGATAGCTGTGATTTTGCCCGGCTCCGCCACAAAATCAATGTCTGACAGCACATCCTCCTTTGCTCCCGGATATCTGAAATCCACATGGTTGAAACGGATAACACCTCTGTGCTCAGCCTCAGTAACAGGCTCTTTTGGATCATTTACAGTGCTGTTTGTCTTTATAACCTCATCGATACGCTCTGCCGCAACACCTGCTCTCGGAAGCATGATGGACATGGCTGAAAGCATGAGGAATGACATAACAATCATCATGGCATATGTAATAAACGCAGTCATGGTACCTACCTGCATAGAGCCCTTGTCTATTCTGCCTGCTGCAACCCACACGATACCAAGTGTGATGCAGTACATGATCATGGACATACCCGGCATCATAAAGGTCATGACACGGTTTGTAAACAGCTGTGTGCGTGTAAGCTCACGGTTAGCCTCATCAAACCTCTTTTCCTCCTCCTTCTCACGGCCGAAAGCCCTGATAACGGAAAGACCTGTAAGAATCTCACGAGAAACAAGGTTTACCTTGTCTACAAGACTCTGCATAATCTTGAACTTTGGCATCGCAATGCCAACCAGTGTGAAAATAAAAACCATGTTGGCAGCAACCGCAATGGCAATCACCCACTCCATGCCGGATTTGGTCTGTGCCACCTTGATGATACCACCGATACCAACGATTGGCGCGTAAAGCACCATACGAAGCATCATAGTAGTAACCATCTGAATCTGCTGTATATCATTCGTGCTTCTCGTAATAAGTGATGCCGTAGAGAATTTGTTAATCTCGGCATTTGAAAAACCTACAACCTTTGAAAAGGTCTTCTCCCTCAAATCCCTGCCGACAGCGGCACCGACCTTTGAAGCTGCAAAACCTACAACACATGCTGCTATAAGCATAATAGCTGCAAAGGCTGCCATCTTGGCACCTGCCTTCCACAGATAAGCAACCTGATTGGCATCCACGTCGATTCCTGCATTCTCATCACACTTTGTCGCAAAAGTTACACCCATGGACTTTAAAGTAGCTGAACCCACCGCATCGATTTTTTCCTGCACCTTGCTTCTTATCTGCTTTATCATGTTATCATCGAGCGCTACTCCCTGCGGGATAGCCGATGCATCCACATCCATCTGCTCACCCGACTGAAAAGCCTGATATGCCATGACAAGAGGAACCAAAAGCTCCTCATCCAGCTTATCAAGTGTGTCCGAATCAGCTGTCAGCTTGTATTTTGCCACACTGTCATCAGATTTTGAAGCATCCTCTGCCTCATAACAGTCCGTAAATTTTTCTTTCTCGTCAGACAGCATAAATGTCTGTGCCATCTGATAATCCTCCGATGTAATCTCCTTTGGCAGGATATGCTCAATGCCATGATCCTGGATACCCACATCAATGATGTCAGATGTGTACGCAGGCAAAGCCAGATCACAATAAGCCTGAGCAATGAGAAAAACAAAAATTAATATGATCCATCGCCAGTATGGAATCAGGTTTTTGAAAATTTTACTCATAAACGTTTCCTTTCTTTCCGGTTAATTTATCCCCCATCCACGAATGCAAAAAAATATCCGCAATCGTGCGCATACTATTTATTTTATCAATAAGCGTGGATAATTCAATAAAGAAAGTATAAAGAAACAGTAAAAAAACAGAGACTATATAAATGGTTTATATAAGTCTCTGTTTGATAAATTGTGCTTAATCGAAAAGTATGTGATAGCCAGGAGCCTTTGATAACTAATCCAAATCTGCAAGACCTACACGCTGTATCTGGAAGGTCTTGTATGCCTTTGCTGTTGTAGTTTCTTTATCACCACCGCTCACCTGTGACTGGTAAATCTTACTATATCCTACGGCATAAATCTTTATAGAATTAGCTCCCTCCGTTAAAACACTCAATGGTACCTTTACCTTATATGTCTTGTTATTTTCAAAGAAGTCCCTTGGATCCTTATTTAATTGACTGTTTTCTTTACTGTTATTTATCTGTTCATTTTCTGTTCCGTCATTATTCAGTGTATAGATATCCCAGTCCACCTTCTTTAAGTAAATCTTATCATTTCCGGTGCCAATCGTTTCATCTTTTGGATTTTTTTGCGGATCCTCGATATAAAAATCCAAATAAACAACAGTTTTTTCATCAATCTGATTTCGCACAAGGTTTGAATCCTTTACCGTAAAATAAACATCCTGCGTACTGTCTGCACCATCTAGTCTGGCATCCGCTTTATTAGCTGCTTCTTCTTCAATGGCATCATCAATAGTTGCATATAATGTAGTTATGTCATTTGAATCAGTATCTGCATTCTCCTTAAGATAAATTGACGGCTCATGAACTGATGCACTATATGCAGCAATCATAGTGTTTATATAAAGTTTCAATTCATCATCATTATTTGAGAAATCGGAATGTCCTACACCTGAGTATGTTACATTTCCCATTGTGTAAATATAATAATTATTTCTTACATCCTTTGGAGACTGCTCATAAATTCCATGGTTTGACAAGGTATACCATACAACAATATCACTCTCACCATCACCATCAGCATCCTGATTCATATCCAGCTGGTAGTACTGCTTATGAGTGGTAGCTATATTTATTTCGTCAGCAATCTTAAAAGGATATGTGGTAATCTGTCCTGAATTAACCTTGACTGCCTTATTAGTCTTAGCTTCAAAATCATTACCATCTAGCCCTGAATACAGCCTGTACTCGCCATGATCGTTACCATTATCTTTCCACTGATACTGATTTAAATCTGCATAAGTAAATCCCTGATTCTGTCTGACAATAACTGAATGATCAGATTTTGGCTCATATGCAATATCAGTGTTATTCTTTTCGGCGTTCTTTACAGCTTCATCAAAATCCGCATCAGTACCCTTCTGTAATGTATTGCCCTTCTTTAAATACTCATTTGACAAGATTCCATACCTGTCCAGACCAACAGTATCGCGAATTATAGAGTTAAACTTATATCCCCAGACATTATTATATTTATTATCATTTTTATTATTACAAAATGACGTTGTATCATGAGCAAACAATACCGGTTTTCCTGACTGGATATATGCTTTTATTTTATCGAGATGATTATTTGTATTATCAATATCATAACAATCACCAAATCCAATCACAAGCATATCGTATGTCTGCAACTTATCACATACCTCATCCATTTTAGGTACGTTGTCATAACGAACTGTTTCTATATCCAGGTCAAAATCCTTCACTTGACTAAGTAATTTATGAAACTTTGTCTTGCTATCATTCTTCTGCGCCTGCATATCAAAATTTCCCCTAAAGCCCTCATTATGCTCCAACTTTGAATTAATCTGAAGAATCTTGACTTTTGTAGGACTGCCTTTTGAATTTTTGACATACACATATCCGGATTTCTGATCATATCTGTAGCTATTTGTAGCCTGACTCACACGAAGCTGCCAAGGCATAACTCCTACAAATCCATTCGGCAAATCATAAACCAGTTTATAATTATAATTGCCTGCATTCAGACTATACATATATTTACCATCATCACCCATTACCGGATTCACAATAGTACCATCACAATATAGTTTTATTTTATTTGCAGCTATTCCTTCATTGGTCGTCGAAAACTTACCATCAGAATTTGAATCCAAGAACAGCTGTGCATTAAAACTCGCTTTAGAATCCGCACCACCTGCATTGTTTATTGAAAATTCCAATGTAATCTGATTATTACTAATCTCAACATAATCTGTATCTTTTACTTTTTCCTGCTCCTTGAGTAATATTTCAGGTTTTTCAGTAGTCAGGTAGGTAACAAGGTCAGCTGTCTCATTTGACTGTTTTTTTAAATTTCCCTTGCTGTCCACTTTAAGAACATTGTCTTTATCTTTTGCATAACATAAAAGAGTAAAAACATTTGAACAGTTATCAATGTAATCCTCATTAATTCCACTTTTATACTTGCTATCATTGCTGAAAAAGCCATCTGAAAAGACGACAGGAAAGCCCGCCTTTATATAATCCTCCAATTCTGAAACCTTCTGCTTAGTAATATCATTGCCTGAACCTCTGTATGTGTTTGGAGCAGTTAAATAATCAGCATTATTTCCATTTCCTCTTAATGTAAGCTGAGTATTAAGCGCCTCTCCATCATTTATATAATCAGTATCCAGCAATCCCGCATGACCATTCTTGAGCATATCATATCCCCAATAATTTACCACATCTTTCGGATTTATAACAACAATGTCACCAACATTTGAGTATTTAAGCCCATCCATTTTCCAATCATTATATACTGTATGACCATCTCTATAATTCAGATTATCGGCTACAAGTCCCATATATATCATATCATAATTATTGAGATCCTCTATTCTTCCAATAAATTCTGCACTCGTAACCCTTGTTATTGTAACCTTTTTTTTCTCCGGGCATCTTGATCCAAGCCAATTTTTTAGCTTATCATAATTTAAAGCGTCAGACTCATTTTTTACAGTTCCGGGCTCTATATCCAGTATGTTCAGACTATCTGTCGGATTTATAATGTCTCTTTTATCGGCATACGATATGATATAGCTTAAAACTATCGCCTTTGAAATCTCCTTGTCATAGTATGCATACTCGTCCTTTCCAAGAGTATCATTTTCTTTTTTCCTGCTTGTATTCTCTGAGTTGATATACTCTGCTATCTCGTCAAAATTTTCATTTTTAGCTGCTTCGACAAATTGAGTTTCATCTTCATTTGCAATAAATGCAGAAGCAAAATCATCTCTTAAAACAAATGGCACATCCGTACTAGGATTATAGTTTCGTGGAATAACATATTCGTTGCCAATTACAAAACCATATTTATGGGTTCCACTGTCAACCTTATAGTATTTTATGTCATTCCCCCAGTTAATAAAATTATCAGCAGAGTCCTTAGTAAAATTCAAGGAACTGAAATTGTTACAGCTTAAAAGACCTGCAAGCTTTTTAATGTTGCTGGAGTAATCTGCATTCGAATCAGGCCACACAATACCATTATCCACTATAACAGGCATCATTATACCACTCTGGTGTACACGCTGGACTATCTGCTTTACCTTGTCCCATGAAATGTCATTATCAGTATTATATTTTGCAGCATCGTCTCCTAAATCCTTTGAAAGGACGGACTTTGAGCCGGAAAGATAGAGTAAATCAATTGTTGACACATCTATCTGCTCAAGCTCCTTGGGTGTGACCGTTTTTACATTGAAGGTCATATTGGCAGTCTTATCAGCATCGCCTGTCTTGCCCTCCTGGTTAAATACACCTGTTCTGAACCAGTTATTGTTCTTGAAACCACCCTTATAATATATGCGTGTGGTATTTACAGGATAATCAAGCGAGCCGTTTTTATCAGCCTCCATTATATAGTCACCTTTTCCCTTACCCACATAGGTATATGTCTGGCTGTCCTTAACTATATCAAAATATCCGTCTGTATCAGTGAGGATTACCCTGCCTGTGTTACCATCATTATTCTCTGTAGCAGAATCAGCTATTGAAGCGTCATCTGAAATATCATCTGCGCCGGTCTTACCTGCCGGCTGATTGTCCTGTGTGCCATCATCTATCTTCTCGTATGGATTCTGTGAGTCAAGCACTGCTCCATACTCGCCGGTCTCATCGTAATTAAACTCAATAGGTACCTCAGTGTCCACCTCGTAGTAGGTCTCGTCATCAGTGATTTTATCTGCAGGCACATACTCCATCTCAACCGTACAGTATGTATACTTCTCATAATCCGGCTTACTGCCATCAGGCAAACCTGCCATCCGGTCAGCTCTTGCAACAAATTTATATGGTGATGTGATATCTGAATTGTCTTTTCTGTAAATATATGCCTTTGGATCATATTTTGCTATGTTTTGCATGCTCTCAGCAGAAAAAATGGCATATGCGCTCTTTATAGAATAAACCACATGCTTCTCAACGGTATCGTCACCTGTACCTGTATCTGTCGTATTGTCTGTGCTGCTATCGATGTTACCATCTGTACCGCTGTCTGTATTTCCATCAGCTTTCTGTGAATTATCAGACGGTACCAGATACTGAGTGTTTGTCATGCCATCCGGCAATTTGACCGCAGTAAAAGCAACACTGTAGTAGCCTCTTTTGCCGGGTGCCTTAATTTGATTGCCATTTTCAGTCTCTGTATTTGAGCCATCTTCTGTCTCATCCTCGCCCTGCATGAAAACATAATGGTCAACATTTTGTCTGTAATGACCTGTAGGCAGTCCCTCTTCATTTACTGCAAGCTGGTAATCGGTATTGAACTTATAATCTCCTTCTGCCTGCTCTGTCATCTTATAACCGGTGGTACCCTTGTTTATTCTGTCCATATCTACAAGGGCAAGCTCTGTCCAGTCATCGCCCTGACTGACATAGCTCTCCTCATACGGCTCATAGTAAAGAGGCTTTGTGTTATCCTTTTTCTCGGTAGTAATAGGTGCAAGCTTTGTTTTCAGACCTTCCATATAGGCAGACCTGTTTTTTACACCGGCACCATCTTTATCAGACATCTTTGACAGTGTTCCAAACCAATCGTCAGGCTCCTGACCGTCGATCAGATAGCCAATGGATGCCATTTTCTTGTCAGGCACCACCTCCACTATATTGAAGGGCTTGTCCTTGCCATGTGAGCTGACTATATCCGATATTCCATTGAACGCTACATTTGCATCGACCTTTGTAAGGCTGTCATTCAGCACAAAAGCTGCCACAACGAGACATCCTGTAAGTGTGAGCGATATTGGAACCACTATTTTTTTTCTTAATTTGCTCATTGCGATTGCTCCTTTTAGTTATTTGGTCTACATCTTAATGTAATAATATTTGATCCTATAGATGGATCTGATTTCAATGTTACCCAAATCAATATATCATACTCTTTATTTTTGAATCCAGACGTAACAGCAATTGTCTGGTTAAAATCCCCATTACAGTGCTTAGTCTTATCAATATGATAACTAAGATAAATACCTCCACCATAATCTACTCTTTCTTCACTATTATTATTTAAAATATAATCATTATTTATTTTAGTTTTCGTTCCATCTATGTATTGATAGGATTCCATATGCCATTCAAAATCGTCAGGATCGTATTCTATTCCGCTATTTTTAACTTTTTCTGGTTCAATCCATGTTTTCAGTGTTGCCCCTGGCACCAGCACATTTTGCATTTCTTGATTAGTCAGCCAATTACGTGTATCAACCACATTTATCGTTACAGATGTATATTTGGAAGTATCTTCTTTTGAAGTCACCTTAACTATAAACTGCTTTGATGTTTCATTTTCTCCGATAGATAATTTTGCTGTATTTCCGGAAGAATTAAACGTTGTACTACTCCAATCACCAGCCCTGCCGGTATATGACCATATAACCTCTTGGCTTGGATTATTTCCACCCAATATTTTAGATGTAAATTCAAGGATATTGCTATTATCTCTTCTGACATATGAAATGCTCTGACCTGAAACATCTCTGCCACCATAGTATATATGTACAGAAATCGGCTCTACTGGTGCCACATACTCCACATCTGCTCCGGTCGGTACCTTATTGCGCATAGTGAAGTTCTGCTTTGAAGTATACTTCTTGTCTCCTGCCTTAAAGTCCACAACAAGTCCGACAGAGTTCTTGCTTTCTGCCTCACTTAAATCAGGTGTAAAGCCTGTGACATTTTCTGCCATAAGTGACTCCTTGCCCTGACCATCAGCCTTCACCGCACCAGTTGCAGGATCCAGTGTATCCTTTCGCAGATAGATTTTGTGCTCTGACGATCTGTATATGATATTGTATGTACAATCATTGTTGCAGATTATCAGCTTGCTGTCGGATGATGATTGCTCAGATGATGCTTCTTCGGATGACGCTTCTTCCGCTGATGCAGTTGCAATATAACCTGCCTCAGGGTTTGCTGATGCCACCTCCACCGGGGCTGCCACCGTAGCAGGCTCATACTTAACACCCTTTTGCGCATCAATTATCAGATCTCCTATCTGATTCATGGTCAGCTGTGCCTCATACTGCAAGTCTACGTCCTTTGTAGCATACTTATACTGCTTCGTGCTCGTACCTATAAAGCCTGTAACAGCCAGTCCGAGTATTCCCATTATCGCCATGACAATGACAAGCTCAACAAGTGTAAAGCCACTGTTTTTCCTATTATTTGATTTATTCATGCGCTTTAAAATCTTCATGGTTCATCTTCCTCTCCGATTTCATCATACAATCTTATAACAGCCTTGCGTCAAAATAAAATATTTTGCATTAAACTATGTAAATTACTCACATACCACCTTGCCGGTTTCCTTGTATATCGTGATAACCTTCTCGGTGCTGTTTTTTTGAACCCAGATACGGCTGCAGTACTTGCCGTTACTATCCGGCTTTTGTGCACCTGAGCTTCTGTCGAACTGAAGCTCTATACTGTCAGAGACGTTCAATTGTGTCTTGCCACTATAATCATCATTCATGGAATAGTATACATCAATCCTGCTCTTTCCGATTTTACTTGGATCAGATTCCGTACCATTTATAGTCGTCTTATAATAGTAGGCACCATCTGATGCCTTGTATATCTTAAGAACTGCGCTGTCCTTTCCCATAGAGGTAACTCTTGTTTTGTTAATTATCGATTCAATATTTCTGGCACATTGCTTCACCTCAACACCCATGACTGAGCGAATGGATATGGTTGCCGCGCCTATCAGTACGACAGATATCGCTATCACTACTATAAGCTCTACGAGAGAAAAACCGCCATTATTCTTTTTTTCTTTTACAGACATATTGGATTCCTCCCTTGTATATATCGTCAAAATATGTCAAATATAAATATTTCGCAGCTGTTTTGCGCCTTAAAAGCCGCTTGTTTTCTACTCCTTGGTCCAGTTCTGATATGTAATGAGCGTAGCATAATCTATTTTTGTGTCCGCCTCTTTCTTATTTGAAAAAGAAGAAACATTACCCAGATAGTTGGCACCATCCATGAACACATCATACAGGTGCAGTGCATCGTCTGCATCACTTACCTTTTCAAGAAGCAATGCCTTAAATACCTCCTGTGTACCATTATCAATCTCGCACTGGTCTTTGTTTACGATTATCCTGCCCTTTGCAATTATGGTACCTGTAAAGTCAGCATTCAGTGTCACATCTCCCGTAGCAACAATTATATCCACATTGTGTGATTTGTCATTTGCATCATAGGTGTAGTTACCATTTTTGACAATTGCCTGATACGTTTTTCCCTGATACTCAGTCTCAAATATATGTTTATTACCGGAATTTGGCACTATTTTCAGCAAATTGGTATTGTTAACTATATTTGTAAAAAGCGAAACACTTGCTGCATTTGTCGGTAAATCCGCATAATTCGTCAAAAGCTTTGAATTTAATGCAGTATATGTGCGCTGTAAGGCATCTGACTGTGCATCCATGTCTACACCATCAGCTATCCCCTTCAAAAGGCTTAAATTGCTGCCATCGTAGATGCTGTAATTGCCGGCAGTATAGATGCTTGCAGCCTCATTTACCTGTATGCTGTCAGTATAGAACTTAGTGTATCTATTGAGCTTGTCACTGTCTGCACCAAAATAGTCACTGTAATACTCAGCAGCCTTATTCGTTGGCAGATTGACATAATAGTATACAAGTCCATCATCACTATTATCAGTAGAAGGAACAAAGACTTTCTTTATACACTTATCGATTGTCCTGCCCTCCGGCAGATATGCCGAGAGCGCCTTGCCTGTCTTTGTGCTGACCACATTGGTATTAACTTCAGTATACTTTGTCTGATCCTGTCCGGTTGCAGTAATATCCTTGTACTCCTTATAGGAGAGTGGATTCTTGTTGTAAAGTGATTTGGCATCCGCACCATCTCCATTTGTGCCTATACACTCAGGCGGCACAAGATATGCTATCTGGTCACCCTTTACAGAGATTGACTCACCCATAGCCACATTGCTGTTTTGTGTACCCACACCACTTGAGTTTACAATAGCCTGGGTATTGATATATGCGGTTCCTGCTAACATAAGCTCCCTGATATTTGACATATCAAGAGATGCCTCCCTGCCGTTTATGATAATAGCAGAGCTATCGCCTGCGACAGGATTTTCCTTGTCAGCGCCTCCATTGCCGAAGCCGACGTACTTCGCATTGTTATTCCTATTATTCTTTCCAAGTGTGACCTTTGAGCCTGTACCCTTTAAGGTCATGTCATCTGCCACATATGTCATGCCATCCAGCTTAACTGCTGCACCATTTACATTTATGTTGCTTGTCCACAGCTGACACTGTGAATCAACAGAAAGTGTACTATTATTGTGTACCCCCGCCATGTTCTTTTTTATCGTAGCAGTATCTTTTCCGGCAAAGTCTCCCACCTCTATATCGCCCTCTGCAATCATATAGCTGGTATCCTTTACATCAAGTGTGGCATTGTTTGGAATGGTAACACTCGTAGTAGAAGTTCCTGTGTCTGCCGCATTTTCACAGCCGGCATAGATATTGCCGGATAGATTTACTTTATTAAGTCCTGATGTAATTTTCAGGCCTTCATTTCCGACAAGAGAATATGTAAAAAGCTCCGGAACTCCTCCCGATGCTGTAAAGCTCATGGATGGAACTCCCAGAGAAATATCTGTTTCTATTATTGATTTAAATCCCTTTTCATCGGTATACTCTACCCTTAGTCCGTTCAACACGACACGGTTTTGGTACACCTTGAGCTGTCCATTGCCGTTTACATCGGCATTGGTCGATTTGATAATAGCATGTGGCTGATTGACTTTATTCTCGAGAAGCTTAGGGTCTACATATTGTATGAGCTTCCCCATATTAAACGTCATACCTGTACTGTCATACTCCAGGCTGGTCTTTAAACTCTTCAGATACTCCTGCGCAAAGTTGCTCTGTCTGCCGGCCTCATTTATGCTGCTGTCAGAGTAATTCTCCATAACCTTTGTATATCCTGCTGAGTAAGCCTTGGAAATATCTCCCTGCAGACCGGTGCATATCTGATCCAGCACTCCCTCTGCCGAGTAAAAGTTATCTGTATTTTTTTCGTCCGTCACCTTCATCTGGAGGTTCATAAGTGCTATCCACAGCACAGTCACAGCTAAAACAGCCACTATAGCCATTGCAACTACAACCATCACAAAGGAAGCACCACGGTTATCATTACGCTTCATAATTAATACCCCATGCTTCCGGTCATCGTAACAACCGGGTCTTTATCATTAAATATATCATCCAGTGAAGCCTTGCTATCGTATACAGCCACCTTCACATCATACAGCCTTTCAGATGCATTGCTTTTTGTCAGATTCTTTATATCGACAATTGCCTTTACATCATTCTGAATTACATTGTTATTAAAGCCATATATAGCTTGATCGGGCTGTAGTGGATTATCCGGTGCTCCCATATTTACATTCAGATTGGTGGCTATATGAGTATAAGCATGACCTGTACGATTTCCCGGCTCACTTACCTTCACATATGCCTTATATGTACTCTCCTTCGTGCTCAGCTCTGACTGATCCGATATAGTCTTTTGCTTTACAATATTTACCGTGCAGTCCAGCTTGCCCTTATTATTGATTATAATGACATCGTTGCAGGTATTGTAAAGTGCTCCTGTAGATGTGTACCATGGATTGTAAAACAGATAGACATTTCTCAGATTATGGTTCACAGTATCTGAAGAATTGTCGTAAATCACCATGGTATAATCATCCTTCAGTGCACTATTCGGATCCGGAAAAGTCTTTCTTACTCCATTCTTATTGATAGAATATGAATACGACACCGTAACCTTGGTAGCCTTATTGCTCGCAGCTCCATACTTTTCTATATCTATGGTGATAGTTCTTTTGATATCCTGCTGAGTGATTCCACTGACACCCGGCATATTATTAAATGCAGATATAATATTTGTAGCAGAATACTTATCTGCACTCATGCAGTCGAAGTTTGCGTCCATGGCCGACATGTCTGCCACCTCGTCCATGTTGTACTCTGTAACCTTATTATCCGGCTCTTTCTTGCCAGTTGTAGGATTTACCTTTGTTGCGTCAGATTTTGCATCCACTGTCACAAGAGCATTGTATTTCTTTGTGCCAGACTGCACGCCCGACATATAAAAATAATACTTGTGCGCATCCGACTCCCTGAAATTCCAAAGTGATGTATCGCTTATTTTGGCTGATGCATCAGTCTTGTGGATACAGCTAGTGATGACATCGTCCTTGTTTACAATCTCAGCGCTGATATCCTCAAGCCTCTTTACATTATCAAACTTGCCCGACTTCTTAAGAAGCTCACATGCACTGCTTCCATCTGATATATTAAAGCCGTCCGCCACATCAAAGCCCTCCGACGGATAGTTGAACTGATACGCCAGAGTTTTCATGGAGTTCTTCTCGATGCCCTCCATAATGTTTGTCGCCAGGTGTGTGGCATTCATCTCGTTTTTTGCCTTTACATTGGTCTTTGTAGCAGTAACAAATGCATTCAAAAAAGGAAGCACGATTATTGCGAGAATAGCAATCGACACAATAATCTCCACAAGTGTTACTCCTCGATCATCGTTTTTTAGCTTTCTCAAATCTGCTTCCTCCCCTCTTGTATTTTGTTATCTCATAACTCAATAATCTAACATTTGATATTTATCACTTACGGTCTCAATAACCCGCTAATCTAATAATCTAATATTATAATAATCCGTTAGTTTGTTGTACCAAACAGATTATTTGTACCATGTGGTACTGCAGGTATGTATGGTGCCTCATATGGCTTATCAAGTCCATACAGGAAATATGAATCCACAAGCATCTCACCTGTCAGCTTGCCTGTCGAATCATCAAAGCTCACATTGAGCGTGCTGATAGTTTTCTTCTGTGATGAACCAATCACCTCGCCGAGCATAGCCTTAAGCCCATGATACTCTGTCTTGAATGCCATAACTGTGCTGACATCATAAAGCTGATAGCCTGTAACCGTAGACTTTGCAGAGCTTGATGATGTGCTGCCATCAGCTGCACTGCCGTCGCCTGTCTGTGACTGTGAGCTGTTGCCATCAGCGGTCTGAGAGCTCTGCGAATTGTCTGCATTACTGCTATCCGTGGTGCTGCTGTCTGAACTGCTTCCTGACGATGAATCTGTACCGGCTTCACCTGTCGGATTATTCACATCAATAGCTGTCGGTGAACCGACTGTAAGCTCTGTAATATTTGTATTGGTAGATTTCTCAATAGCAACCGCATCCATGATGCCGTTTTCAATCTGTAAATATGAAGGGAAATTGTCATATACCTGCTGCATGGCATCAGACATATCCTTTGTCTTCTTTGTGTAGTCATCCGCCTTTGCCGCAAGGGCTGAAAGCTGATTGTACTGTGATTTCAGATTCATATTTTCGCTCTTGAGTGAATCCCTCTTATTGGACTGTGGAATAAAAACCAAAAAATATGTCAGTGCTAAAATGGCAACACCCGCTAATATAATAAGTAACTTTTTATCTCTCGTTGACATCCTAACACCCCCTACTGATTTGTACTGTCTGTATCTGATGATGAATTGCTATCCGTCTGTGCCTGTGATGACGCATCCTCTGATGTATCAGCCGACTCACTGCCTGTGCCATCAGCCGATTCAGAAGCCGCACTGTCATCTGCCTTTACATATGCACAATCCACTGTGAACTGAACCTTTGAAGCACCAGTCTCATCAACCTCCTCTGTGATGGTTGACACATTGGATACCATGATACTCTCAAATGTACGAAGCTGTGCAATTACATCAGCCGCTATATCCTTGCTGCCTGTCTTGATGGTCATCGAAACACCATCAGTCGTAACAGACATATTCACAAGCTTGGCCTCTGACGGAAGCTTCTGCTCCAGCTCATCAACAAAGCCCGTTATCTCATCATTCTTGTTGGATGAGGCACTCTCAAGAAGCTTAGTCCAGTCATAGTCCTTCTTGGTCTGGTTGTACACATCATATATATTCTGTGCATATGATAAATCAGAAACACGTGCTTTAAGCGTCATATTGTCTGAAGTTAAAACAAGATTTGAAAAAATGCTGTATGCCGTGATACCAACTGCAACTACTACACACAAGCCAAAAATGAGAAGCTGCACCGCAAAAGAAACAGGCTTTTCAGCTGTCTCCCCTGCCGGTACCGGAAGAGGCTTCCCATCAGGACCGACAGGTGGATTTCCCTGCATCCCTGCCTGTGCGCCGCCGGATGGCATAGCACCTGCAGCTGTTCCTGCCATAATCGGAGCACCGATTCCCTTGTTTTTCTTACTGTCAAGTATATCAAGTGGGTTCAGTGAACATCCGACACAGTTGAAATACTCTGCAAGCTTTGCCTCTGCGAGGTTTATGCTCTTTGCTACATGTATGCCGTCAAACTGCTGAAGTGGAACCACCTTGACATTAAGCTCATTAGTCAAAAGCTTTGAGAGTCCGCTGAAATCAGCACCTAAACCAATGAGGAAAATTCTCTCGATAGGAGTATCTGAGTTTCTCGACTGATAATAGTCTATCACTCGTCCGAGACTACTTATCAGATTGGAAAGTGCGTATGACACATTCAGACGAAGCTTCTTAAAGCGCTCCGAATCAATCTCATGCCCCATAGGATCCATGCCGCCGCCCGCCGGCTCATCAGGTACTGTGCCATCAGGCCTTATTGCAAGGCAGGTCTTTCTGCGTGCCACATCAACTGCATCGGTAAATGACAGATACTCTCCAAAAAGCTCACTATCCTGAATCTCCTCTATAGCATCAGCAAGTCCATAGTTGACATTGCGCTGCAGCTTTACCATGCTTCCATCCATTACAGTCAGTGTGGTAGAAGCCTCATCCACCTTGACAGTCACCTTCACATCTCCGGGAATCTCTCTTCTCATGAGCTGCTTGATGGCATTTCCACTATAGTCAAGTGCTACAAGCTGTAGCCTGCAATCAGCTGCAAGAGCGCCATACGACAAAATAAGATCATTAGGCACAGCAATAACCGAAAGACGTAATTTCTTTTCTTCCGGTCTGTCAATCTTTTCTATAATCTGATGTACCAGTTTGTACTGGCTCAAATCCACCGGAAAATAATCCGATGCATTCATTGCAATCATTTCCCTAAGCTGCTTTTCCTTAACAAGCGGAAGCTCAATATCCCTGCTTGCTATACGCGTTGAATTTAACACAAAAACAGCTTTTTTTGTGGCAATCTTCTTTTCCTTCAGCTTACTGTATAAGATAGAACGAAACATCCCATCCGGCTGTACCACTCCATCATTAATCATCCCCGGTGGTGTCGGAAAGCCGAACATATTGTAAATCTTGGGATTTTTTGCTTTGTAATCAATCTCAACTACTCTGGTAAGGTTCTCCCCTATTTCAATACCGAGTACCCTATTTGCCATAACCTAGTCCTCCGTGTTTATCTTTGTTTTACACTGTATACATCTGTAAAACATTCGTAACTGTTCAGTTGCAAACATTCTATATATATTTCGGCATATCTGTGTTTTTCTGCTTTTTTCTCACCGCTTGTCGTACTACCTGTATTACATTAAGTACGCTATATTATAACACGTTTTTCAAAAGCCTGCGAGTGTCAAATATGCCGATATCATTTTCTCACCCCATAGCATCGAAATAAATATTCCGGCTGCCAAGTACGGTCCCATCGCAAGCCTGTTGCCTGCGTTTGTTACTTTCATACGAATCAGATGTATCACAGAACCGATGATGCATCCTAAGAAAAATGCTAATGTAATATTCTGCCAGCCTATCGCAAGGCCTGCACATGCCATAAGCTTAACGTCTCCGCCACCTATGGCTCTTCCTCCACTTACAAGAAGAAGGATTTCAAGAAATAAACTGACACAAAAGAATCCTATCACATATTCAGACCAGTTATCATGGTCTAAAAACACATGCAGGATTCCAAGCACCAGTATAAATATATTGATTCCTAATGGAATTTCATATGTTCTCCAGTCTATCACACTCAGAACTATGAGTGCAGATGTAAGAAAGCAGTAGATGATACTCGTAAGCTCAAGTCCATTTACTGCAAATACTACTATGTATAATATACCGTTTAACGCCTCAATAATAGGGTATTGAGGTGATATCGGTTCTTTGCACTTGCGGCATCTGCCACGAAGAAACAGCCAGCTGAAAACCGGCACCATATCGTACCACGCGAGCTGATACCCGCATCTCATGCAGTGGGACCTTTCGGTCACCACTGTCTCATGCTGCGGTATGCGGTAGATACAGACATTTAGGAAGCTGCCTATAACTATACCGAATGCAAATATTAAGATGTAGATGGGTATCAGTTCTGGTATCATTTAATAATTATCCCTTCAAAAATTAATTTTTCGGTTTAATCTGATCGTCTGTTCCAGTTGCTGTATAATAATCAGATGATGCTGAATATGTAATTTTTCCTGTTGCACTAGTATAAGTAATATCAATATTACCATCCCACTTAGTTCCCTTTAACCTTGTAGTTTCCAAACCAGTATCATTTAACGGATCTTGTCCAGTAGGATCAATCACAGGATCATCATCTTTTGAAACTGTAACTTTAATGGTATCTGGAGCAGTTTCTTTATCTGAATAATATGTCTTTAATGTTGTTGCAATACTATCACAGTTCTGGATATCTGTAGCCTCTCTAGACTTCTCAACATACTTGATAAGCTGTGGAGCAAGTACACCTACAAGCACTGCCATAATGGCGATTACAACAATAAGCTCTACGAGAGAGAAACCTTTGTTGTTCTTCTGTTTCTTTCCTAACTTTTTAAATACATTCTTTACCATAGTTCTTTTCTCCTTTTCATTATAACATGGTTTTTGTGCAAAGAGCTGTGCCCTATCAGCATCTCTTTGGTTTGTATGCGCTCATTGTACCATAAATCAAAGCATAATGCAAGTTATTTTCTAGTACAATAGTATCATTGCTGTATAATTTTTTTCGCCTTTTTTAGCAATTTTAACCAAATTTTAACCGATTTATTGCATTTATATCATATTTTACAATAAAAATTTTCTCCAGAGCTATACTCCGCCACAGCATAAGAGGAAGCAACCTCCGAGTTCTCGCCCAAAGATTGCTTCCTCTAATTTACATTTCACTACAATATTAGCTCACAAGCCATTTTTTTACAGTTTCCTCATCAAAATCCACACATTCAGCTATATCTTCTATTGAGTGACCTTTTTTCTGAAGTTTTAAAGCCGTTACTTTTGCCTGACGAATTCTGCCTTCTTCTCTGCCTAATTCTCGACCTTCTTCTCTGCCTTCATTTTTCTGTTCTTCCCATGCCTTACACATATCAATCACCTCTTCTTTCTCATCTATATCTATATCCGTTCCTGCAAACAGGTTGATTGCCTCGACTGTTTCTCTGTCCACATTGCTAAACTTTTCGTCATTCTGCAGCACTTCCTGCATCTTATCCTTATCATATGCATTCTGCAGTACCTCGAAAAGCTGCCTGATTGATGTCCTGAATCCTGTAAAGTCTGTTATCTCCCTCGGAGCCAGCAGATTAATCCTGTAATCCGGTATGAATGGCAGAAGTTCTTCATCCACATCACCAAACATATCCGACAGCTTCCTTGGACCATCCCATTCCTTTGTTCCGAGATATACTGTAATCGTAATCACCGGTATCAGCTTATCCTCTTTCGTAAATCCCGAGAGAAATTCATCTGATGTTGCTGTATCCTTTTCCTTTCGGTGCTTTTTTGCTGTTTCCTTTACCTGATTTCCATATGCCATGACATCATAAAACATGTTTTTTACCGGAATGGCATAGTGTATATCGGACTGATTCTCTACTCCTATCAGTACCACATATGATTTGCCGGTATATTTGATGCTGGCATTTTTATAGATATCCCTCATCTTCTGCATCGCTATGGTCTTTTTGTCAAGTCCCAGTGCGGTCAGAACCTCTGTCGTGTCCCTTTCCTTAAGGTTTTCCGGCAGGATGACCTCTCTTCCTCCATACAGTATATTGTTGCACAGGTCAGCAAACCTGGCATTGTCAGCAAAGTATTCCTTTGCCATTGAGTCTTTTGCGCTCAATCCTTCTCCTCCTGTTCTCTTGTGTGAGCAGGAAAATCCGGTGCCAATGAGTGTACAGTTTATGAAGTATACATGTGCAGTCCTTCTTTATGTTATCTATATGTTTACATTATGATTATCACACTGTATACGGTTCATCTGCCTTCTGACTACATTATCTGGCTTCTAACTACCTTCTGACTGCACTTTCTGTATTCCGTCTACATACGGCATTTCAATTTTCCTGCTGTTAATGGGTAATTAAAGCATTGAAAACTTCCATGTCCTTTGTAGAATGATGCGAAGTGGTCTGCCCTCTTCAAAGTGGTGTGCACCTGAAAAACTGTTATGTGGTGCCGCTTACAGAAATATAATGCTTTGAGTTGATTGTAGCATAGAGGTGGTGCTTTGTCATCATAATTTTTCTTTTTCCATACTTATATTTTTTCATACTGTTTCTGCACTGCACGCCTATCAGCCTGCATTCTGCCACAGCGTAAGGGGCTTTATCCCATGTGACCGGCTGGGCACACTCTCCCGCGTGAGCGAATAGCGAAGCTGCCTAGATACTGTTGAATTATGCACACGATACACAGAAATGCCCTGCCACGGATGGCCGGGCAAGGAGAACCGCGCCATGGACGGCGCGTTTCGACGTTTTCGTCAAGCATAGTAAACCTATAAGGCATAATTCCTACAGTATCTTCGCAGCGTAGCGTAGCTCAAGCGAGAGAGTGTGCACAAGCCATGGCTCATGGGACGAAGCCCCGTCCTACTGTCAGTCCCCTCAGACAAAGAGGAAGCAGCCTCCGCGCTTTCGCTCAAAGACTGCCTCCTATCGATCTTTTTTCAACTACAGCTGCTATGCCAGCTTCTTATTTTTCTCAAGAAGCTCATAGATTTTCTCAACATCATAATCCGGCTTCATAGACAATGCCGCTTCGTAAATCGGAGCAATAACCTCCTCTTTTTCTTCCAGGTCATCTGCTATCTCTGCCACGCTCTTGTCCTTTTGCAGCTTTTTTACAATCTGAGAAATTATCTTTTGTCTTTCTCCTAATTCTCGGCCTTCTTCTCGGCCTAATTCTCTTCCTTCATTTTTCTGATCTTCCCACGCCTTACACATATCAATCACCTCTTCTTTCTCATCTATGTCTATATCCGTTCCTGCAAACAGGTTGATTGCCTCGACTGTCTCTCTGTCCACCTTGCTAAATTTTTCATCGTTCTGCAGCACTTCCTGCATCTTTTCCTTATCATACGCATTCTGCAGTACCTCGAAAAGCTGCCTGATGGATGTCCTAAATCCTGTAAAGTCTGTTATCTCCCTCGGAGCAAGCAGATTAATCCTGTAATCCGGTATGAATGGCAGAAGCTCTTCATCCACATCACCAAACATATCTGACAGCCTCCTTGGTCCATCCCATTCCTTTGTCCCGAGATACACTGTAATCGTAATTACTGGAATCAGCTTATCCTCTTTCGTAAATCCCGAGAGAAATTCATCAGAAGTTGCGGTATCCTTTTCCCTGCGGTGCTTTTTGGCTGTTTCCTTTACCTGATTGCCATATGCCATGACATCATAAAACATGTTTTTTACCGGAATGGAATAGTGTATATCCGACTGATTCTCTACTCCTATCAGGACAACGTATGATTTGCCGGTATATTTGATGCTGGCATTTTTGAAGATGTCCCTAAGCTTCTGCACCGCTATGGTCTTTTTGTCAAGTCCTAGTGCGGTCAGCACCTCTGTCGTGTCTCTTTCCTTAAGGTTTTCCGGCAGTATGACCTCTCTTCCTCCATACAGTATATTGTTGCACAGATCCGCAAACCTGGCATTGTCAGCAAAGTATTCCTTTGCCATTGAGTCCTTTGTGCTCAATCCTTCTCCTCCTGTTCTCTTATGTGAGCAGGAAAATTTGGTACCAATGAGGGTACAGTGGTACAGTTTACAAGGTATACATGTGCAGTCCTTCTTTATGTTATCTATATGTTTACATTATGATTATCACACTGTATACGGTTCATCTGCCTTCTGACTACATTATCTGGCTTCTAACTACCTTCTGACTGCACTTTCTGTATTCCGTCTACATACGGCATTTCAATTTTCCTGCTGTTAATGGGTAATTAAAGCATTGAAAACTTCCATGTCCTTTGTAGAATGATGCGAAGTGGTCTGCCCTCTTCAAAGTGGTGTGCACCTGAAAAACTGTTATGTGGTGCCGCTTACAGAAATATAATGCTTTGAGTTGATTGTAGCATAGAGGTGGTGCTTTGTCATCAAATTTTTTCTTTTTTTGCCACAGCGTAAGGGGCTTTATTCCATGAGAACGGCTGGTGCACGCTCTCTCGCGTGAACGAATAGCGAAGTTGCCTAGATACCCTATAAAGCATAATTCCTACAGTATCTTGGCAGTGTAGCGTAGCTCACGCGAGAGAATGTGCACCAGCCAGGGCTCATGGGATGAAGCCCCGTCCTACTGCCAATGTCTCTGCACCAAAAAAGCAGCCTTTGAGCTTCACACTCAAAGGCTGCTTCTTTTTTCATTTTATAAGCTGTCCATAGCCTGATACATGGTAAGCATAGGAGCCATAACGGCTGCCACAAGCACACCAACAATAAGTGCCAGAACAAGGATAATCATAGGCTCAATGGCTGCCATAACTGTCTGGGTAGCCAACTCAACTTCCTCATCATAGTAGTCTGCCAGTCGGGTAAGCATGCCTTCCAAGTCACCGGTCTCCTCACCGATTTTGGTCATGTGTGAAACCATAGGTGGAAACAATCCACACGCAGTGATTGGCTCAGACAGCGGAACACCCTTACTTACTTCTTCCCTCGCACTTTTCAGTGCTTTTTTGTAAAGGGCATTCTTCATGGTGTCAGCAGTGATGCCAAGGGCTTCAATCATCGGAAGTCCAGAGTACACAAGTGTGGAAAGTGTACGCGCATAGTTACTGGCCGCTGTCTTGATGTTTAGCTTTCCGAAAACCGGAATCTTTCTTGCGAGATTACCAAAGAACATCTGGCCGCTGTCAGTCTGCTTATAAAGCTTGATGGCAATAACAATTGCTGCTATGACAGCAATCACAATATACCAGTATCCGGTGACAAAATCACTCATCGCAACAACTGCCTTTGTGATGCCCGGCAGCTCTGTTCCCAGGTCATTGAACATCTCTGAGTAGCTTGGGATGACCTTTACAAGCATTACAATAACAACCGCAATAGCTACAATCACAACGATAATCGGATAAACTGCCGCTTTTTTTATCATGCCGTTAAGCTTTGCTGATTTCTCGAAGTGTGCAGACATTCTGTCAAAAGCTACATCAATCTTGCCGGATGCTTCTCCTGCCGCAACCATGCTCACCATAATATCAGGGAAAACATTCGGGTATTTTTTGAGACCATCCGAGAGAGTCTCACCCTTTTGAATCTCGGCATGAACACCTCTGATAGCTTTCGCCATGACCTTGTTCTCAGTCTGATCGGATAGCATATCCAGCGTATCAAGAATCGTAACACCGGCATTGACCATACTGGTGAACTGGCGGCAGAATACCGATAGGTCTCTCGGCTTTACCTTTCCTCCTACACTGAATGAGATTTCCTTGGTCAGTGCTGTTGCCTTGGTGAGGCTTATGACCATGTTTCCATCCATCTTAAGCTTATTTTTTGCCTCTGCTTCTGACTCGGCTACTATATTTCCTTTTCTTTCTTTTCCGCTCTGGTCTATAATCTGATATGTCCAGTCAGCCACTTTCTTCTCCTCCTTATCCCTATTCTGTGCAACCTCCAGATAAATTAAATCATAATTTATTAAGACTCCACAACATTATACCATAACAGTAAAATACATACGATTATACCATCAATAGTAAAGGTGTACACGGCTAGCCATGCTTACCGGATCATGTGCATATGCAACTGCAGTCTCCGGCGCTATAAGGCCCTGGCTGTAATACTGTAAAATACAGTCATCCATCATCATCATACCCTCTCTCTTTGAGGTCTGTATGATAGATGGAATCTGAAATGCTTTTGCCTCACGAATTAAGTTTCTGATGGCATTGTTTGCAAGGAGCACCTCAAATGCTGCAATTCGTCCGCCATTTACCATTGGAAGCAGATGCTGTGCAACAATTCCCTCTAAAACTCCTGAGAGCTGCACTCGTATCTGTTGCTGCTGGTGTGGTGGAAAAACGTCAATCATACGGTCAATTGCGTCGGATGAACTGTTGGTATGCAGTGTAGAAAATACAAGATGTCCTGTCTCCGCCGCTGTAATAGCTGTAGATATAGTTTCAAGATCTCGCATCTCTCCTACAAGTATTACATCCGGATCCTGTCGCAGTGCAGCTCTTAGGGCTGCAGCATATGAGAGTGTATCCTTTCCAACCTCTCGCTGTGCCACTATAGAGCGGCGCCTTGTGTGCAGGTACTCGATAGGATCTTCAAGCGTGATTATATTTTTGGAATCTCTTGCTGCAATGACATCTATAAGACTTGCCAATGTAGTCGACTTACCACTTCCTGTAGCTCCTGTCACGAGGACAAGTCCTCTCATCTTTGTGGTAAGATTGACAACCGACTGTGGTATGCCAAGCTGCTGCGGTGTAGGCACATCATATGAGAGAATACGAAGTGCTGCTGCATATGAACCTCTCTGTCTGAATACATTGGCTCTGACTCTTGAAAAGCCCTCCACCGAAAAAGCAAAATCAAGCTCTCCATTTTTCTTTAGCACATCTTTAAGCTCCTGCGGAACAATTGGAGAAAGCAGGTTGTCCGTCTCAACATTGGTAAGAACCTGGTTTCCCTGCGGTACAAGCATTCCGTCAATTCTAAGCATAACCGGATTTCCCGGTGCGATATGTATATCCGATGAGTTCTGTTGTTGCGCTGCTTTTAAAATGTCTACTATCTGCATTTTCTTTTCCCCCTTAGTTTTCAAACGTGGTCTTTAACATTTCCTGGAATGAAGTAACTCCTTCGAGTACAAGCTTCTCTGCACTCTGTCTAAGTGTATGCATGCCCTCATCACATGCAGCCTTGTTTATATCCTCTATATCAACACCTTTTGAAATAAGTGACTTTAGCTTTGGTGTTATGGTCATTATCTCATATATACCGATTCGTCCCTTGTAGCCTGTATTGGCACATTTTTCACAGCCACATGGCTCATAAATCTTTACCGGACGGAATGCCGGTATATTCATAAAGGCCTTTTCCTCCTCCGTCAGCAGATGCTCTCTCTTACATGCCGGACAAAGTCTTCTTACAAGTCGCTGTGCAATGATTCCCTTTACCGAATCCGCAAGCAGATAACTTTCAACTCCCATGTCCTCCAGTCGTGAAATAGTACTTGCCGAGCTGTTGGTATGCAGTGTGCTGACCACAAGATGTCCTGTGATTGACGCCTGTACTGCAATCTGTGCTGTCTCCTGATCTCGAATCTCACCAATCATAATAATGTCCGGATCCTGTCGCAGAATGGAACGAAGTGCTGATGCAAATGTCAGGTCAGCTTTATTATTTACCTGTACCTGGTTTATTCCATCTATATTGGCCTCAACCGGATCCTCGACTGTGATGATATTTACATCATCCCTGTTGAGCTCGGAAAGTGCCGTGTAAAGTGTGGTTGACTTACCACTTCCTGTAGGTCCTGTAACAAGGATGATACCATTTGTATTCATCAGTATATGATCAAATGCCTTAAGCTCTTCGTCTGAAAATCCCAGCTCCTTTTTATCTCTTGTAAGTGCCTTTTTCTGCGCAAGTCGCATAACGCATTTCTCACCGAATACTGTTGGAAGGATTGATACTCGGATATCATACTCTGTCTTGTCTATCTCCATAGTGATACGGCCGTCCTGTGGCTTACGTTTCTCGGAAATATCCATACCACCTATAATTTTAAGTCGTGTAATAATTGCAGAAAGCAGATGTATACTATATGCTGCCTTCTCATAAAGCGCACCATCTATTCTGTATCGCACCCTGACTTTATTTTCCAGTGCCTCTATATGTATATCTGAGGCCCTGAGTCTGGCTGCCTGCTCAATGATAGAATTGACAAGTAAAACTACCGGCGAATTGTTGACGTCCTTGCTGGTTGCTTCCTCAGCCTCGGCATTTTTCTGCTCACGCTCTTTTCTCTCCCTCGCATACTCCTGAGCCGCTTTCATGGCCTCTGTATCACCATAATATTTGTCAAGCGTCAAAAGTATGTCCCTGCCTGTCGCTACCGCAGGCTCAGCCTGCAGATTGGTAACAATTGAAAAATCATCAAGCGCAACCATATCCATAGGATCAGCCATGGCCACATGCACTATATTGGCATTATTCTTGTCAAATGCATATGGTATCATAACATGCTTTCTAAGCACTGTCTCACTGACAAGGTTTTGCACCTCCTCAGGTATGTTGATTGAGCTCACATTAACAAGCTCCAGTCCCAGCTGCTGTGACAATGCCTTTGCTATCTCAAGCTCATTGGTGAACCCAAGCTCAATGAGTGTTTCTCCTATCTTCTTATGCTTTTCTTTGGCTATAGGCAGAGCCTTTTCCAGCTGCTCCTGAGTAATTACATTTTCATTTATAAGCATATCACCGATACGCTTTTTCTCTCGTCTAAAAGCCATAGTGGCTCCCCCTCTTTCATCATTTAGTAAAATACTACCATTATGATGGCTGTATTTCAAGGGTTTTTATATAAAATATACAATAAATTTATTTTAATACTAAAAAGTAACGATTCCGAGTGCCTGCAGCAACAGTATAAGCAGGAATGCCGGTGCAATAAATTTAACCATGATTATATAAAGTCCTTTTCTGGTAAATTTGCTGCCTCCGCGTGTCACCTCATCTATTATTACCTTTGGACTTACTATCCAGCCAACGAGGATACATGTGGCAAGTGCAACGATTGGCATAAGCACATTGTTGCTGACATAGTCCATTATATCAAGTATCTGTCCGACTGTGCCGTTTGGAAGCTTAACCTCCATATAAAGCTTATTGTAGCCAAGGCAGACTATTATCTCTGCAATCAGGGCATATACCGTGACTAAAATTGCGCTTTTTCTGCGGCTCCAGTGAAATCTGTCTATAAGACTCGATACAATAGCCTCCATAATTGATACAGACGATGTGACTGCTGCGAATGCAACTATCATAAAGAATATCAGTCCAACGATATCTCCTGCTATTCCCATTTCATTAAATACCTTTGGCAGTGATATAAACATAAGCCCCGGTCCTGCTGACATGCCGTCACGGCCCATAAATACATATACTGCCGGAATGATCATAAGACCTGCAAGGAATGCAACAAGTGTATCAAAAATCTCGATCTGGTTGATTGAACCCATGAGCTTTGATTCCTTCTTGACATACGAACCATATGCAACCATGATTCCCATAGCTACACTGATTGAATAAAAAAGCTGACCGAGCGCATCAACAAATACGGTGAAAAGCTTTTGCATTGTAAGCCCCTTGAAATCCGGAATCACATAAATCTTAAGTCCCTCAAGACCACTTCTTACTGTGCCCGACGCATCCTTATAATGAAGCGTCAGTGAGAAAATTCCGATTGCAAAAATAAGCACAACAAGGATAGGCATAAGCACCTTGCTGAACCGCTCGATGCCTTTATTGACTCCACCAATGACAATTGCTGCTGTTAAAAGCAGATAAACCACTCCGAATATGATTGGTGCCCACTGGCCTGTGATAAAACCTGTGAAATATCCATCAGTAACCGCATTCTTACCGCTTCCTGTAATGAAAATTGTAAAGTACTTTAAAACCCATCCACCTATAGTACAGTAGTAAGGCAGAATAATAGCCGGTACTATACACGCAAGCACACCGATAAACTTGCCCTTTGGATTGATAAAACCATACGCGGTGAGCGGTCCCTGTCCTGTCTTACGTCCTATTGCAATCTCAGTGGTAAGCAATGCAAAGCCAAAGGTCAGAACAAGTATCAGATACACCAGCAGAAAAAGTCCTCCTCCGTCCTTTGCTGCCAGATACGGAAACCTCCATATATTTCCAAGTCCTACCGCACTGCCGGCTGCCGCAAGAACGAACCCAATGTTGCCGGAAAAAGTGCTTCTTGATTTTTCTTTCATTTTATACTGTCTCCTTAATATATTATATAATCTAATTTCGATTTAATATGGACATTGTTTCCATTTACAAATCTAATATACCTATTATAATCATCCGGAGTACTTTTTGCAACGGTTGATATTTTTTATTCGCATTTGCAGTACGTGTGGTGACACATGGCAGGTGTCGTGAGTGCTACGCTATACTGTCAAGATACTGTACGAATTATGCCTTAAAAACTTTCTTAACTTGACGAAACCGTCGCTACTCGCCCTCCATGGCTCGATAGCTCCTTGTCCCGGCGTCCATGCCGGGACATTTCTGATTTTCATCTGGCATAATTCAACAGTATCTAGACAGCTCCGCTATTCGCTCTCACGACACCTGCCATGTGCCACCACACGTAACGCAAATTCACCACAGCGTAAGGAACGTAAGCCCAGGGTACCGCGGGCGCACACGTACTCCCGCCGAAGCGCATAGCGAAGCGGCTTAGATACTGTAGAAATTATGCCCACAAGACGCAGAAACGCCCCTGCATGGACGCAGGGGCGAGGAGAACCGCGCCACGGACGGCGCGTTTCGACGGTTTCGTCAAGCATAGAAACCCATCAAGCATAATTTCGTACAGTATCTTAGCCACGCAGCGTAGCGACAGCGGGAGTACGTGTGCGCCAGTGGTACCCTGGGCTTACGTTCCGAACTATTATCCTAAATAAGGTTCTTGATTCCCTCTGTTAAACGCTTTGCAACTCTCACATTGTTCATAGTGTAAAGATGAATTCCCTCCACATCATTAGCTAAAAGCTCAATTATCTGACTCTCGCAGTAAGACATTCCGGCATCAAAAAGTGCCGCCTTGTTGTCTCCGTATCTGTGCACAATCTTCTGGAACTTCTCCGGGAACTTTGCTCCGCACATTGTGACCATTCTCTGAATCTGAGCCGCATTGATACAAGGCATGATGCCCGGGATAACAGGCACATTGATACCTGCAAGCCTGCAGTCCTCAGCAAAATTGAAGAAGGTATCATTGTCAAAGAAGAGCTGCGATAAAAGAAGCTCTGCACCGGCATCAACCTTTTTCTTAAGATTCTTAATATCATCTACCTTATCAGCTGCCTCCGGATGGATGTCCGGGTAGCACGCACCTGCGATACAGAACTGATCACCTGTGGTGTCCTTTATGTATTTAATCAAATCGCTTGCATGGAGAAAATCCTCCTTTGCAGGCACGTTCGGATTTCTATCTCCTCTTAAAGCGAGGATATTCTCAATGCCCTCATATGAAAGCTGTCTGGTGAACTCATCTATCTCTGCCTTGTTATAGCACAGACATGTAAGGTGTACGACCGGCTCCACATTGTACCGGTTCTTGATTTTCTTCGCAATCTCGATAGTTTTGTTATTGTTTGAGCTGCCGCCTGCGCCAAATGTCACGCTGATGTACTCAGGATGGCAATCACAGAGTATCTCAAGCATCTCGTCAATATTTTTAAAGTCTTCCTCCTTCTTTGGTGGAAATATCTCAAAGGAGAGCGACTGTGGTTTGTTTGTATGTATCTGTGTAATCTTCATGTTATCCTCCGGTATATATGGTTATTCAATAACTGTCTCTTATACACATCTCCGAGCCCACGAGACCAGAGAGGATCTC